>Ga0163215_100757_pt1 | contig 37786 bp, 35 predicted proteins | sample SynspAceP_FD_185934 | JGI IMG/M metagenome (GOLD analysis project Ga0163215, IMG submission 185934) | Saline lake microbial communities from Ace Lake in Antarctica - Synechococcus sp. Ace-P (Hybrid Assembly) | ecosystem: Environmental > Aquatic > Non-marine Saline and Alkaline > Saline | place...
CCGGGGAAAGATCATCAATCTCAGATAGCCAGGCTAGATAGTCGTGATGGTCCATGCGCGCCTCCTGCGTTCATGTTCCGTTATATCGCATCAGAGAGTGCATAGCTAATGCGAATTGAGCCATTTGTAACCTGTTGCATGGGAATGGTGCGAACTATATCCATTCCAAATTGGAGATATGGGCCAAAGGGCCGCTCTGCCGCGGTAGAGAAAGACGAAAAAGGGGACTGCCGGTGGACTATTCTGCCCTGCTGGATAACGCGATCAACAACCTTCACAAAGAAGGTCGCTATCGCACTTTCATCGATATCGAGCGGCGGCGTGGACATTTTCCCCATGCGGTCTGGCGCAAGCCCGATGGCAGCGAGGCGCCGATCACAGTATGGTGCGGCAATGACTATCTTGGCATGGGGCAACACCCCGTCGTTCTGGCCGCGATGCACGAGGCGCTTGATGCCACGGGGGCCGGATCAGGCGGCACGCGCAATATTTCGGGCACAACGATCTGGCACAAGCGGCTCGAGAAAGAACTGGCCGATCTGCATGGCAAGGAAGCGGCGCTGCTGTTCACCTCGGCCTATATCGCCAATGACGCGACACTTTCGACCCTGCCAAAGCTGTTTCCCGGACTGATCATCTATTCCGACGCGCTGAACCATGCCTCGATGATCGAAGGCGTGCGACGCAACGGCGGGGCCAAGCGTATCTTCCGCCACAATGACGTGGCGCACCTGCGCGAATTGCTGGCCGCCGATGATCCCGCAGCACCCAAGCTGATCGCGTTTGAATCCGTATATTCGATGGATGGCGATTTTGGCCCGATCGAGGCGATTTGCGATCTGGCTGACGAATTCGGGGCGTTGACCTATATCGACGAGGTGCATGCCGTAGGCATGTATGGCGCACGCGGGGCAGGGGTGGCGGAACGCGACCGCCTGATGCACCGTCTGGACATTATCAACGGCACATTGGCCAAGGCTTATGGCGTGATGGGCGGCTATATTGCAGCCTCGGCGCGGATGTGCGACGCGATCCGCTCTTACGCGCCGGGCTTTATCTTCACCACATCGCTGCCGCCCGCGATTGCGGCAGGGGCTGCGGCCTCGGTGGCGCATCTCAAGCGCGACCACGGGTTGCGCGAGAAGCACCAGACGCAGTCGAAGATACTCAAAACCCGTCTCAAGGGATTGGGCTTGCCGATCATTGATCACGGCAGCCATATCGTGCCGGTGATCGTAGGCGATCCGGTCCATACCAAAAAACTGTCCGATATGTTGCTTGGTGGCTATGGAATCTACGTCCAGCCGATCAACTATCCGACCGTTCCCCGCGGGACCGAGCGGCTGCGTTTCACCCCCTCGCCGGTGCACGGACCGGACGAGATGGATAGGCTCGTACACGCCATGGACGAGTTGTGGGCGCATTGTGCGCTAAATCGTGCCGAAATGAGTGCTTAACAACATGTAAATGTGCAATTCGCCTTGTGCTGTGCTATCGTTAGATCAAGAAAGAGTGAGACTCGAATCGGGAATGGCTCGGGTCTGATACCTCAAACGACGGGGCAGCGTGTATGATCGGGCGGAGGTTCTCCCGTAAAGTGGAAGAAGAGGTTGTCGAGCCGAAGGGTTTTGACGACTACGATCTTCGTCTTGGTGATCTGATGCGCGGCGAGCGCGCGACAATGGGCAAATCGCTTCTGGACGTGCAGCGCGAATTGCGCATTCGGGCCGCCTATATCGCTGCAATCGAGAATTGTGACCCCACAGCTTTTGATACACCCGGTTTCATCGCTGGCTATGTGCGGTCCTATGCACGCTATCTGAACATGGATCCGGATCACGCTTTTGCGGCATTTTGTGCCGAAAGCGGTTTCTCGACAGCACATGGCATGTCGGCTGCGGCCTCTTCCGCCAAAAAGGCGCCTTTGCCGCTTCAGACCCCCAGCGCGCGTGATCCTTTTTCCGCGCCCACCACGCCTTTCGCGCCTGCACAGGATGCGTTTTTCAGCCATATCGAACCGCGTGCCATCGGCTCCAGCCTTGTGCTGCTTTTGCTGATCGGCACAATCGGCTATGGTGGCTGGTCGGTGCTGAACGAAGTGCAGCGTGTGCAATTCGCCCCGGTCGAGAATACGCCTGATGTGATGTCGGATCTTGATCCGCTGGTGGCACGTCCACGGATAGACGATACGCCCGCCGGTCAAACGCTTGCGATAAACAATGATGGCCAGTCCGGCAATGACGCACTGACGCGGATGTATCGCCCGCAGGCGCTGGATGTGCCTGTGATGGTTGCGCGTGACGCACCGATATCGACGCTGGACCCCTCGACGCTGGGGGTTTTTGCCCATCTTGACCGCCAGCAACAGATCACGGCAACGGCCGACATCCTGACAGCAGATGCAGTCCAGATCGGCCCGCAGATGCCGCGTGTCGTTGCTGATCCGACCCCCGGGGTCGAGATGGTGGCCGTGCGCTCGGCATGGGTGCGGGTCAACGCTGCTGATGGCAGTGTGATTTTCGAAGGTATCATGGAAGCGGGCGACCGGTATGCCGTGCCCGCCATGGAAGGCCCCGCGCGCTTGCGTGTCGGTGAATCCGGGTCGGTTTATTTTGCGGTGAACGGCCAGCATTACGGACCTGTCGGGCCACGTGGTACCGTGACATCCAATGTGGAACTGTCGGTTGATCATCTGACAGCTACTTATAGCGTGGCAAATCTCGAGACAGATACCGATCTGGCCCGTACCGTCGCCGAGGCGCGCGCCGAGACAACCCCCGCAGATTGATCGGCAGCGATTGCAGGCAGGGCGCGCGCGCGATATGATCGCGTGAACGGGACCCAGCAGGAAATCGTCATGTCGCTTAACCATATCCGCCCTTGGCGCAACATCTATCGCCGCAAAAGCCGCATGATCCATGTGGGCAGTGTGGCTGTGGGCGGTGATGCGCCGATCTCGGTCCAGACCATGACAAACACGCTGACCACCGATGTGGCCGGAACCGTGGCGCAGATCAACGCCGCCGCCGAAGCCGGGGCCGATATCGTGCGGGTCTCGGTGCCGGATCAGGACAGCGCCCGCGCGCTGCGCCAGATCGTGCGCGAGGTCGATGTGCCATTGGTGGCCGATATCCATTTCCACTACAAACGCGGGATCGAGGCAGCCGAGGCAGGGGCCGCCTGTCTGCGGATCAATCCCGGCAATATCGGCGATGCAAGCCGTGTGCGCGAGGTCATCAAAGCCGCGCGCGACAACAACTGCTCGATCCGGATCGGGGTGAATGCCGGATCACTGGAAAAGCATCTTCTGGACAAATATGGCGAGCCTTGCCCCGATGCGATGGTGGAATCCGGGCTGGAGCATATCAAGATCCTGCAAGACAACGATTTCCACGAATTCAAGATCAGCGTGAAGGCCTCTGACGTGTTCATGGCCGCCGCCGCGTATCAGCAACTGGCCGAAGCGACGGATGCCCCGATCCATCTGGGCATTACCGAGGCGGGCGGTTTTGTAACAGGCACGATCAAATCTGCGATCGGTCTGGGCAACCTTCTATGGATGGGGATCGGCGACACAATCCGTGTGTCGCTGTCCGCCGATCCGGTGCAAGAGGTGAAAGTCGGGTTCGAGATCCTCAAGGCGCTGGGACTACGCCATCGCGGGGTCAACATCATCTCTTGCCCCTCCTGCGCGCGGCAGGGGTTCGATGTGATCAAGACGGTCGAGATTCTGGAACGGCGGTTGGAGCATATCAAAACGCCCATGAGCCTGTCGATCATCGGCTGTGTGGTCAACGGACCGGGCGAGGCGCTGATGACAGATGTCGGCTTCACCGGTGGCGGTGCCGGGTCGGGCATGGTTTATCTGGCAGGCAAGCAAAGCCACAAGCTGGGCAACGACAAGATGGTCGAGCATATTGTCGAGCAGGTCGAGGCGCGGGCCGCTGTGATCGAGGAACAGATCGAGGCCGAGAAGAAAGCCGCTCAAGCGGCGGAGTAATCACGACTGCGAAAGTGGTCGTGAAAGCAGTGGTCGTGAAATAAGTGCTTTACCGCGACAGATACCGCTTCAGCACAATTGGGGGCATGTGCCCCTGGATCATCATGTCCGGCAAAACATAGGATGGTGCTTGCGATAGCTCCAGTGCCTCAGCCAGTGCCGCGCCGGGGCCATTGTCGTCAAACCTGTGCAGCGTGACGCGCAGATCGTGATCTGCTTGCAACGCCAGCAAATCCGCCTCTGCCTGCGCGCAGTCTGTGCAATCCTTGCGAATGAACAACGCAATCTGCAACGCCGCGCCAGCCGGGCCAAACCCTTCAACCCCTGCATCGAACAGGCGCGGGGCGAGGGTATCCAGACGCGATATATCGGCGCTGACCGCTTGCGCAAAGGCCGAAGGCGGGTTCACGATGCGGTCGATCAGGTCAGGCTCGTCCAGCAGCAGAGCGCGGATTTCAGCCCCCAAGACGGCACGACCTGCCGGATCGAACAGTGGATCGGCCTGCGCGGGCAAAGCAAGGCTGCTTGCCGCACATGCCAATAGCCCAACACTACGGGCCGTGACACCTGTCAGGTGGGCGAGGTTCACTGTTTGCGGGTCTGCGCGACCAGTGTCTGCATATCCGCCAAAGGCATGTAGCCGCGCAGCAGTTGGTCTTTCAGCACAAAGGTCGGCGTGCCGCTGATCTGAAGCCGTCCCGCCAGCGCATGGTTTTGCGCGATCACCTGCGTCACGTCTTCGCTTGTCATGCGCGTCATGACAGCGGCGGCGTCTAGATCCATGTCATTTGCCATACGTTCAAGCGTTTCGGGGGTGATACTGCCGCGAAAGCTGATCAGCGCATCATGCGCTGTCTTATATGCCTCGTCGCCCGCGATCTGCTTGACCGCAATGGCAAAGCGCGAGGACAACACCGATTCCTCGCCCAGAATCGGGAATTCCTTCACGATGAAGCGGATGTTGCCATCGGCTTCCAGCAGTTGCTCGATCTCGGCATGGGCGCGGCGGCAAAAGCTGCAGCGATAGTCGGTAAACTCGACCAGCGTTATATCTCCGTCCGGGTTGCCGCCCACCCACGAATGGTCATCGCCAAAGATCGCATCGGCATTGACGCGCACCAGATCGACATCGCCCATGGCTTGCGCGTCGGCCTGACGCTGTTCCAGCAGGCCCACGGCCTCCATGATGATCTCGGGGTTGTCCAGCAGATAGCTGCGGATCTCGTCGCGCAGGGCGCTGCGTTCGGCATCGCTCATATCGGTGATGTCGAAGGCCTGCGCCGGGGTGGCCAGGGCCATCAAGGACAGGACCGCGCCAAGGCTGGCGCTGCGGAAGGGGTGGATCATCGGGTCATCTCCGTTGTTTGGCGGCGGTTTCGGCTGCAAAGACCACATCCTGCGCCCGATTGTAAGGGGTGGAGCCACGCGGCAAAAGGCCCACGGCGCGTGTGGCATGGATCAGCGCATCGTCAAGACGGCCCGACAGGGCAAAGCGTTCCGCCGTCACCAAAGAGGCCATACCCGCCTGTCCGGTCTTGGCATAGGCCACACCCAGATCGCGCAGCATCGCGCCGTTGCGGAAATCGCGATCCCGCGAGGCGGACAACGCCTCCAACGCCGCTTTGGGTTGGTCTGCGGCCAGAAGCGCGCGACCATAGCCCGCCTGAATCAGGGCGTTTCTAGGGGCCAGTGATGCGGCCTGCCGATAGGCGCTGACAGCGGCGGGAAACTGGCGGCTTTCCAGCAGGATCTGGCCGCGCAGATCGTGCAGGAACGGGTCTTGCGGGCGCATCGCCACCAGCTTGTCCACGGCGGCAATGGCGCGGCGCGGATCGGGGGTGCGGTGCCACGCAATGGCCTCGCGCATCAGGGCGATATCGGGTGTGGCACTTTGCGCGGCGCGGTCCAGCGTCCAGCGGGGCGCGCGCAGAAAGGCCGACAGCTTGCCGTTGATCCTTGCAAACCAGTATTGCGCAGTGGGATCGGGCGCCACCTCGGTGCGGCGGGACTGGATATAAGCCTCGACTGCGCGCAGACGGTCGCGGGACAGCGGATGGGTGCGTGCGTAAGGGTCCTGACGCTGCTCGGCCAGCACCTATTGTCCGCGAAACAGGTTCAGCACCTCGGTAAATCCGCGCGTGTCGATATTGGCCCGCTCCATGTAGCGCAGGCCGTCATTATCGGCGGCGGCTTCTTCGGCCCGTGTATGCGACATGAACACGCGGCGTGCCGATCCGCCGACGCCAAGCCCCACCCCGGCCAGTTCGCTGCGCCCCGAGGCGGCAGCAGCGGCCGCGGCCAGCGCAATGCCAAGTCCTGTGATCGTATTGGCGCGGGCCAGATTCTGGCTGCGCCGCGCGATATGGCCATTGGCGATATGCGCCGCCTCATGCGCGATCACCGATTGCAACATGGCCGCATTCGTCATGCGCAGCATCAGGCCCGAGTGGATGAAGATGTGGTTGTTATCCAGAATGAAGGCGTTCATCGAGTCGTCCTGAATGATCAGGACCTGCACGGTTGACGGCGACAGCCCCGCCGCCTGAAGGATCGGACGCGCCAGTTCCGACAGGGCATGTTCCAGATCGGCGTCACGGATCAACGTGGCCGCCCCCGCCTGCAGCGTCATTGCCAGCCATACCAAGGCCGCAGTGATCACATTCCAGAGGTGTTGCATTGACGCGCCCGCCGTTTCGCTGTGAATTGCCGCCTCGACGGGAAGCCTGAAGACCAGCATAGGGAAAAAGCGATGCGGAACTCAAGACGCGGGTCAGTTGATCCCTTCATTGTGATGGATGTGATGGAGGCCGCGCGCGCCGCCGAGGCAGCGGGGCGCCATATCATCCATATGGAAGTGGGCCAGCCCGGCACACCCGCACCGGCAGGTGCGCGGCAGGCTTTGGCGCAGGCAATGGATCATGACGCCTTGGGCTATACCGTGGCGCTGGGTCTGCCTGCGCTGCGTGCGCGGATCGCGCGGCTTTATGGCGACTGGTACGGCGTCGATCTTGATCCGGCCCGTGTGGTAGTGACCTCCGGCTCGTCCGGTGCGTTCATTCTGGCGTTCACGGCGTTGTTCGATTCCGGCGACAAGGTCGGCATCGGTGCGCCGGGCTATCCCAGCTACCGTCAGATATTGCGCGCCTTGGGGTTGGAACCCGTTGATCTGCCGACATCTGCCCAAAACCGCTTCCAGCCCGTGGCGGCGGATTTCGCGGGCATGGATCTGGCAGGGCTGCTGGTGGCGTCGCCCGCCAATCCGACCGGCACGATGCTGGACCGTGACGCGCTGGCCGCGCTGATCCATGCCGCACAAGGGGCAGGGGCTGCGTTTATCAGCGACGAGATTTATCACGGCATCGAATACGAGGCGAAAGCCGTGACCGCGCTTGAGATCAGCGACGATGTCTATGTGATAAACTCGTTTTCCAAGTATTTCAGCATGACGGGGTGGCGCGTGGGCTGGATGGTGGTGCCGCCCGATCATGTCCGCCGGATCGAGCGGATCGCGCAGAACATGTTTATCTGCCCGCCCCATGCCAGCCAGATCGCCGCTCTTGCCGCGATGGAGTGTGATACGGAATTGCAGGCCAATATGGATGTCTACCGAGAGAACCGCCGCCTGATGCTGGAAGGCCTGCCAAAAGCCGGATTCGACCGCATCGCGCCGCCTGATGGCGCATTTTACGTCTATGCCGATGTCAGCCACCTGACGGATGACAGTCGCGTTTTTGCGGCGGAAATTCTGGAGAAGGCCGGCGTTGCCGTGACGCCGGGTCTGGATTTCGACCCCGCACGCGGCGGCGGCACGCTGCGGTTCTCCTATGCCCGCGCCACAGCGGATATCCGTGAGGGACTGGAGCGGCTGGCGCGGTTCATGGCCGCACGGGGATGAGAAGGACCATTTCGGCGGGTGCATCGCTGATCCGACTGATGTAGTCTTGACCCAAACAGCCGGAACGGGGCGGATGAGCAGAGTTTCAAGAGTGATTGCAGCGGTTGTGCTGTGTTGGGCGGCGGCTTTGCTTGCTGTCGGTGCTGCCGCAAAGTCATCCAATTTCAGCGCCCTTGCGCGGGTGGATGCGGCGCAGAGCAGGCTGCTGCAGAACGGGGACAGTATCACGCTGGATCTGACGCTGTCGCAGGGCGTGCCCTACCGCGCCTACACGCTGGAGCAGGCAGGTGATGTCCCGCCGCGACTGGTGCTGGATTTCCGCGAGGTGGATTGGCAGGGGCTTGCGCCCGATGCTTTGGGACCGGTACCGGATATCACGGCGCTGCGTTTTGGCGCTGTCAGGCCGGGTTGGTCGCGCATGGTGCTGGATCTGGCAGGACCGTTTGTGCTGGACCGCGCGGGCATGCGGATCAATCCTGACTCAGGCGTCGCGCAATTGCGCATTTCCCTGATCAAGGCCGACGAGGCCGAATTCGCAGCCCGCTCGGGCGCGCCGCGTGATCCGGCCTATGACTTGCCGCCCCCAGAAGAAATCGTACGTACCGTGCCGCGCCGCACCGGTGACGCGCCTCTTATCGTGGTACTTGATCCCGGCCACGGTGGGATCGACCCCGGTGCCGAACGTGACGGTTTGTCCGAGAAAGAGCTGATGCTGACCTTTGCGCGTGAACTGCAGGACGTACTGCGCCGCGATGGTGGTTTCGAGGTGGTGCTGACGCGCAATGACGACAGTTTTGTCTCGCTGGACCGCAGGGTTGCCATCGCCCATGCCGCAGGCGGGCAGGTGTTCATCTCGTTGCATGCGGATGCGCTGTCCGAGGGGCAGGCGCATGGGGCTACGGTGCATCTGTTGTCCGACAGCGCCAGCGATGCGGCCACTGCGACCTTGGCCGAACGCCATGACCGCGATGATCTGCTGGCAGGGATCGACCTGACAGGGCAGGATGATCAGGTGGCTGGTATCCTGATGGATCTGGCACGACAAGAAACGCAGCCGCGATCGGAACGGCTGGCGCAAGCGCTGGTGGCGCGGATCGGTGCGGCAGAACTGCCGCTCAACAGCCGTCCGGTGCGGATGGGCGCGTTCTCGGTGCTCAAGGCTGCCGATATCCCCTCGATCCTGCTGGAAGTCGGGTTTTTGTCCAGTACACGGGATCTCAAGAATCTGCGTGATCCAAACTTCCGCGCCCGTATGGCCGAGGCGATCCGTGACGGGTTAAGCCTCTGGGTGGCCGAGGATTCGGCTCTGGCCGATCTCGTGCGTCAATGAGCCCGTGGGCAAACGGCAAATCCTTGCCATTTATCGCGGGTTCTTGTTTTGACCCTTTTGATATGGACGCGTATACAATGTTCATGAAATCCAGAGGCTGCGCGTGATCAGATTTATCCTTTCCACCCTTGGTGGGCTTTTTACCCTTGTGACTCTTGGGGTTTTCGCCGTTGCGATCAGCATCGGCGCGGTTTTTTATATTTATGGTCGTGATCTGCCCAGCCATGAAAGCCTTGCACAATACACGCCGCCGACGATCAGCCGGATCTATTCCGCTGAAGGGCGGATCATTGATGAATTCGCCAAGGAACGGCGGCTGTTCACACCGGCAGAGGAAATTCCCGATCTGGTGAAACAGGCGTTCATTTCTGCCGAAGACAAGAATTTCTATTCGCACGGCGGATATGACGCGCGCAGTATCGCCGCCGCCGCCTATGACGCTGTTGCCTCGCGCGGGCGGGATGTACGCGGTGCGTCGACCATCACGCAGCAGGTCATGAAGAACTTCCTTCTGGGCGGCGAGCGTGCCGCCGAGCGCAAGATCAAGGAGATCATCCTTGCCACGCGTCTGGAAGAAACACTGAGCAAGGACCGCATCCTCGAGCTGTATCTGAACGAAATTTTTCTGGGTCAGAACTCCTATGGTGTGACAGCCGCAGCGCAGACCTATTTCAACAAGAATCTGCGCGATCTGGCCCCCCATGAGGCTGCGTTTCTGGCGTCCTTGCCCAAGGCTCCGTCGGATTACCATCCGGTCCGGCAGGCGGACCGCCTACTGGCGCGGCGCAACTATGTGCTGCGCGAGATGGAAGATAACGGCTACCTGACCGCAGAGAACTACCAGATCGAGGTGGCGCTGCCGCTGCGTTCGGTGCAGGGGGGCGATTTCGACGCGTTCAGGGACGCTTTGCCACCGCGCGACTATTTCACGGATGAAATCCGCCGCCAGTTGTCTTTGGATTTCGGCGAGGAGGAATTCTTTTCCGGCGGTATGACCGTGCGCGCCACGATCGACTCCGACATGCAGATTGATGCGGCCCGCGCCCTGCGGCGGGGGCTGGAAAGCTATGACCGTGATACCGGCGTCTGGCGTGGCACGGCGCGCAAGCTTGAGGCGGCTGAGATGGACAACTGGCGCGAGGCGCTGGCCCGTGTCGAAGTCCCGCGTGATATTGATCTCGACGGTCCGTGGTATCCTGCGGTCGTGCTGGAGTTGTCCGGTTCAGAGGCACGCCTTGGTATCGAAGGGCAGGAGGGTGACGCGCATGTCATTGCGGCCGAAGATGTGACATGGGCGCGCAAACGCCTTGAGAGCGGATCGCTGGCCGCGCGTGCGCGCGTTCCCTCGGACCTGCTGGAACAGGGCGATGTGGTGCTGGTGCGCGCCATCACTGCCGATAGTGACGGAAGCTTCAGACGCTGGAGCCTGCGGCAGGTGCCCGAAGTGCAGGGCGGTTTCATGGCGATGGACGTCAATACTGGCCGCGTGATCGCGATGCAGGGCGGCTTCAGCTATCAGGATTCGGTCTTCAACCGCGCCACACAGGCCCGGCGGCAGCCCGGCTCCAGCTTCAAGCCGTTCGTCTATGCTGCGGCACTGGATAGCGGCTATAGCCCCGCCACCATCGTGGTTGACGCACCAATCGAGGTGAACACACCGCAAGGCCTTTGGCGTCCGCGCAATTCCAGCAACCAGTATTACGGCCCAACACCGCTGCGGACGGGGATCGAGCAGTCGCGTAACCTGATGACCATCCGTCTGGCACAGGAAATCGGCATGGATGTCGTGGCCAATTACGCCGAAAAGTTCGGCGTTTACAACAATATGGGCCGGTTCCTTGCCAACTCGCTTGGCTCCGAGGAAACGACGCTGTTCCAGATGGTAGCGGCCTATGCCATGTTCGCCAATGGCGGCGAAAGGGTGCAACCCACCTTGGTGGACCGCGTGCAAGACCGTTATGGCCGCACCATCTATCGCCATGACAGGCGCAATTGCGTGGATTGCGCGGTTCCGGGAATCGCACCTGACAAAGCACCACGGATCGATTCTAAACTTGAACGTGTCATGAACGCGATCACAGCCTATCAGTTGACCTCGATGATGACCGGCGTTGTCGAGCGTGGCACCGCAGCGCGTACTGTCGGGCTGAGCGTACCTGTCGCGGGCAAGACCGGCACCACCAACGATTCCAAGGATGTCTGGTTCATCGGATTCACCAGCAATATCGTGGCAGGCTGCTATATCGGGTATGACCAGCCGCGTCCCTTGGGGCGTGGGGCATCCGGCGGTGGCATGTGCGGTCCGGTGTTTCAGGAGTTTATGAAGAAAGCGACCGAGAAATATGGTGGTGGTCCCTTCGCGGTGCCACCGGGTGGCCGTTTCATCAAGATCGACCGTTTCACCGGCGCGCGCCTGTCGGATGATGCCAGCGGCGAATATGTCGTGGCCGAGTATTTCCGCGACGGGGAAGAGCCGATTTTCGGCGTGATGTATGACGGCGGTTTCGCCATGGGATCGAATCTGCCTCTGGTACAAGAGGCGGGCGCGCGTGTTGGTCGTGAGGTGACCACCTCGACAGGACAGAAGGCGACGGTTGGTCCCAAGGCTGATTTCGGCACGGTATCGTCCGGCGGGCTATACTAGACAGCGCAGTCGAGATCGGGCGCCTGCGCTTGCCCCGAGGCGATGGCTGGTCTATCACGCGGGGCGATCATCCCATCCACCAAGATCCACCCAGCAGGAAGACCCATGCGCGCCGAGGTTCAGAACACGATTGCCGACATCCAGAAATCGCTGGAATTGCTGCGCCAGCGCATGGATTGGGAGATGGCCCCTCACCGTCTTGAGGAATTCAACGCAAGGGTCGAGGACCCGACGCTGTGGGATGATCCCGAAAAGGCGCAGATCCTGATGCGCGACCGTCAGGCGCTTGTCGATGCGATCGACACGGTCACAGGCATTGCGCAGGAATTGCAGGACAATATCGACCTGATCGAACTGGGCGAGATGGAAGACGACACCGAGGTCGTCAAAGAGGCCGAGGCGGCGATCAAAGTGCTGAAAGCCAAGGCCGCCGAGAAAGAGTTGGAAGCCTTGCTGGATGGCGAGGCCGACAGCAACGACACATTCCTTGAGATAAACGCAGGTGCTGGCGGGACTGAAAGCTGCGACTGGGCCAGTATTCTGGCGCGGATGTATGTCCGCTGGGCCGAGCGCAAGGGCTACAAGGTCGAGATGCAGTCGCAATCCGCAGGCGAAGAGGCGGGCATCAAGTCCGTCACATACAAGATTTCGGGCCATAACGCCTATGGCTGGCTGAAATCGGAATCGGGCGTGCACCGTCTGGTCCGGATCAGCCCCTATGACAGCGCCGCGCGGCGGCATACCTCGTTCTCGTCGGTCTGGGTCTATCCGGTGGTGGACGACAATATCGACATCGAAGTGGCCTCGAACGATATCCGTATCGACACGTACCGGTCCTCCGGTGCCGGTGGTCAGCACGTGAACACGACCGACTCGGCGGTGCGGATTACCCACATGCCGACCGGTATCGTGGTGACCAGCTCGGAAAAATCGCAGCACCAGAACCGCGATATCGCCATGAAGGCGCTGAAATCGCGGCTCTACCAGATGGAGCTGGACCGCCGCAGCGCAGCCATCAACGAGGCCCATGCCGCCAAGGGCGAGGCGGGCTGGGGCAACCAGATCCGGTCCTACGTTCTGCAACCCTACCAGATGGTCAAGGATCTGCGCACGGGGTTCGAGACATCCGACACCCAAGGCGTGCTGGACGGTGATCTGGACGGGCTGATGGGGGCAACCCTTGCGATGGCCGTATCCGGCAAAACCCGCGCCGAGGCGCAGGCCGAGGGCTGAATTCCGCTTGAACCCGAAAGCGTTATCTGTCGAAACTGGCAGGCGAAGGGCAGGGGGTGACCTCTGCCTTTTTCAATCCGTGCAAGGGGATACCGATGGATGATCTGATGAACCGCGATGCGCTGGCGCTGTCCGCGATGCTGGAGGCGCGTCAGATCAGCGCCGAGGAGTTGATGCAGGCCACGCTGGACCGGATCGCGGCGGTGAATGGCCCTGTCAATGCGGTCGTCAGCCTGCGCGATCCCGACATCCTGCTGGCCGAGGCGCGGGCGGCGGACGCAGCCCCGCGCAAGGGCTGGCTGCACGGTATCCCGCTGGCGGTCAAGGATCTGGCCGATGTCGCGGGCATTCCCACGTCGATGGGCTCGACCGCCTTCAACGATTTCATCCCCAAGGCCGATTGCGGCATGGTCGCAAGGATGCGCGCGGCTGGGGGGCTGTTTATCGGCAAGACCAACACGCCCGAATTCGGGCTGGGCAGTCATACGTTCAACCCTGTGCATGGCGCGACCCGCAACCCCTATGACGCCAGCCGCACGGTCGGCGGATCATCCGGCGGGGCAGCGGCGGCGCTGGCGGCACGGATGATTGCGGTCACGGACGGATCGGACATGATGGGATCGCTGCGCAATCCGGCGGGCTGGTGCAATGTCTATGGCATGCGCCCAAGCTGGGGGCGCATCCCTGCCGATCCGGTGGGCGATACCTACATGCACCCGCTGGCCACGCTGGGCCCGATGGCGCGCAACCCGCGCGATATGGCCGCCTTGCTCGAGGTGCAGGCCGGACCAGACCGCCGCGTGCCCTTCGGCCTGCCGAAAGCGCATTTTCTGGAGGGGATTGACGCGGATGTAAAAGGCCGCCGCATCGGCTGGCTGGGCGATTGGGGCGGGGCCTATGCGATGGAAGCTGGCGTTCTGGATCTGGTCGAGGAGGCGGTCAAAGACTTTGCCGATCTTGGTTGCACGGTCGAGGCGGTCGCGGCGCCCTTCAGCGCTGCCGAGATATGGGAAAGCTGGATCACCCTGCGCGCCTTTGCCAACGCCGGACGATTGGACCCGCTCTATGCCGATCCCGCCAAGCGCAAGCTGCTGAAGCCCGAGGCAATCTGGGAGATCGAGATGGGCCGCGCCCTGACGCAGATGCAGATCCAGCGCGCCAGCACGATCCGCTCGCGCTGGTATGCTTGTGCAGCCGAGATGTTCGATACCTATGACGCGCTCGTGCTGCCATCGGCGCAGCTTTGGCCGTTTGCGGTGGAATGGGACTGGCCGAAACAGATCGCGGGCCAGAGCATGGACACCTATCACCGCTGGATGGAAGTGGTGGTGCCTGTCAGCCTGATCGGTCTGCCCTCAATCTGTGTGCCTGCCGGATTCGGGGCGTCCGGTACGCCCGGTGCGGGGCTGCCGATGGGGATGCAGCTGTTCGCCCGCCACGGCGACGATGCGGCCCTGCTGCAACTGGCGCAAGCGTGGCACCGTGCCACGGACTGGCCCAACAAAAGACCGCCCGCGCTGTAAGCGCAGCAGGCTTACCGCTTGCTTTCATGCGGGTTTGCGGCTCTCATCATCCGGAACTGGAATGTGACGGAGAGGGACCATGCCGGACACACCGCAACAGGGATTGCCCGACATCGGCAGCGTCACACTGTCGATGCTGTCAGAGGCATTGCGCCGTGGTTGGGCCGATATGCGCCGCGCCCCGTTTTACGGGCTGTTTTTTGCCTCGGTCTATGTGCTGGTAGGGTTGGTTCTGGCGGCGGTCACTTGGGCCACAGGCAAAACCTACTGGCTGGTTTTTGCAGCTGTCGGTTTTCCCCTTGTCGGCCCTTTCGCAGCAGTCGGTCTCTATGAGGTCAGCCGCAGGCTGGATCAGGGACGTCCCTTGGTGATGTCCGAGATCCTCAGCGTGGTGATCCGCCAGTCGCGTCGTCAGTTGCCCTCGATCTGTGCCATCATCATCATGGTGTTCCTGTTCTGGTTTTTTCTGGCGCATATGATCTTTGCGCTTTTCCTTGGTCTGTCCACAATGACCAATATTTCAAGCTCTTACGACGTGTTCCTGTCGGCAAACGGGCTGGCGATGCTGGCCGTCGGATCGGTCGTGGGGGGTGTTTTCGCGCTGCTGCTCTACATGATCACCGTGATCGCGCTGCCGCTGCTGCTGGACCGCGAGGTGGATTTCGTCACGGCGATGATCACAAGTTTTCAGGTCGTTCTGGCCAACCCGCTGCCGATGCTGGTCTGGGCCGCGGTGATCGCAGCCCTGACATTTGCGGCCATGCTGCCGTGGTTCCTGGGGCTGTTTCTGGTGCTGCCGCTGCTGGGGCATGCCACATGGCACCTGTACCGGTTGGTGACCCAGGCGGCATAAGAAAAGGCGCGCAGGCCTGAACCTGCGCGCATTCAACAAACTTTCAAACGGATTAAAGACCGCCGCGCGACAGGGCCGCCACGCCGGTACGGGCTACTTCCAGCAGACCAAGCGGACGCATCAATTCGGCAAACGCGTCGATCTTTTCGGGCGCGCCGGTGATTTCGAACACGAAACTGGTCAGCGTGCTGTCAACGACATTGGCGCGGAAGATATCGGCCAGACGCAGCGCTTCGACCCGTTTCTCGCCCGAACCCTCTACCTTGAACAGCGCCAGTTCCCGCTCGACCGAGGGGCCTTCTACCGTCAGGTCATTGACCTTGTGCACCGGCACGATCCGGCCCAGTTGCGCCTTGATCTGTTCGATCACCTGCGGCGTGCCGGTGGTGACAATGGTGATCCGGCTCAGGTGCCCGCTATGGTCGATTTCGGCCACTGTCAGGCTTTCGATATTGTAGCCACGTCCCGAGAACAGCCCGATGACGCGCGCCAATACGCCCGCCTCGTTGTCCACGATCACTGCAAGCGTATGGCGTTCCTCGACATCCGAGAATGTCGAGCGCAGGTTATAGGCCGAATGGCTTGTCGCGCCCTTCTTGATCTGTAGTGCAGACATGGTCATGGTCCTTTGATGGTGTCGGGGTCAGTCAGGTTGTCCGTGCGTCGCACGGTCAGACCATCACCGCCCCTTTTGCGCCGATAGCATCCTTGGTTGACGCATCGCCCAGCAGCATTTCGTTATGGGCCTTGCCCGAGGGGATCATGGGGAAGCAATTCTCGTGCTTGGCAACCAGACAGTCGAAGATCACCGGACCGTCATAGTTGATCATCTCCATGATCGCGTCATCCAGATCGTCGGGATCGCTGCACAAGATACCTTTGGCGCCAAACGCCTCGGCCAGTTTCACGAAATCGGGCAGGGACTGCGACCAGCTTTGCGAATACCGCTCGCCGTGCAGCAATTCCTGCCACTGGCGCACCATGCCAAGGCGTTCATTGTTCAGGATGAACTGCTTGACGGGCAGGTTGAACTGCATCGCCGTACCCATTTCCTGCATGTTCATCAACCATGACGCCTCGCCCGCCACGTTGATCACCAGCGCGTCGGGATGCGCCATCTGCACGCCGATGGACGCAGGGAAACCATAGCCCATCGTGCCCAGCCCGCCCGATGTCATCCAGCGGTTCGGCCCTTCAAAGTTCAGGTATTGCGCCGCCCACATCTGGTGCTGGCCGACTTCGGTGCAGATATAGCGGTCATAGGTCTTGGTCAGTTCTTCCAGACGTTTGAGCGCATATTGCGGCTTGATGATCTTGCCCTTCTGCTCGAACTTCAGACAATCGACCTTGCGCCATTCCTCAAGCTGCACCCACCATTTGGCCAACGCTTCCTTGTTGGTCTTGCGCCCGCGTGCTTTCCATATCTTGAGCATGTCTTCCAGCACATGGGCCACATCGCCCACAATGGGAATATCGACGCGGATCACCTTGTTGATGGAGGACGGATCAATGTCGATGTGGACCTTTTTCGAGTTCGGGCTGAATGCATCGACGCGGCCGGTGATGCGGTCGTCAAAGCGTGCGCCGATATTGATCATCAGATCACAGCCATGCATGGCCATGTTCGCCTCGTAAAGTCCGTGCATGCCCAACATGCCCAACCATTTCTTGCCCGAGGCGGGGTAGGCGCCCAGACCCATCAGGGTCGAGGTGATCGGAAAGCCTGTTGCCTCGACCAGTTCGCACAGCAACTGGCTGGCACCGGGGCCCGAGTTGATGACGCCGCCGCCGGTATAGAAGATCGGGCGCTTGGCAGTTTCCAACGCGGCGACCAGTTCGGTGATTGCCTCCAGATCGCCTTTGACCTGCGGCTGATAGCGGCGCGAGCCGCCTTTTTGCGGCGCATGATAGGTGCCGGATGCAAATTGCACATCCTTGGGGATATCGACCAGCACAGGACCGGGACGGCCTGTCAGCGCGACATGGAACGCCTCGTGCAGCACGGTCGACAGCTTTTCGGTGTCCTTGACCAGCCAGTTATGCTTGGTACAGGGCCGTGTGATGCCAACGGTATCTGCCTCCTGAAACGCATCATTGCCGATCATGAAGGTCGGAACCTGTCCGGTCAGTACGACAATCGGGATCGAATCCATCAGCGCGTCGGTCAGACCTGTCACCGCATTGGTGGCACCGGGACCGGATGTCACCAGCACCACACCGGGTTTGCCTGTCGCGCGGGCATAGCCCTCGGCGGCATGGACAGCGCCCTGTTCATGGCGCACCAGAATGTGCTGGATCTCGTTTTGCTGGAAAATCTCGTCGTAAATCGGTAGTACGGCACCGCCTGGATATCCGAATACGACGTCCACACCCTGATCCTTGAGGGCCTGAACCACCATTCTCGCTCCGGTCATCTGACGTGTCATGTGCTTTGCTCCGTTGTCGCCGTCATTCGTTTTGCCGTCATCTATCCGCATAAAAAAGCCCCCGATTTTGTCGGGGGCGCATGGGGTACCTTTTGGGTGTCCGTTACCGGCCCATGCGCCATGTCCTTACGATGATCACTAGAGGTGTCATAGCCGGGGGGCTCCTTACTGCGTGGCGAGACATTATGAGTGCTGCAAGGCAGCGTCAACCGCCAATTGGGTGAATTTAATGTCGCAGGGGGTAATAAATTTGTATTTATATTGCGTTTTGGGGTCTTGAAACGTCAGGAATGCAATTTTACCTGCCAAAAGCTGTGATGATTCCGCCGCGCGGCAAGTCCGCTGGCGGGTGTTTCAGCTTGTCATGGTTTGTGTGGTGACGCTCAGGACCGCGCAGGAACAGAACCGGGCAACGAGATATTGGCCACCTGTTCTGCAATCGGATCGGTGGACAAAGGATGCATCTCGGCGGAATAGTCGGCCGGATCACGCATCTTTTGCCATTTGCCGCCCACATAAAGCTCAAGACCCGAGAACTTGGCCTTGTACCCCATTTTCGAGCTGCCCGGCACCCAGTAGCCCAGATAGACATAGGGTAATCCGGCTTCGCGCGCGATGCGGATATGGTCCAGAATGATATGGGTGCCCAAGCTGTCACCGGGGCGGTCGGGCTGGTAGAAGGAATAGACCATGCTGACCCCGTCATCCAGCACATCGGTCAGACAGACAGCGGCAAGATCGTGTGCCTGTGTATCGTGATATTCGATCACGCGGGTGCGGATCGGCGTTTCCTCGATCATCGCTGCGAATTCGAACACATCCATATCGGCCATGCCACCATCGGCGTGGCGGCTGTCCAGATAGCGGCGGAACAGGTCATACTGATCCTCGGTTGCCCAAGGGCTGGTCGCGCGCCGCTCCAGATGGGCATTGCGGCGCTGGGTACGTTTCTGGCTGCGCGAGGGGGTGAAATCGGCCACTCTGATACGCGCTGACAGGCAGGCGGCACAATCCGCACAGGAGGGGCGATAGAGCACATTTTGCGACCGGCGGAATCCCTGTTTGGACAGGCTGTCGTTCAAACGCTCCGCACCTTCGCCCTGCAGGGCCGTGAACAGTTTACGCTCCATGCGCCCTTCCAGATAGGGGCAGGGTTGCGGGGCTGTCACATAGAACAGGGGCGCAATAGGAAGCGTGTGGCGCATGATGACCTTCAGACCAGTTTTGATGCAACGATAACAACGAAGACTTCATCCGCCAAGAGGTGAATAAAGTCCGCCGTCACAAGATGGTCACACGATGCGCCGCGACCTCAGCTTGCGGCGGCCCGGTTCAGGGCCACGGTGCCAAGCAGGTGATCGCTCAGCCCTTGTGCGCGGGCCGTTGTCAACATCATCACAACGGACACGACCTGCAAGATCGGCATCCCGAAAGACACCGAAGTGCCGAATGTATGGGCCAGCGCCAAGCCCAGACCGAACCGTTCGCCCGCCGAATCGCGCAACTCGATCGCCATCAGGCGCATGCCCCACGTCGCAGAGCGGTTCGTGATCGTGACAACGCGGTAGGCAAAGCCTACCACCAGCACCATTAGCGGGAAGAAAAACAGCCCCGTAAAGGCCGTGAAGGGCACGATCAGCAGACAGATGATCACGATCAGCACGGTATCCACGATCCATGCCACAAGACGTTTCATCGGAACATCGGCATAAAATTCCGGCTGCGTCACGGGATCGGGCAGATGCGAGATATGCGTGGTCATCAAAAAGGCTCCGGCAGGGTTGGGGATAGAAGGCCGCAGGACTGACCTGCGGCCTTGGGTGATGGATCACACCTCGGTGCGGGGGCTGTCGTCGCGGGGCGCGGCGGCGGCACGGGCGCGGTCGGACATGAAGTCGTCGAACTCGGCCTTGTCTTTGGCTTCGCGCAGGCGTTGCAGGAAGGTTTCAAAGCTGTTCTGCTCTTCTTCCAGACGGCGCAGCGTTTCGGCCTTGTAGCTGTCAAAGGCGCTATTGCCCGACGAGGACATGACGGTCGACAGATGGCGAGTATTGGTGCGGTTGCGGCAGGATTTCTTGAACATGCGTTTACTCCAGATCATATAGGCCAGAAGGGCAAGGCCCAAGGGCCAGAAAAAGATGAAGCCAAGGACCATTGCGGCGATCCAGGCACCTTTGCCTTTGCTGTCAAGCCAGCTTTCGGCACGGTACAGCCAGCCCATCGGCTGTGCGGACGAGGAAGAATAGGGCAGGGCAGTATTCATAGGGTCACTCCGATCTTGGGTTGATGTAAATTGCCTTCACATCGAATAGATCGGCACGGAGCGTCCTGCTTGCAAGGGTGTATGTAAAGGAAATTTACATTATTTTTATTTGGTCGTGAAATCAGCCAGTTGCGCGCCAGTCAGCCGGTGCAGATCGGCAGGTGCGATAGGAAAAATGTGGTGTGGCGTGCCAGCGGCAGCCCAGATCACATCGAAATCCATCAGGCGCGGGTCCAGATAGGCGCGGATCGGGTTCAGGTGCCCGACAGGGGCCACCCCGCCGATGGCAAATCCGGTCTGCGCGCGGATCAGCGCGGCATCGGCCTTGCCCAAAGCCTCGCCCGCCACGGCGCTGGCGCGGGCTGTGTCCACCTGATTGCCGCCTGCGGTCAGGAACAGCACGGCCTGTCCGCTATCTTGTCCGGCAAAGATGATCGACTTGACGATCTGGTCCAGCGCGCAACCGGCAACAGCGGCGGCCTGTGCGGCTGTGCGCGCCTCGCCCAAGGCGTGGATATCGGCGGGCAATCCCGCCTCTTGCAATGCGCGGGTGACGCGCGCCATGCTTTTACTCATCGTCAGGTTCCCTGTCGGATCGCGTTTTGCGGCACTATTCCAGTGCTTTGCCCCATTGACCAGCCCCAAGGCGGTGCCCATGGTGCGGCATGTCCTTTGAACGCCGCCTGACCCGTTTGCCGCAGCCTTTCGATCCCGATCGCGGGGCCGAGGCGCGTGCCGCTGTCCCGGGTGCGCATGGCGATGTCGCCCTGCTGATTGCGGGAACCGGCGGGTGCAGCCCCTATTTGAAATCCCTGATCGAAAAGGAATCGGACTGGTTCCTGCCCGCGCTGGATGATCCCGAAGCCGCACTTGCGGCGTTGCATCACGATCTGGGCCAGACGGCACCCGATGCGCTGGCTGGCGCATTGCGGCAGGGCAAGCGCCGCGTGGCGCTGCTGACCGCGCTGGCCGATCTGGGCGGCGTCTGGCCGCTGGAAGAGGTGACAGGCGCGTTGACCCGCTTTGCCGATCTGTCCTGCCAGCTTGCGCTGCGCGCCTCTGTCGGGGCCGAGATCAAGCGTGGCAAGTTGCCGGGTGCAGTCGAGGCGGATGCCGAGACAGGCGGCGGTCTTGTGGCGCTGGCGATGGGCAAAATGGGCGCGTTCGAGCTGAACTATTCCTCGGATATCGACCTGATCTGCTTGTTCGACGAAACCCGTTTCACCCGCGACGATTACCACGAGGCGCGCGCCAGCCTGATCCGCGCCACCCGCAAAATGGCGGCCATGCTCAGCGACAATACAGCCGAGGGCTATGTCTTCCGCACCGATCTGCGCCTGCGTCCTGATCCGGCAGTCACGCCTGTCTGCATGGCGATGGAAGCGGCCGAGCGGTATTATGAAAGCCTTGGCCGCACATGGGAACGCGCCGCCTATATCAAGGCGCGCCCTGCGGCGGGCGATCTGGCGGCGGGCGAGACGTTCCTGAAAACGATGCGGCCATTCGTGTGGCGCAAGCATCTGGACTTTGCCGCCATTCAGGACGCCCATGACATGCGCCTGCGTATCCGCGCCCACAAAGGGCTGGGCGGTCCGGTCGAACTGGCCGATCACAACATGAAACTGGGGCGCGGCGGCATCCGCGAGATCGAGTTTTTCACCCAGACCCGCCAGATCATCGCAGGCGGGCGCGATCCCGATCTGCGGGTGCGGGGCACGGTCGATGGATTGCGCCTGCTGGCGCAAAAGGGCTGGATTCCGCAGGATGTGGCCGGAACGCTGACACAGCACTACCGCGCGCATCGCGAGGTCGAGCATCGTTTGCAGATGATCAACGACGCCCAAACCCACAGCCTGCCGCGTAGCACCGAGGGTTTTGCGCGTCTGGCCGCGTTTATGGGAATGGAGCAGGCCACACTTGAGGCCGATCTGAAAGCGCGGCTGGCCGAGGTGCATGGTCTGACCGAAGGCTTTTTTGCCGGTGCCACCGCCAGCCAAGCACCGGCGCTGCCCTCCGAAGTGACGGACAGCTTTGATACCGAGATCACCAGCCGCTGGCGCAGCTATCCGGCGCTGCGGTCGGACCGTGCAGTCGAGATTTTCCAGCGCTTGCGCCCCGAAATCATGCAGCGTCTGGCGCGCACCGCCAAGCCGGAAGAGGCGTTGCTGGCCTTTGACGGCTTTTTGTCGGGCCTGCCTGCGGGTGTGCAGCTTTTCTCGTTGTTCGAGGCCAATCCGCAACTGATCGACCTGTTGGTCGATATCGTGGGCAGTTCGCCCGCGCTGGCGCAGCATCTGTCGCGTAATTCGGCTGTCTTTGATGCGGTGATCGGGGGCGGCTTTTTTGCGCCATGGCCGGGGCAGGCTGCGCTATGCGCCGAACTGACCAGCCTGCTGGACACCGAGGCCGATTACGAGCGCAAGCTGGACGCCGCGCGCCGCTGGGCCAAGGAATGGCATTTTCGCATCGGGGTGCACCATCTGCGTGGGCTGATTGACGCTGATTCTGCCGGTCCGCAATATGCCGATCTGGCCGAAGCAGCGCTCTGTGCCCTGTGGCCCGTGGTTGTTGCGCAATTCACTGCCAAGCATGGCCCGCCGCCGGGACGGGGGGCGATGTTGCTGGGCATGGGCTCGCTTGGGGCGGGGCGGTTGAATGCGACATCGGATCTGGATCTGATCGTCATCTATGACGCGGACGGGGTCGAGATGTCTGATGGCCGTCGCCCGCTGGCCGCGCGCCCCTATTATGCGCGCCTGACGCAGGCGATGGTGACAGCCGTAACAGCGCAGATGTCCGAGGGCCGGCTTTACGAGGTGGATATGCGGCTGCGCCCGTCCGGCACGCAGGGGCCGGTGGCCACCAGTCTGACCAGTTTTCGTGACTACCAGATGAACGAGGCATGGATCTGGGAACATCTGGCCCTGACACGGGCACGCGCCGTCGCCGGTGAGGCCGCACTGGCCGCAGATGTCGAGGCAGTGCGCGAGGCTGTGCTGGCGCGTGGCGACGCGCCAGACAAGATCATCGCAGAGGTGGCCGCGATGCGGACACGGATCGCGGCGGCAAAGTCTGCCGAAGGGCCGTGGGATGCCAAGCTGGGCGCGGGCCGGTTGCAGGATGTGGAACTGGTGGCACAGGCGGGCAGCCTGATGGCGCGAAGTCCGGCGCGTGGTGCGCGTGACGGGCTTGAGGCAGGGATCGCGACCGGATGGCTGGATGCCGCCACTGGCGCCGCCCTGACCGAGGCCTATTTGTTGTTCTGGCGATTGCAGCTTGTGTCCAAGCTGTTGAGTGACAAACCGCTTGATCCCGCAGGGATCGGCGAAGGGGGATGCAGGATGCTGTTACGCGAAACCGGTCAGGAAACGCTGGACGACCTTATAGCCGCGCTGGTCGAGGTGGCCGCGCGCGCCGATGCCGCGATCTCGGTCTTGCTGGGATTGCCCTCTGGAGATGTCGCATGAAAAAGGGCACATCAGATGACCCCAAGGGGTTGATTTACGAGGCCTACCGGATTGACGGCATCACGACCGAAGAATGCCGGACGATCTTTCTGGATTGGGCCCTCAGCCTGCCCGATGGCAGCGACAGCCGCACGGTGCTGCAAGAGGTGATGGCCCGCTACGCGCCGCAGGCACCCGATCATCCGATGACAGCGGTCATGGATGCAGGGTTGCAAGGAATGACGCAGCGCGGACGGCGCGGTGGCTGGCGGTCACGCCCGCGCGACTGAACCGCAATCTGAACCGCAATCCGAACCGCAGTCCGGCCTTTGCGCCTCAGCCGGATCGGGGCAGGTTTGCCGCCGTGCGTGCCAGCGCCTCGATCCCGTCCCAGTCACCGGCCGCGATCAACTCGGCGGGCGCAACCCAGCTTCCGCCGACACAAACGACATTGGGCAGCGCCAGATAATCGGCCGCATTGGCCGGACCTATCCCGCCGGTCGGACAAAATCCGATCTGCGGCAAGGGCGAGGCGAGGGCGCGCAACGCGGCAGCCCCTCCGGCAATTTCGGCGGGAAAGAATTTCTGCATCGTATAGCCGCGTTCCAACAGGCGCATTGCCTCGGTCGCGGTGGCGGCACCGGGCAGCAGGGGCAAGGCGCTTTCCTCGCAGGCGGACAACAGGCGGTCGGTCGCACCGGGCGAGACAGCAAAGACAGCGCCCGCGCCCTGCACCGCGCGCACATCGGCAGGGGACAGAACCGTACCGGCCCCCACCACGGCACCGGGGATGCGGGCCATTTCGGCCATGACTTCAAGTGCGGCGGGTGTGCGCAGGGTGACTTCGAGCACGGGCAAACCACCAGCCACCAGCGCGCGCGCCAGCGGGCCTGCATGGGCAGGATCGCGAATCACCAGCACCGGGATCACAGGGGCCATCTGGCACAGGGCCAAGGTCGCTTCCGAGGCTTGATAGGGTGTCATGGGGCGGTCTCCGTCAGACAGGGCAGCGCACGGGGAGCGGTGCGGCGCATGGATATTTGCAGCAAGAAGAAGCAGCGCGGCGCATGTCAGACAACCACGGCGGCGCCGGTGGCGGCAGGGCCGACCTGCGCGCGGAACATGGCGAACAGCTCGCGCCCGACGCCGGTGCCGTTGCCGGTCAGGTCAGGGCTGGCCGCGGGGCGGCTGTCGAGGTCGGGCACCAGCGCCTCGATCCGGCCGGTGGTGGCGTCCAGACGGATCACATCACCGTCACGCAAGCGGGCCAGCGCGCCACCTGCGGCGGCTTCGGGGCTGATATGGATCGCGGCGGGCACCTTGCCTGATGCACCCGACATGCGCCCGTCCGTGACCAGCGCCACCTTCAGGCCGCGATCTTGCAACACGGCCAGCACAGGGGTCAGCGCGTGCAATTCGGGCATGCCATTGGCCTGCGGTCCCTGAAAGCGCACGACCACGATCGTATCGGTGGTAAATTCACCGGCTTTAAAGGCCGCCTTGACAGCTTCTTGCGTCTCGAACACGCGGGCGGGGGCTTCGATCACGTGGCGCTCGGGGGCCACGGCAGAGGTCTTGATCACCCCTGTGCCGAGGTTTCCGCTGAGTTGGCGCAGCCCGCCCGTCGCATCGAAAGGATCGGTGACGGGGCGCAGGATGCGGGTGTTCAGGCTTTCACGGCTTCCGGGTTGCCAAGTCAGGCCGCTATCGGTCAATTTTGGCTCGGCTGTATACCGCTCCAGCCCCTTGCCCGCCACGGTCATCGTATCGGGATGCAGCAGACCTGCATCCAGCAATTGCGCGATCGTGTAGCCCAGACCGCCTGCGGCGTGGAAATGGTTCACATCGGCCAGACCGTTGGGATAGACCTTGGCCAGCAGCGGCGTGATGGCTGACAGATCGTCAAAATCCTCGAGCGCAAGCTGCACACCTGCGGCGCGGGCCATGGCGGGCAGATGCAGCACAAGATTGGTCGATCCGCCCGTCGCCATCAGCCCCACGATCCCGTTGACGAAAGCGCGCTCGTCCAGCACATCGCAGACGGGCGTATAGGCATTGCCAAGTGCCGTGATCGCGGCGGCGCGTTCGGTGCCTGCCACGGTCAGCGCATCGCGCAGCGGCGTGCCGGGGTTCACGAAGGACGTGCCGGGCAGGTGCAGGCCCATGAATTCCATCAGCATCTGGTTGGTATTGGCGGTACCGTAGAACGTGCAGGTGCCGGGGCCATGATAAGATGCCATCTCGGCCGCCATCAGCGCCGCACGGTCGACTTGCCCGGCCGCGAATTGCTGGCGCACTTTGGCCTTTTCGTCATTGGGCAGGCCGGACACCATCGGCCCTGCGGGCAGGAAAATGCCAGGAATATAGCCGAATGTCGCCGCCGCGATCACAAGCCCCGGCACGATTTTGTCGCAGACCCCCAGATAGAGCGCCGCATCGAATGTGTTATGCGACAGCGCGATTCCCGCTGCCAGCGCGATCACATCGCGCGAGAAGAGCGACAGCTCCATCCCAGTCTGGCCCTGCGTGACGCCATCACACATCGCGGGCACACCTCCGGCCACCTGCGCCGTGGCGCCCGCATTGCGGGCGGCCTGCCGGATCAGGTCGGGAAAACGCTCGAACGGCTGATGCGCCGAGAGCATGTCGTTATAGGCGGTGACGATCCCCAGATTGGGGGCAGGGCCTGTCGCCAGTGCCGCCTGATCGGTGCCCGTCGCGGCATAGGCATGCGCCTGGTTCGAGCAGCTCAGATGCCCGCGACGTGGACCCTCGGCTGCGGCGCGGGCCATGGTCTGCATATAGCGTGCGCGACTGTCGCGGCTGCGGTCGACGATCCGCGCGGTGACGCGGGCCACCTGTTCATGCATTGGCATCGGAATTCCTCCCCCGGTCAGGCGTTCGTTCAGATGTTGTTTATTATGTTAGCGATAACGCCGCAAGTCGAGCCTCAACTGGACCGGTATTGATGCAACTTATTGAAGATGTCTATTTCAAGTCCTCAACCCGTGGCTGCTGTAATGATAAAAGTGGCAAATTATCCCTTAAAAACCTTGGTGTTGTCTCTGTTTTGAAGAAAATGCGCCGCATCAATGCCGCATTCCAAAAACATATCTTTCGATACTACCCGCGGAAATTCCCGCATGGAGATTTTGATATGACACGTATCCGCGCTTTTGCCGCACTCATTCTTGCCTTGGGTCTGTCGGCCTGTGGCTCTTACGATGTTTCCAGCCGTAACGTTTCCCCTGGAGAGGCGCTGCGTGCCGACAGAGGTTCTATGGCCCTGTCATCGATACAGGTTGTGGACGCCAAGATCATCGTGCCACGCAGCCTGAAGGTCTCGGAGGCCAACAGCTATCTGCCGTCGGGTGACATCGTCTGGCGCGGTGATCCCTTTGGCGACCGCCATGCCCAGATCGAGACGATCCTGAATGACAGCATGCGGATGGCCCGCAACGGTCAACAAGGGGCCGTGCCCGCCGTGGTCGAGATCAAGCTCAGCCGTTTTCATGCCCTGACGGAAAAGACCCGTTATAGCGTTGGTGGCGTGCATTCGGTCCGGTTCGACCTGACCTTTCGCGATCCGCAGACCGGACAGGCGCTGGCCCCGACCCGCGAAATCCGAGCCGATCTCAAAGGCTATGGTGGCAACCGCGCGATGGAGGCCGAACGTCAGGGTCTGACGCAGAAAGTCCGCCTGACGCATCATCTGGCCAATGTCTTTCGCGCGGAACTGGCGCAGCCCGGCAGCATGAGCGGCAAGCGCGGCATCACCCAACTGGTCGCTGGCCTCGAGACCAAGAACTGAGACCAAGAACTGAGGCCAAGAACTGAGGCCACCCAAGATCTGACCTTTCCAGTACCTGCAAACGCGGATAAGAGGGCGCCATGACAACGCCCTCTTATCCTATTGTGCGCCTGCGCCCCAAAGCCCAGCCGCGCGCCATCCGCCACGGTTTTCCGTGGGTTTATGACAACGAGCTGGTCACAGACCGGCGCTCGCGCGGCCTTGAGCCGGGCGCGATTGCCGTGCTGGAGGATGCCGATCGCACGCCTCTGGCGCTGGTGACGGTCAACGCGAACTCGCGCATCATCGCGCGGGTGATGGACCGTGATCCTGCAGCGGTGATCGACAGCAACTGGCTGGAGGCACGCCTGACCCGTGCGCTGGCACTGCGGACACGGCTTTATGACACGCCATTCTACCGGCTGGTCCATGCCGAGGCCGATGGCTTGCCCGGTCTGGTGATCGACCGTTTCGGTGACATTGCGGTGATCCAGCCCAATGCGGCATGGGCAGATGCCATGCTGGATGATCTGGTGGCCGCACTGGTGGCGGTCACAGGGGTGACATGCGTGATCAAAAGCGCCTCGGGCCGTGCGCGCGCACTGGAAGGGCTGGATGATGTCAGCGCTGTCGTGCTGGGGCAGGCGCCGGATGCGCCTGTGCAAGTGCCGATGAATGGCGCCACCTATATGGCCGATCTGACCGGCGGGCAGAAAACGGGGCTGTTCTTTGATCAACGCCCGAACCATGCGTTTGCGGCCAACCTTGCCAAAGGTGGCAAGGTGCTGGATGTGTTCAGCCATGTGGGCGGCTTTGCACTGGCCGCACTGTCTGCGGGCGCAGAGCATACTTTGGCGGTGGACGGGTCCGATCCGGCACTGGCGCTGGCGCGTGACGGGGCCGAAGCCTCGGGTCTGGCGGCGCGGTTCGAGACACGCAAGGGCGATGCCTTTGACGTGATGGCCGCACTGGCCGAAGAGGGCGCGCGTTTCGATCTGGTGGTTTGCGATCCGCCCGCCTTTGCCCCGTCCAAACAATCGCTCGAGGCGGGTTTGCGCGCCTATGAGCGGATTGCGCGGCTGGGTGCATCGCTGGTCACGGATGGCGGGTTTCTGGTGCTGTGTTCATGCTCGCATGCGGCCGATCTGGGCAAGTTCCATAATGCCAGCCTGCGCGGAATCGGGCGGGCAGGGCGGCAGGGCCAGCAAATCCACACAGGCTTTGCCGGACCGGATCATTCGATCCTGCCGCAACTGGCCGAAAGCGGCTATCTGAAGGCGTTGTTCTTCCGCCTATGAAGGTGCTGCTGGACGCTTGCGTGCTCTATCCAACAGTGATGCGCGAGGTGTTGCTGGGGGTGGCTGCTGCGGGTCTTTTCCAGCCGCTCTGGTCCGACCGGATACTTGAGGAATGGGCGCGCGCCACGATCAAGCTGGGGCCGGGGGCCGAGGCGCAGGCACGCGGCGAGGTCGCGCTTTTGCGCGCGGCATGGCCGGGGGCCGCTGTCAGCTATGCGCCATCACTGGAGGCGCGGCTTTGGTTGCCGGACCCTGCCGATACCCATGTACTGGCCGCGGCGATTGCAGGGCATGCCGATCTGGTCGTAACGCTGAACGCCAAGGATTTTCCGCAAAACATCCTGCGCGAGGAAGGGTTGGACCGTGTCGATCCCGATCTGTTCCTGCTGGGTCTGTTCGAGGCGCAGCCCGACACGGTTGCTGCCGCTGCCGAGGCGGTGCGCCATGAGGCCGAGCGTTTGTCGGGCGAGGCTTGGGATATCAGACGCCTGATGAAAAAGGCCCATCTGCCAAGGTTCGGCAAAGCGCTGGCCGCAGCAAACCCTACGGCAGACCCCGCCGCCTGATCAGCCCTTGATTGCGTTCCAGCGCGCCTCGTTCTTTTCGATCGCGGCGATGCGATCGGGCGTTTTGGGATGGCTCATCAACCACGCAGGCATGGCCCCGCCGCGTGCATTTGTCAGCGCTTCCAGCTTGCCGAACAGCGATTTCTGCGGCGCGGTGCCCAAGCCTGCCTTGACCAGCAGGGCCGAGGCATATTCATCCGCCTCGTATTCATCCGAGCGTGACAGGCCAGCCGCCAGCATCGTGGTCAGCATATTCGCGATCCAAATACCGATACCGGGCAAGAACCGCGACAGAACCATTGCAAGGGCCGTGCGCAAAGCGTTCTGGCCGGAAAAGTCGATCATGCGGCGGCGCGAATGGCCCAGTGCGACATGACCCAACTCGTGCGCGATCACGCTTGCGATTTCTTCGGCCGACACGTCGCCCTGCTGGAACTTGCGATAAAAGCCGCGCGTGATGAAAATGCGCCCGTCGGGGGCGGCAAGGCCGTTGACGGGATCAATCTCGTAGATATGCACGCGGATGCGCGGCAGATCGAGGGCCGCAGCCAGCTTGTCGGTCATCTTCTTGAGTACCGGATCGGCCAGCTCGGTTGACCGGGTGTCCAGCTCTTTTGCTGTGCGCCATGCCGAGAAACGGTACATGGCGACAGCGTAGAGAATGGCCAGAAGGATCGGGGTAAATTTCAACATGAGGTAGATATGGTCCGTGCAGGGTGCTGCGGCAAGGGCGGGTTGCGCGGCAGATCGGCGCGCTGGCGAGTATTTACGGCAAGATGAAATCCGGGCGGTCAGGTATCCCAGCGTACGGGGACCGATACAGGCCCGCGAAAGGCCCATCCGGCAAAGGGGGCAGGCCCGTCAAGGGCAAGGCCGGGCAGACGGGCAAAGATCATCGGGAGCGCCACATCCGCAATCAGGGTGCGGGCAGCGGCGGCACCGGCGCAGAAATGCGGACCTGCGCCAAAGCTGATGGCAGGGCCGGTGTTGCGGGTGATGTCGAAACGGTCGGGTTCGTTGAAATGTGCCTCGTCCCGTCCGGCGGAGGAGAACATCAAAAACACGCGATCTTCCGGTACGAAGCTGACAGTGCCGATGGTGTCGGCGCGTGCCACGCGGCGCGGCGACATGCCGATGGGGGATATCCAGCGCGCATATTCGTCAAAGGCCTGCCCCCATGTCGCCTGACCAGACCGGATCAGGGCCAGTTGGTCGGGATGCGACAGCAGCGCCCAGATCGTGCCTGCAATCGCGTCGCGCGGCTCGTTCTGGCCGCCCGAGATGATCAGTTTGATATTGGCGCGGATAGAGCCCATCGGCAGGGGCGCGCGCAGCATGACAGACAGGGCGGACAGATCGGGGGTGGCGGTGAGCACGGGGATCATCGCGTCGATATGGGCGTCAATAGAGGCCGTGCAATCATGGCAATGCGCCGCGATCAACGGATCGCCCGCATAGTTGGCGCAACCGTCGATCATGCCCTGACTGACGCGGTCCATTTCGGGCGCGGGCATGCGCACAAGCCCCGTGATCGCTTTGAGCGCCTCGGCCGAGACCGGCATGGCATAGGCGCGCACCAGATCGCAGTGCCCCTGCGGTGTGAGGGTTGCAAGAATATCCCGTGTCGCGCTTTGGAATGCGGCCAGCCAGTGATCCTTGACCGTGCGCGGGCTGAGGGCCGGAAACAGCGCGCGGCGTTCGGCCTGATGCGCGGCCCCGTCTTTGCGCATCAGGTTCTCGCCCATCAGTTTGGTCATCAGCCCGTCAGGTTGCAGGCTGGAAAACACCTCGATCCGTTTTTCCTGCCGGAAAATATCATCGCGGCGGGTGAACAGCGTGGCGCCCAGTTCCGGTACATAGGTGATCGGGGCCTGCGCCCGCATCCTTGCCAGTACGGGATAGGGATCGGCGCGAAAGGCGACAGGGTCGATATGGGTGACGGGGGCGTCGGACATGTGGACCTCGGTGTTGCGGGCAGGGGAAGTGTTGATCACAACCCCGTGCCGCACAAGCCCCGCTGTCATCCGGTCAGCGCGTTGTCAGCGTTTCCAGCAGATATTGCACGGCGCGCTCCTCGCGGGTCAGACGGTCGCGGTAGGGGCCTTCATAGCCGCCGCGTTCGTAATAGCGCTGGCGGTTGCTTCTGTTTCCGCGCGAAGGGCGCGAGAATGATGGCCGGGAGTAGGAGGGTCGTGAATACCCCGATCCGCGGCTATAGCCCGAGGCATGGGCCGGTGTCAGTTGCAGCAGTGTCGGGGCCACATAGGCCGCCCCTGCGGCAAGGCCGAGCCGGGTCAACAGATGCCGGCGCGAAAGGTCGGGTGTGTCGTCCGTTTTGGTCATTGTGCTCTCCTGACTGTGACGTTCTGCGGCGTCCCCAACGGGTGCCCATCATAAAAGAACGTGACCCAAGACGAAACCTTCCGTGCCATCACGGGGATGTGAGCCTGTCAAACCGGCATAAACGCGCCATGAGCGCAGATCAGCGCGCCATTTCCTTCATGCCGCGCTCGATCCCCGACAAGGTCATGGGGACCATGCGATCCTCGAAAATCTCGCGGATCATCTTGATGGACTGGGTGTAGGACCAGTATTTTTCCGGCACCGGATTGATCCAGACGTGATGCGGCCACTGCGCGCGCGCGCGTTGCAGCCAGATCTGTCCGGCCTCGGCATTCCAATGTTCATTGGCGCCGCCCGGATAGGCGACCTCGTAGGGGGACATGCTGGCATCGCCCACGAAGATGCATTTGTAGTCGGAACCATAGGTCCGCAGCACCTCGGACGTGGGGGTCTGCGCGTCCCAGCGGCGGCGGTTGTCACGCCACACGCCCTCATACAGGCAGTTGTGGAAATAGTAGTATTCCAGATGCTTGAATTCGGTGCGTGCGGCCGAAAACAGCTCCTCCACCACCTTCACATGGGGGTCCATCGAGCCGCCCGCGTCCAGAAACAGCAGCACTTTGACCGCATTGCGCCGCTCGGGGCGGGTTTTCACATCCAGATAGCCCTGTTCGGCGGTCGAGCGGATCGTACCGTCCAGATCCAGCTCTTCAGCGGCACCATCACGCGCCCAGCGGCGCAGGCGTTTCAGGGCCACCTTGATGTTGCGCGTACCAAGCTCGACCGTGTCGTCAAGGTTCTTGAACTCGCGCTTGTCCCAGACCTTGACCGCGCGCTGGTGGCGGGATTTATCTTGCCCGATCCGCACGCCTTCGGGGTTGTAGCCATGCGCGCCAAAGGGCGAGGTGCCGGCCGTGCCGACCCATTTGTTGCCACCCTGATGGCGGCCTTTTTGTTCCTCAAGCCGCTGCTTGAGGGTCTCCATCAACTTGTCGAACCCGCCCAGGCTTTTGATTTCTTCCATCTCGGAGGGGCTGAGGTGCTTTTCGGCCAGCTTTTCCAACCATTCGGCAGGAATGTTCACGGCGTTCAGCACATCTTCCAGCTTGATGTCTTCCAGCCCTTTGAAGGTCTCGGCAAAGGCACGGTCGAATTTGTCGATGTTGCGCTCGTCCTTCACCATCGCGGTGCGGGCAAGGTAGTAGAACCCTTCCACATCATAGGTCACCAGACCGCGCGACATACCTTCCAGAAAGGTAAGGTATTCGCGCAAGCTGACGGGAACGCCGCCTTTCCTGAGATTGTCAAAGAAGGGCAGAAACATCGGATTTACAGGGCTGCACGGTGAATGAAGAGGGTGGCAAACAGGCCAATCAGCGCAAAGGCAATGGCATAGCCCGCCGCATATTGCGCAATATCCAGTTTGCCGCCCTTGCGGCGTGCCGCTGTCATGCCGCCGATGATGGCCCCTAATAGCGCCGCGCCCAGTACGATCATATCCGCCCGTTTCTCCTGTTGAGCGGATTGAGGGCGCTGATTTCGCGCAGTTTGGCACGAATGGCCCAGTCCGCCCCGAACCCGTAACGCGCCCAGCCCAGACTGTCCAGACGCACAGCCTGCGCCTCGACGCCGCGCCCCGACAGTTCCAGCGCTTCGGCACGCAACATGCTAAGCGTGGCGACAAGGGCCGCGTTCTCGTGCTGGATCACAACGGGCAGATGCAGACCGATCATGTCGACCGCCTCGGCGCCTTGCCCCTGCACCACCATATGCGCGCCGAGTTGGGCCGCAACCATGGCGCGGTGCAATGCATATTCGGGGCGTTGCGCAAAGACAGAGTCTGCGGCCTGGAAATGTGCGATGGCCTGTGTCGGCTGGACCGGCAGGATCAGGCGTCCCATCGCATAATGGGCAAAGCCTAGCCGGTGATCATCCCAGCGCAAGGTGCGGGCGATATCCAGCGCGCGTGACGCAGCCGCACGGCGGGCCGGGGATGCGGCCCCGGGTCCAAGCGCGGTTTGCATGGCCTCGCTCCAGTCGCGGGGTGTGGTGGTGGTGCGCCGCGGCGGGATGGACACGCCCGTTGGATTGATCCGCGCAAAAATTGCGGGCAACCGGTCGGCAACCTGTGTGCGGGTCATGCCAGAACGCAGCTCCGGGGCATAGGTGGCCCGCAGGATCATCATGTCATAACCGGTCAAAACCGCATGGACATTGTCGTCATTGAAGACCGATTGCGGCAAACGGTAGAGATCGTTCAGCGGCCCGAGAGCTTGCGCCAGTTCTTCATGCAGGCAATCACGCACCTCTTGCGGGCTTGCATCATTTGGCAGGAAGATCGCCATCCGCTCGCGCGTGGTCAGGCGCGCCCAATCCGTGCGCGGGCTGCGCCTTGCGCTGCGAAACTCGGACAGTTGCGTGATATTGGGGACCACGAAACAGGCGGCCTGCGGCAGGTGGGCACGAATCTGGGCGCGGCTGACGGCTTCGATCGTGATATTTGCCTCGCGCGCCGAGGTCTGGCTGATATCGATGCCCGCCTCGCCTCGCAGCCGGTAGATCAACCGGTTCAGATCCGGCCCGAGGGTCGGCGGTGGGCTGCCGGTGACGCGCACCGTGACCGGGCCCTCAAAACGGGTCAGAACCGGCAGGGGGCGGCCTGATTCCAGCATGAAGGACAGATCAATGAAATCCCGCACGAGATCGCTGTTCGACACAGCAAAATTGATGGGTCGGGGTGTCGCAAACACGCGCATCGGGGGCAGGTCGCTGTCGATCTGCGCGATGGCGCGGCTGGGCATATCCGAGGGTTGACCGGGCATGCAGGCACCCAGCATAAAGCAAAGAGGCAACAAAATACGATGAAACGGTGTTTTCATTATCTGCGCGCCGCCTGCTGTACGCTACGCGATCCGCGCATTTGGCGGTGCAGGTCATTGCGTGCGGCCGAGCAAAGGACAGGCACGCGCGCCAGTTGCAAACAGGACGGCGTCACCATCTGCATCATGCTGTTGTGAAAGGGTGTCAGGAATCGGGTCCACAAAATGTGGAGCAAAGAATGTCTGATCATGTCCTGCCTCTGTTTGATGTCCTGCACAGAGTGTCTTTACCTTTCCTGTCGCGGCTAAGGACAGCGTAGGGCAAATTTGTGGCATTCGCACCAGAGGAGTGACGCATCCTGCAATCAGGGCGCGTCACTGTGACTTATCAACCGGTTTTCTACAAAGCGCCCCCGGCTTCAGCGCTGTGCGCGGGCCATGAACGCCAGTCTTTCGAACAGATGCACGTCCTGTTCGTTCTTTAGCAGCGCACCGTGCAGTTTCGGCAGCGCATTGGCCCCGTCACGCTTGAGGTCTTCCGGTGCCAGATCCTCGGCCAGAAGCAGCTTGAGCCAATCAAGTACCTCGGAGGTTGACGGCTTTTTCTTCAGCCCCGGTGTCTCGCGGACCTCGTAGAACTGTGTCAGCGCCGTGGTCAGCAGCTTTTCCTTGATGCCCGGATGATGCACCTCGACGATCCGGCGCATGGTCTCGGGGTCCGGAAAGCGGATATAGTGAAAGAAACAACGGCGCAAAAAGGCGTCGGGCAGTTCCTTTTCATTGTTCGAGGTGATGATCACGATGGGGCGCACGCGCGCACGGATGGTTTCGCCTGTCTCGTAGACGAAGAACTCCATCCGGTCGAGCTCCTGCAACAGGTCGTTGGGAAACTCGATATCGGCCTTGTCCACCTCGTCGATCAGCAGCACGATCTTCTCGTCCGCATCGAAAGCCTGCCACAGCTTGCCCTTGCGGATGTAGTTTTTCACATCATGGACGCGCTCGTCCCCCAACTGGCTATCGCGCAGACGGCTGACCGCATCGTATTCGTAAAGCCCTTGCTGGGCGCGGGTGGTGGACTTGATGTTCCATTCGATCATCCGCAAACCAAGTGCTGCGGCAACCTGCCGTGCCAGTTCGGTCTTGCCGGTTCCGGGTTCGCCCTTGACCAGAAGCGGGCGTTCCAGCGTCACGGCGGCATTGACCGCAACGGTCAGATCATCTGTCGCCACATAGGCATCGGTTCCTTCGAATTTCATCGTATCTCCAAGCTGATGAACGCAATTGTTGCAGCACACTATCGTGAAGGCAAATTCCCTGCAATGCGGCCACAATGGGGTAGTGACAATCCTTTAAGGCTGGGCTATCTGCACCGCCAAGGGAGATCGCCAGGTATCAAAGGATGACTTGATGACAGATGCGGGCCTTTATGAGGGAGCAGACATGAAAGCCGAGTCCTTTCGTTCCACAGACTACATGCCAGCCGAAAACGAACCGTTCATGAACGAGCGCCATCTGGAATATTTCCGTTATGCGCTACTCAGGTGGAAGTCCGAAATTCTGGAAGACAGCCGCGACACGATCGAGGGTCTTCAGGACGGCACACGCAACATTCCGGACGTCGCCGACCGTGCATCGGAAGAAACGGACCGCGCACTTGAATTGCGCACCCGTGACCGTCAGCGCAAGCTGGTGTCCAAGATCGACGCCGCATTGCGGCGGATCGACGATGGCGAATATGGCTATTGTGAGAAGACGGGCGAGCCTATCAGCCTCAAGCGTCTGATCGCGCGGCCTATCGCCACCATGACCCTTGAGGCGCAGGAACGTCACGAGCGGCGCGAAAAAGTGCACCGCGACGATTGATCCGGCTTTGTACCAACACAGACAGTCAACGCCGGAGCGATTGCTTCGGCGTTGTCATATGGGGAATGTGACATGAGCCTTCTTGGCCTGCGTGCGGTTGTCATCGGGGCAGGGATCGGCGGTCTGGCCGTGGCGCGGGCGCTGGCCTTGCGCGGTGCCGATGTCACGCTGCTGGAACAAGCCTGCGAGATTACCGAAGTCGGCGCGGGGTTGCAGATCAGCCCGAACGGTTTTGCCGTGTTGCGCGCTTTGGGCCTGCAAGATGCGCTGGTCTGTTCGGCAGTGCAGGCGCAGGCGGTCTGCCTCAAGAATCATTTGGGCGCGCAGGTGGTCCGGCTTGATCTGGGCAAACTGCCGGACCCTGCCTATTACTTTGTCCACCGCGCCGATCTGATTGATCTGCTGGCCGAAGGGGCCCGCGATGCCGGTGTCAGGATCAGGCTATTGCACCGCGTCACATCGGTTGAAGGTGGCACTCAACTGTTGGTCCATATCGGCAACGGTACAACCCTGACGGCTGATCTGGTAATCGGCGCGGACGGGTTGCATTCGGTGCTGCGTCCGGTGCTAAACGGGCAGAGCGCACCTGTGTTCACCGGTCAGGTCGCGTGGCGCGCTGTTGTGCCGAACATGGCAAAGCGCGAGGCCGAGGCTTGGGTCCACATGGGGCCGGGGCGTCACATCGTCAGCTATCCGTTGCGCGGCAGCACCGCGCTGAACATCGTGGCCGTGCAGGAACGCAAGCAATGGGCCGACGAGGGCTGGCAGCATGCCGACGATCCGGCCAACCTGCGCGCCGCATTTGCCGATTTCGGTGCCCCCGTGCGTGATATGCTGGATCAGGTCACCGAGGCACGGCTTTGGGGGCTGTTCCGGCATCCGGTGGCGCAGGTCTGGCAACGTGACCATCTGGCATTGCTGGGCGATGCGGCGCATCCGACACTGCCGTTTCTGGCGCAAGGCGCGTCTATGGCGCTGGAGGATGCCTGGGTAATGGCGGATGAGCTGGCGCGCTGCGACAGTGTGGCGGCGGGGCTGGCAGCCTATCAGATGCGGCGCGAAGCCCGCGTGCGCCGCGTGATTGCCGCCGCAAACGGCAATGCCTGGAAATACCATATCGGCTTTGCTCCGCTGCGACTGGCGGCGCATACGGCGATGCGTCTGGGCGGAAAGCTGGCCCCGGTGCGGATGATGCGCCAGTTCGACTGGCTCTATGCGCATGATGTGACCGCGCGCTAAGTGTTGTAAACGGGGCACAGCCACGCCATTAATCTACCTTTGATTGTTAATTTTTTCAGAGTGTGGATCTCGAATAACCAATGGTTATTATGATTTTTGTAATTTCCGCCTGAGATCTATATGAAAATAAATTCAAAAAAATGTTTGCCTTCAACATATCGACGGGCGATGAACTTAACCGAGGGTTGAGTCGGGCAGATTAAACAATTCGCGCATCAGCGAATTTCGTCATCGGTGGGCATCTTGTGCTGT
>Ga0163215_100759_pt1 | contig 37529 bp, 24 predicted proteins | sample SynspAceP_FD_185934 | JGI IMG/M metagenome (GOLD analysis project Ga0163215, IMG submission 185934) | Saline lake microbial communities from Ace Lake in Antarctica - Synechococcus sp. Ace-P (Hybrid Assembly) | ecosystem: Environmental > Aquatic > Non-marine Saline and Alkaline > Saline | place...
TGCGCAAACGCGCGGCGGCCCTGATGATTACCGGGTCGCACATCCCCGATGATCGCAACGGTGTCAAATTCTACCGTCCCGATGGCGAGATAGACAAGAATGACGAGGCTGCGATTACAAGTCTTGCACCGGCGTGCATGACGGCGTCCTCGCCGCCACCGCAACCCATGCGTGACCAGTCGTCCGAAGCCAATGCTGGCTTCATTGACCGGTATCGCGGTTTTACCCCCGACGGGCTTCTCAGTGGTTTGCGCATCGGACTTTACGAGCACAGTTCGGCAGCGAGCGAGGCTCTGGCCGCCATCCTTGAAAAAGCCGGCGTGGACGTGCTCCGGCTTGGCAAGTCGCAGATTTTCATTCCAGTCGACACCGAGGCCGTGTCCGAGGAAACGAAGAGGCTGGCGGCTGGCTGGGTCGAGGCCGAAAAGCTCGATGGGCTGGTGTCGGCCGATGGTGATGGCGACCGGCCATTGGTGGTTGATGAGACAGGCCAGGTGCTCAGGGGCGATGCGCTTGGTTTGATCGTGGCGCGCTATCTCGGGGCCAACGCAATAGTTACACCGGTGACGTCCAATTCGGGCATTGAAAGTCGCTGTCAGGCCGAAGTGAGCCGCACCAAAGTTGGCTCGCCCTTCGTAATTGCAGGGATGGCAGAAGCTCTGTCCAGGGGCAACACATGCGTCATCGGATTTGAAGCCAACGGCGGCGTACTGACCGGCAATCTAATGAGGGCAGGGACTGCTGACCTCGCCGCATTGCCGACGCGCGACAGCGTCTTGCCGATCCTCTGCGCTTTCGCCGCTGCGCGTGCCGCCGGGCAATCCCTGTCGGCCCATATCGCCAGTCTCGACTTGCCGGTTGCTGCCAGTGACCGGATCGAAAATTTCCCCACCGCTGTCAGTCAGGCCCTGGTCGCCGAATTGTCTAACGATGGGGCGGCGCGAAACCGGTTCTTTGAGCCTTTGGGGCACGTTTCGGGTGTTGACGTTACTGATGGCCTGCGGGTCACTTTTCAAAGTGGCGACATCGTCCATTTGCGACCTTCGGGCAATGCGCCGGAAATGCGGATTTACAGCGAGTCGGCAACCGAAGCCTTGGCGCATGGTCTGATCGACCGCACCCGTGATCGGGTCAGGACGGTCACCGGTAAAGAGTGAAATTCGACGGATCGCGGGCGATTGCGGTTGTTATCCCGGATAGCCGAACACCCGTGGCAGCCACAGCACGATGCCGGGGAACAGGATCAGGGCGGCGAGCGCCAGCACAAGAACACCGAGGAAAGCCCATATTTCGCCGATGATCTCGCGCAACGGGATCTGTGTCACCGCATTGATGACAAACAGCAGGATGCCATAGGGCGGCGTGATCAGGCCGATCATGCAATTGACCACCGCGACAACACCGAAATGCACAAGATCGATCCCCAGTTCCCTGCAGGTTGGCAGGAACAGCGGAATGATAACCAGAATGATCGTCGTCGCGTCGAGCACACAGCCGAGCAGCAGGAACAGCACGTTGACACTGATCAGGAAGGTCAGTGGAGAGACATCCAGTCCGACCAGAGACTGCGCCACGATGTTGGGGATGTTTTCCGAGGCAACAACATAGTTCAGGATCAACGCACCGCCGATCACCAGTCCGACTGCCGCCGAGGACCGGGCGCTTTCGACGAGAATTCCGTAGAGCGCGCGCAGCGACAAGGCGCGGTAGAACAGACCCGCCAAGAGGAGCGCGTAGGCAGCAGCCACCGCGGCAGCCTCCGTCGGCGTGGTGACACCGCCATAAATTCCGTAAAGCAGGATCGCCGGCATCAGCAGCGCCGGGAAGGCGTTGGCGGTGTGCCGCGGCAGATCCCTGAGAGGAACCGGCTCCTCGATGGCAAAGTTCCGGCGGGTCGAGATGATAGTGTTCATCACCATCAGCACTGCGCCCATGAACAGCCCCGGAACGATGCCGCCCAGAAACAGAAAGCCGATCGACGTGTTCGAGACCAGCGCATAGAGAACCATCGGAATCGATGGCGGGATGATCGGGCCGATGGTCGCCGAAGCCGCGGTGATCGCCGCAGCATAGCCGCGGGTGTAGTGCCCGCTCCTGGTCATCATGCCGATGATGATCTTGCCGATCCCAGCCGCATCCGCGACCGCCGAACCAGACATGCCGGAAAAAATCAGCGAGGCGACGATGTTGACGTGGCCAAGTCCGCCCCGGAACCGGCCGACCGCCGCCACGCAGAATTGCAGCAGCCGCTCGGAGATCGTGCCGGCGTTCATGATGTTGGCGGCGACGATGAACAGCGGCACCGCGAGCAGGATGAAGCTCTGGTAGAGCCCGTCCATCAGCACCTTGCCTGCAATGCCTACACCCTGGCCGTTTACGCTCAGATAGACAAAGGCAGAAATCAGGATTGAATAGGCGACTGGCAACCCGATGCCGGCCAGAAAGAACAGGGTGAGCAGGCAGAGAGCGAATTCGAGTGTCATTGTTTCGCTGCTCCGTCATGTCCCGGCTGGTCGATGTCCGCACCATGGCGGAACGCGCTGATTGCCCGCCAGCCATAGCGCGCGGCGACAACCACCAGAAACAGAATGTAGACCGAATAGATATCGCGCATACGGACCCAGTCGCCGAGCAAATGGCTGAGTGTTGCCGTCTTCTTCAGTCGCAGGATGTAGAATTTCGACAAGGTCGGCTCTACCGACCACAGAAGTCCGGCGCAGACCGCCACGCCCCCGATGATCGCGAACCATCGGCGTGCTTTTGGGCTGACGTGGCCGTAGATGATGTCAAAGGTGACATGATCGCGTTCCCGCACGACAAAGGCCGCGCCCCAAAACACAATCCAGACCCACAGCGCCAGGCAGAATTCCAGGGTCCAGCCATACTGACTGGGTTCCAGCACCGGGAAGGTTTCGCCCAGCCATTCGAGCTTCGCCGAATAGCGGATGCCGATTTGCAGGATGAAGGTCAAAAACATGGCGGCCATCATCATGGCCGCCACAAATTCGGTGCCACGGCGGAACCATTTGACGAGTGTCTTCATGTCAGGTCCACCGCGGCTTCAAAAGGGTTCAGGAGATCAGTTGCCCAGGGCGTTGATCTTGTCGAGGACGCCTTCGGGCCAGCTCTTGGCGAATTCTGAACCGACATACTGCGCCTGGACATGGGTGCGGAAGGCGTTCAGGTCCGGCTCATAGATGTCCATACCCTTTTCGCGCAGGAATGAGACCAGATCTTCTTCCTTCTTCAGCTGTGCCTGGCGTCCGCTTTCGGCTGCATCGTCGGCAGCCTTCTGCACTGTCACCTGTTGTTCAGGTGTCAGCTTGTCCCAGACAGCCTTAGAGAAGGCCACGTAGTTCAGGTCCACCAGATGCGAAGTCAGCACGACCTGTTTGGTGACTTCATAGAACTTTGCGTCAACCACGGTTGGCAGCGGATTGTCCTGGCCATCGACCGAGCCGGTCGAAAGCGCGGTGTAGATCTCGGTGAACGACATCGGTGTCGGGTTGGCGCCGAGTGCCTTGCCGAGGAACTGCCAGGCATCAGAACCGGGCATGCGCAGATTGACGCCAGCCAGATCTGCCGGTGTCATCACTGTCAGCTCGTCCTTGCTCTGGCGCAGATTGACGTTGCGACGACCGAGATACATCACCGAGAGAAGCTTTACGCCAAGCTCGTCTTCCACCTTCTGCTTGAAGGGGGCCATCAGCGGATCGTTGAAGACGGCAACCTGATGGGCGGCGTTCTGGTGAACATAGCCTGTCGCAAAGATCGAGAATTCGGGGAAAAACGTCGCCAGTTCCTGCGCCGAAGCGATCGACATTTCCAGATCGCCCGAAGCGATGGCTTCCAGCTCGCTGCCCTGTGCGATCAGCGATCCGTTGTAATGCGGCTCATAAGTGGCGAATTCGGTCACTTCCGGCGCGAATACTTCTGCCAGTGCTACCGAGCGCTGGTCAGTCTCTGATGCCGGCGTCGACATTCTCAGCGTGACTTTGTCATCTGCAAAGCTCGCGGGCACGAAGCCGGCAACACCAACAGAAACTGCGCATGCCAGCAGCATGCGGCGGGTAATGTTATTCATAGTATTCTCCTCCCGTTGATAATCCGATGGCTTCCGAGCCCTGACGGATTTGAAAAAACCTGTCATAAAGCAGGGGTAATTTCAACATACATATTGAGTTTCGTAGGATGTTTTGGATTCATGGCGTTTTTCACCATGCTCGATTACGGCTTCTTGCGCGTGTTTATGATGAACTCCACGCCGCCCAGAATATGTTTGCTGAGGATTTCCTTGGCTCTCGTCACATCCCGTGCAAACGCGGCTTCCAGCAATCCGGCATGCTCCTGCGCACCGGCTTCCCCCCGGAATGCCAAGGTAAGTATTTGATAGCGAAGATATTTATCAAACAGCTGGCCATGCAGGTCCATAAGCGTCTTGGAGCCGCATCCGGTCAGAAGCGCACGGTGAAACCCCCAATCCGCACGCTTCCAGTCTTCCCGGGCTGTCATGTCACCGGAAATCATCCGGTCTTCAAGGCGGTGCAGCTTGTGGTGCGCAGCCACCACTTGCGATTCCCAGTCCAGGTCGCCTTTGTCAAACGAGCGCGCAATGGCATGGCCTTCGACCAGCAGCCGCAATTCAGCCACTTCCCAGAGATCGGCATCCGAAACGCTGGCGACTTCAAAGCCTTTTTGGCCTTCGGCCACCACCAGTCCGTCAGAAGTCAAGCGATTGAGGATCTCCCGAAGGGTGGTTACGCTGACATTGTAGCGTTTGCGCAAAGGCTCCAGGCGCAGTTTCTCGCTTGGCCGCAATTGCCCGAATATGATGTCTTCCCGGATGTTCCGGTAGGCGCTGTCGCCTATCGTGTCATGATCTGCCGCTTCAATCACGCTGTCACCTCCGGGTGTTCGTCTTGACTGCAAGAAAGAATATAGGACATATACAATAATATAGGTAATTTACCGTCAAAGGGCAAATGCCTCATTTGAGAATGCTACATTCTTTCAGTCAGCGTTGGGAAGACGACTGTGTTCAATATCCCCGGCATATCGAAACAATCGGGCACGCCGGCGCAACCGCAGCGCTTGGTGCAGCCTGTCGCTCGCGGAACGGCTCGTCCGTTCGGGCCACGTCAATGACCGGGCCAGTCAAGATCGTGGTCGCTGGTGCCGGACTGATTGGAAAGCGGCATGTCGAGGCAATCGCGGCCACGACGGGTGTGGAGCTTCATTCAATTGTTGAGCCCTCGGATGCCGGCCGTGCCTATGCGGAGATGAATGGCGCGGACTGGTATGCTTCTCTAACGGCACTGTTTGAGGCCGGCAGGCCCGATGGGGTCATTCTGGCGACGCCAAATCAGATCCATGTCGACAATGGACTGGAGTGCATCGCAGCCGGTGTTCCTGCACTGGTCGAAAAGCCGCTTGCGACCAATCTCGCCGCAGCGGCCATGCTTGTCGACGCGGGCGAGAAGGCAGACGTGCCGCTGCTTGTCGGCCATCATCGCCGCCACAATCCATTGATTGCCGCTGCCAGAAAGCAGATCACTGATGGCCTGCTGGGAACGCTTGTCGCGGTGCATGGCATGTTCTGGCTTATGAAGCCGGACGGTTATTTTGACACCGACTGGCGGCGTGAACCCGGCGGCGGGCCAATATTTCTCAATCTCATTCATGACATCGACCTGCTGCGCCATTTAATTGGCGAGATCGTTTCGGTTCAGGCACTGACGTCAAATGCCGTGCGGGGCAACGCAGTCGAGGAGACAGCGGCGCTGCTGTTCCGGTTTGAGAATGGGGTGCTGGGCACTTTCAGCCTGTCGGATGCGATCGTGGGCCCCTGGAGCTGGGAACTGACCGCATCCGAGAATCCTGCTTATCCGGCAACCGGGCAATCCTGCTATTCCATTGGCGGCACCCATGGTTCGATGGAGCTGCCCAATGCAAGGATCTGGAAAAACCCCGGACAGAGAAGCTGGTGGGAGCCGATCTCTGCGACGCACTACCCTGTCAGCCGCGAGGATCCGCTGATTTGCCAGATGACTCAATTTGCGCGTGTCATTCGCGGCGAGGAGCAGCCGTTGGTACCGGCGAGAGAAGGCCTGAAAACACTGCAAGTCATTGATGCCGTGCAGCGCTCGGCAGTCTCCGGCCAGACGGTAACGCTGCCATGAAGCCCGATCTGAGTGAGGCGCAAATGTGTGGAGCAGAGGCACAGTTGATGAGTATGACATGATATCAGGTACCACCGGGCTGATCGCCCATTTGGGTGTTCCCACCGAATCGTTCCGCGCTCCCCTGATCTACAATCCCTGGTTCGAATCAAAAGGCATTGATGCCCGGGTTGTTCCGATGGGCTGTGAGCCCGAGGATTTTCCGGCCTTCCTGCCGCTTCTCTTCAGGCTTCGCAACATCCGTGGCGCCTTGGTGACAATGCCCCACAAGGTTACGGCCGTGGCGTTGCTGGATGAGGCAAATCCTGCCGTCCGGATATCCGGTGCCTGCAATGCAATCAGGCGTGATGCCGATGGTCGTCTTGTCGGCGATATGTTCGATGGCGAGGGGTTCGTCCGCGGAATGCAGCGCAAAGGCCGCGTTGCAGCTGGCAGCAGAGCGCTTATCGTCGGATGTGGTGGTGTCGGATCAGCAATCGCGGCTTCCCTTGCGGGGGCCGGGGTCAAAGAGATCGGGCTTTATGACAACCGCGTCAGTATTGCTGAGCAGCTTGCGGAGAGATTGCAGCGACATTGCTCGGAAATCGACATTCAGACCGGCTCCAACGATCCAGCCGGATGGGACGTGGTGGTCAACGCCACACCGTTGGGCATGAACGTGGGCGACCCGATGCCCGTAGATGTAAGGCGTATAGATCCGGCCGCATTCGTCGGCGAGGTCGTTATGAAGCAAGCGGAAACGCCATTTCTGGCAGCAGCTCGCAAACGCGGCTGCATGACACAAATCGGCGCTGATATGCTTTTCGAGCAAATCCCTGCCTATCTGGAATTTTTCGGATTTCCCGCCGCCACCGCCGACGAGCTGCGTTGCATTTCGAGGCTGAATTACTAGGGCTTGGCCCACAACAAGAAGGGCAGGCGCAGCATGGCTGACGTTTGTCATGGAAAGGCAAAAACCAAATGGAACTTCCACGCAATGACTTCAAACACGCCATCGCAGAGGGCCGCCAGCAGATTGGTCTTTGGGTGACGCTACCTTCGGGTTTTACAGCTGAGGCGCTGGCAACATGCGGATACGATTGGCTGCTTCTGGATACCGAACACTCGATCGGCGATCCGACGACCGTGTTTGATCAGTTGCAGGCTGTTGCACCCTATCCGGTCAGTGCTGTGGTCCGGCCTGTCAGCAACGACGTCACCCTGATCAAGCGGTTGCTAGATGCTGGCGCGCAGACGCTGCTCATTCCCTATGTGCAGGATGCCGAAGAAGCCAAGGCGTTGGTCGATGCCATGCGCTATGCGCCGCGCGGCATTCGCGGCTTTGCCGGCATCACCCGCGCCACCCGGTATGGTCTGGTCGATGATTATGCCACGCGCGCTGAAGAAGAGCTGTGTCTGCTGGTGCAGGTTGAAACCAAGTCAGCGCTTGACGAGATCGAGGCGATCGCAGCAGTTGACGGTGTCGACGGAATTTTCATTGGCCCGGCCGACCTGGCGGCCACCATGGGCCATCCCGGCAACACAGGGCACCCCGAAGTGGTTCAGGCCATTGAAGATGCAATCCGCAGGATCCAGAAAGCCGGCAAACCAGCCGGGATCTTGTCGCTGGACCCGGCTTTTGTGGAGAACTGCATCAGTCTCGGCACAACCTTCACCGCAGTTGATGTGGACGCCAACATCCTGCTCAAGGGCGCAACGGAAATTGCCCGAAAATACAAAGCTTAAAGTTATCGCGCCGCGTGTTCGACAGAACACGCCTAAGCCGATGCAATGCTTTGAATGAACGCATGCCGGGCTCAAATGGCTTCACTTGAGCCCGGCATGCAGCAGGCCTTTTGCCCGGACCACAAGGCGCATTTCTCCAGGCTGACGATGGGGCGGGATCGTATTAGGAATCTGGCACCATCTGCAGATCAGGGTCTTTAGATCCTCCTGATTGTATGATGGCCTCCAGCCATGACTGCCCGTGGTCAGCAATAGAAAATACAACGTGTAGAGAACAACGTGGCGGTCAATCACGAGAAGACGGTGCCGCATGCCAAAAGAAAAAATGAGGGTGAGTATCAGGATTACGTTCTCCTTCAAACTCGCATCACCACGCCTGTAGATCCGGAAGAAGAAAAATCCGAAAAAACCCAATGTGAGTGAAAGAAGAAACTGCGCGGCGTCCCTCCTGTGTTGCGTCGCAGGCGAGAGCGCTGCGTACCCGCCGCCTTGCAGACGCTTCATATTCAGAAGGTCTATCGGAGCTGCGCTCGATCAGCATTTCAGGCAAAATGTTGATTTTCGCAAGTATGTCGATACAGTCTTTCTACGAAGCCACCGCATGAAGTCGTTGTCTATTCATTGTGATGATCGGCGAGAGGGGATCTTGTGGAAACTGTTCCTGGCCAGGCAAGAGCTTTAAGGTTTGAAGAAGTGTGCTACGGCAAGCCCGTGCGCACGCAGAATGGACCTCTGCACGAAAGTGCCCTGTACGGTGTCAACTCGGTAACGCCAGGCGTCGACAATCCGTTGCAATTCATCCCGGCTAATTTCCTGGGAAATGCAAATCTTACCTCAAGCATGATTGACCCGGAATATGCCGGACGCGGCGCCTTGATCGTCAAGGCAGTCGACGAAGGGTTGGCGATCATGCGCATGCGCTACCGTGCCGAGGCAGGCGAAGGTGAAGGCGGCCGGCAGTTTCTTCTATCTCGCACGCTCGTGCTGCCCGGTATTGATTTTTGGCATGATATACCGCCGGGTCTGTTTTCCTGGTGTGAACAGGGGTTGAGCGCCAATCCCTTTGTTTTTGACCAGCAGAGCGCACCGGCAATTCAGTCGGTTGAATTGCCGGTCTTCCAGGCGCGGGACGTGAACTGGTTCGACAGGCTGAGCCAGCATCGACAAATTCAGTTGGGTTCCGCGTTCCAGGCGATCACCCGGCGGGTAGGCTGGACGGTCTCCAAGATGGTGGCAGAAGAAGAAAAACAGAGGCCGGCGGCCCTGATCGCGGCGGACCTTGATGTCATCGCCTCGCTGCCTCGCAAATTTGCACTTCGCCACGGTGATGCCGATCAATTCATATTGAACCTGGGTCTTGATCCTCGATTGACGCCTGGTGCGGTCAGTTATTTACCGGGTCATCGCGGCAGCGCGATCGAGGCCCCGGATTTGCATGCACTAAGAATTGCAATCATCAGTAGCGACGAAAATCAACCGGCTGAGTTTGCGGTCAAGCCTGTTTCAGGTGCTTCCGACAGCCTAGACCGCAGGATCGGAAGCGATCCGATTCCCCTGAAGTGGCTTTCATAATAATTTCAAATATTTATGTTGCATTTTAATCATTTACTTTAGTGCGATTCATAGGGTCGCCAGCGGTTGCGCTAAGGTTTTATAAACTATATCGTTCGGGCTCGTATCGAGTGAGTACTAGCGTTGGGTCTTTAATGCTGGATTGGGATCTAAGTAACCCTAAGAAGACGCAGTTACGCGTCGAGAATTTCTCCGTGATTTGTGATCTCGGCGAGTTCTCGAATGTAGCCACGATTTTCAATTCAACTTTGGCATCTGACGAAATACTAAAAATTTCGGTTGCTGGATACATTGAAGAAGCGCCGTGGCTCAGCGCTTCACTGCGAAATCAAGAAAGCGGCGAAACTGTATTTCAGTATGAGCTCGAGAAGGCAAAGAATATTGATCTGGTTCTGGAGTGCACCCGTGAGCCAACCGAAGACGAGATAACCGAGGCATCCCGCGAGCAGTTTGCGCTCTCGATTACGCTGCAGTCCAAGCGCGCCGATGGCCAATCGCAAAATCTGAAAGTTGATCTTGCCGGTTTGCGCCTGCAAACGCTGAAATGGCAGCCGCCGGTCGTGCAGACCAGACAGGCGGTGATTCCCGAACTCAGCCGGGTGGAAAAGCAAGAGCACAATGATGTCGATCTTTTCAGTATCAATGTAACGCAACCGGTTACCCGGTTGGAGTTTGGCGGCATGCCGACCGACGCTCTTGTGTCCGGTCGCCTGAGCTGTCGTGTCGATGGCGAAATCAAGACCATATCAGCGAACCTCACGCTGGGCGCAACCGTTGCGCGGTCCACGGCAGGCATTGCTTGTGAGTTGCGTGCGGGCGATGAAGTGTCGATTCCGTGTATCGTGTCGATCAACGAAATCTTCGACGCAGCGGAGAGTGTGGACACATTGCAGATGCAGTTCGATTGGAGCTGCATTTTCAGTGATGAGAGCCAGGCTCCACTGTTGGGCACTTATGATTTTGACTTGCAGTTGAGGCAGGGAGAAATCCTCGCTCTCAAATATCGTGATGCATCAGCCGTGCCCAACATGACCCGCAATGTGGCGCCCTTTGCCGAGCGGTTTCCATTGGAGTTCTCCGTACCGATTTCCGGTGGAGGAGTTCAATTCGAACTCGGCGATACCATCGAGTTCGATGTTGTTTCTCACGATGACAGCTGGGATGTTGTGGCACACGCGCACATTCTGCCTGAGGGCGAGAAGATGTCGCTCACCAGTCGCGATGATTTCACGCTGGTACAGGACATTGCGGTCGATCAGAGCAATGGCGGCAAGATCCAGATCCCGTTTCACAACACCACGCTTGATGAAAGCGGTGATACTGACCGCTATCAGCTTTTTATCCGGTTTGAAGCCAGACGTCTGAAAATCAGGGCGGGAATGTCCCTCGTTGCTGAAGATGACCTGTTCGAGCACAAATACGGTATGGTCGCGGTCGATATCGTCTTGCGTCAGCGTGACCCGAAATATTTGATCTGCCTGGACTACGGAGCTTCCGCGATTGCTGCCTGGTTTGGGCGGGTTGAAAGGAATCTGGCACGGCAACTGATCCCACTCGGATCCTATGCCTACAGTCTTGCTGGTGCGCATTCGGAGTATGATCCGAACAAGAAACGGTGGCAGAATGTTTTGATTCCGTCCACCATCGGATTGAACCCGGCCAAGCATGTGCGCTCGCGCAAGGCTCCACTGTCCTACGGCAATCTCTCCTATGTCGGCACCAAATTGCAGGCGGCCGAGAAGCGAATGGCCTTGTTTGGCCGGACCTACGACATATCGATTCCGGTTGATCGTGATTTTGTCACAGACGGGGAAGCTTCCCCCTATCTTGAGCTTCAGACGCTCGTCATCCCGGATCTCAAGCGCATGCTGATGAACTCGGAACCGGGGTTCAAATACCGTATCAAGCAATCGGTCATCGAGCGTACAGCCAATGGATTGCAGGCGACCCGCGAGATCAATCTCGCAGCCTTGACCAACGATGCGTTTCACGAACTGGGATCCTTCATGATTCCCAATTCGCTGTTCTATGCTCATGACCAGCTTGATGGTCCGATTGTCAGTGAGGTCGGCGATGAACGCTTCGACCAATGGCTTGAGTGTGCAGACAGTGATGTTCAGGTGGTGGTGACTCATCCAAGCGGCATCGCCCATCACAAACGTGAACTGTACAAGAATGCCGCCAGATCCTTTGCGCAGGGCCTGACCGGAACCCAGGACGCCCGCGCGGCACGAGAGCCCAAGCTCATTCCTGAAGCGCTTGCCGCTGCATATTTCGGCATATCCCGTTCGCAAGGGCGGCGCGAAGAAACCGAGATTTTTGCCTGTCTCGATATTGGTGCCAGCACAGTGGATGCCAGCCTGATAGAAGTGAAAATGCGGCATGACAGCATCGAAAGCTGGAAGGTCTTTGCGCATTTTGGCGCGACGATCGGTGGTGCAAACCTGGATGAAGCGCTGCTCGCCATTCTGATCCAGAACCTGCGTGAACTGTTTTCGTCAACAGAACCGGTTTTTGAGGATCTCGAACTGGATCACCGTTTTTTGCGCGATGAAGCTCTAAAGGCTGTTTTATTGCCGCGCATTCAAGCGGCCAAGCGCACGCTTTCAGAAACACTCATGCGCAACGCCGGCTCGGATGACGAGTATCGCTGGGCTCAGGAGGGCGATGGCAGCTCGTTCGCAGTTGAATTGAATGAAATCCTTCGCAGCGCATCGCCGGGGCAGCCTCTGAGCGAACGCGATACCGCAATTCCGGGATCGGATGACAAGGTTCAGTTGCGCGTCAAGACGACCTCGACAGGCGGGCAGGCAGTCTGGATCGAGATCTCACCGGATCTGCTTGATGCAAATGAACCGATAACCAATCCTTCGCGAAGCAATCCGCAGACGGTTGCCCGGACATTGGGATATGCGGTTCCGGCCATGCTGATCCGGGAAGCACGGCGTTTGAATCTCGGCGATCCGCAATGGGTCATTACCGGACGTGCGAGTCTCTGGCCGTCAGTTTTCACGGGGATCGGACGCACCGCCAAGCTGCTCGGTCAGGCGAGCGATGCGGTGCCTCTGAGGCCATTCAGCCCGGACGACATGAAGAATGCCACAGTCTATGGCGCGGCACGGCTCGCAACGTCTGGATTGGAAGTCACCGATGGCGCCGACCACTCCTATGCTCTGGTTCTGCATGACGACGGACGGGGCGTGGTATCCGAGATCGAATATCTCGATACGCGCTCGCGGTCCGAAGGCAACAAGAGCGTACGTTTCCTTCCCAACCGCTGGCTTAGCCGCGTCTTGCCGGGGCTGGATGACGTCGGCAGCGACAATGACATAACCCGCGATGAAATCGTCCGCCTGTTCGGTGTGTTCGGACAGAAGGTGGTTGTGGACCAGTCACAGGTAAAGCCTGGTGGGCTTGCCGGGGGGCAGGATCAGCACGTCGAGATTTCCTGGAAGCGCAGGAATTCCGATGTGGAGTTCACCGTCGGCGATATCATTGTCCGTCAACCCCGAAGTCGTTTGGCGGGAACATAGAGGGCGCAAGATGGCGGTGATTGGTATTGAGTTCACATCCGGTTTTGCCCAAGTGCTGTTCACTGTGTTGCTTGTCGCTGTCGTGGGGCTGGTCTTGTGGCTCTTCCGCAGGCTCCGTCAAAGCGAAACGCAACTGAGTTCGATCAGGCGAGAAAACGGAAAACTGCGCAACGAGATTGCCAATGTTACCGGCTGGACCACCAATGGCCGCCTTCCGGAAAACTGGCAGGAGCGATTGCGCAACGACAAGAGCAGTGCCGCAGGCGCAACCCCACCCGCCGGCGCCGAAGCGCCTCGCGAGATCGCCCTGATGGCTGCGCACCATGCGCTGATTGCGGTCGAGCCACCACATTTTGCCTCCACCGACAGCGAAGAAGAAACAAGCCGTTCCCACAAGCGGATTGTTGATCTGATCGAAGGTCTGGCCGTTGAGCGAATTGACCCTGTACCCGCCCTGGCAAATGGGGACCTCGACAAGTTGCTGTGTTTGTGGCGTCGCCTTGAAGCTTATTTTCCCGAGCGGGTTGAAACCGATGCCTACGGCCTCGCCGCCTATGCCGTTCTTGATCTGCTGAAGCGCAAACAGGTTCAGGTCATGGCGCCACGACCGCTTTCCGTTGAAAGTGTCAAAAACTGTGTCTTCACGACCGAAGACGGGGAGAAGTTGAGGGATATCCCGCGCATTCGCACGGCAGCATTCGCTGCAAGCTCCCGTTTTGCCAATCCGCAAGGAGGGGAGGAGCTTGTCATCGATTGTGAACGTCCCGGATGGAGTGGCCCGAACGGTCGCAAGAATCCTCGAATTTTGATCCTTGATCGATCGTGGTAAGGCGCGGGCACATTCATGACTTTAGGTAACCCAGTCCGGTTCAACGATGAGTCTGACCGCCCGGTCATCATGATCCCGGTGAAGCTCGATTTGCGCGACAACCAGGCATTCTGGCGCCGCAATGTCTTTTCCATCCCCAAGACCGGTCTTTTCGGCTGGCTCTTCAAACCGCGAAACAAGGCTGCGCGGGATTTTCCGTGGATTGTCGGTGGAAACCCCGATCCCGGCAAAAGGGCGGGGTTGTTTCAGGTCTCGCGGGGGTCGGTCGACGAAGTTCTCTACAACATCACCGACAAGCTGATTATTGGAACCGCGAACGGCAGCGAAGTGGTCGAGGTCGCTTTCCAGCACCTGACCTTCGTTTCCGGCCCTGACGGGGTATGCGATACCGCGTCCGAAAAGGGACTTGAGGAAAGAATTTCGGAAAGCCTGAGCTCAACCTTGAAAGGCTATATCGACCCGACCATCGGTGTGAGGGTGGACTGCATGGTCAATCCGTCGCTGCCGTCCAGCCAAGTCAATATGTATCTGGGGCAGGGTATTTTTGTGCCCCGGCGCGGCGAGAGACCCATCGGCTGGATCAGGTATTATCCCGATCCTTCCAGGCGCGATCTTTACAATGAACCGCAACTTCTCGATGGCCGGCCGGCTGGTCTCTACAAGGGACAGGGTGGCCTGGTGATAGGTATCGGCGAGGGACTTCTGCACGCCGAGATCGATCTCGGCTCCGGCGAGGAAGTGCAGTCGTCCTACATGTTCATCAACAGGGACACCGTTCTGGCGCCAGCCAACGAGGAGCCCCGGACACGCGGCGTCGATGCCCGTCTTTCGTTTTGTCGCGGCCACGGCAATGAACCGGTCCCGAGCCGGGTGACAAGCTCTGACGATCAATGCGACATCGCCTGGAAAATTGATTTTGTGGCCACTGCCCAGGTTCCCGGAAGGCTTGAAATCTGCGTTGATTCACGCAAATCGCGTCTGCATTGGAAGCCGACGAATGGCTGCAATGCGGCCATCAGTTCCCTGCTGTTCGATTTGAGAGATTTTTCCCAGCGGGACATGGAGCGTTTGTGGATTGATCTCGATCGGGACAATATTCTCACAGCCTATGCGTTCCAGGTTCCGCGTGTTTCTCTTGTCTGGGATTGCGAGAATGAAGAGCAATATGTCTATGAATGGGGTCAGACCGGCGCTCCGTTCAAGACTCCGGGAAGCGTTGGCCTGAAATGCCGCACGATCGAAAACAACATCATCGAGGTCGGGCGGGCTGACGGCGAACCTTTCGGTTTTCTGGAGCTACCGGATGTGCCGGAGAAGGTGATCTTCTCAGACACGTTTCAGTCGTTCAGCGGGTACCATCTCGATTGGCTGGACCAATGCGGGCGGATATCCTTTGGCGATACGGTGCTGTCGCTCGGTGAGGCCTACGCTGAAAAATGCTCGGGCATGCCGATCTCGAGGTTCGAACCGGGGCAGACTAGAAAAGTCGTTGGTCCTCTGGTCTTGACCCCATACGAGGGAGGGTGAGGCCCATGAAAGCCAGGATCTTCAGCGCTCTCAATTTTCAGATTGTTGTGTTGTCGTTGCTTGCCGGCATTCTCTATCTGGGCGCTCACTTTTTTGTCGACACCTTCAGGATCAACCGGATCTGGATGGAACGTGTTGAAATTCCCAGCGCATTGGCGTTCGACGCAACAACATTCGAATTTCTGACCGATGGCGGCGCAATCTGGCCGATCCGTGATGGCGTGTCCGTCGCTCTCGGGCATGCGCCCTGCAACACCTTGGCGTTGCGTTCGCCGGAAACGGTGAGCCTGGTCACCGGTGCCGCCGGTGAAGCTGGCCGCAAATTTGTTCGTGAACTCTGTGAATCGGCGCAAGGCGAACGCATTCGCGAAGAGGTTGCCAATTTTAACCAGAGCTACCGGATTGCATCGGTCTCGGACAACCGGGAAGCTGACGGTGCCTCAAAATCCGCCGAGGGTGTCGCCTGCGCCAACGGTGTAAGCACCGCCAAGCTGTTTGTGCCGGCCCGCTGTTTGCCGAACAAATGGGAAGCCACGATCGCTGCCGATGGCAGGGCTGTGCAGTCGATCACGACGGCAACGATTTCCCAGTTCGACTATGCTTTCCTGGCCAGTGAAACCGAGAGCTTTTTCGGAGACTGGAAAGTCATAACCCCTGTCATCGACACACAGACCGGAGAAGCTGGTCAGTACAGGTTCAGGACGACGATGACATTCGGCGAGATGCCGGTGAGCATTCGCACAATCGGAGCTGTGCGCTCCATCTCGATCAATGGGTCGTCTTTGAACATAGATCCCGCCATTGGACCGGATGATGTTCGGCAAGCGGCAGGCCAGAAACAGCTGGCGTCGCTGGCAATCTACTGTGCGGATGATGCACGGGGCACGGGGCACAGAGCGCGCTGCGAAGGCGAAAGCCCTCGGGGCAGGCCGACCGGGTCACTCCTGTTTCTATCGCAACCGAAGGGTAAGATTGTTGACCTCGAATTGGTCATTGAGCCATCAATCAGGATCGATCGCGGCCTGAGGCGCTATCTCGTCAGCCGGCAAAAAGGCGAGCCTGCACCCGATGGTGAGAAGGTTTCGCTGGGTTTCGGACGCATCCGGGTGGCCTGCGAATTGTCAGGCTTTGAAGTTGGTAAATCAGCAGCCGGCCGGCATGGCACCGGCTGCGATTTGAGTTGGAATGTTCCCGGCAACCAGAAGATTGAAAGGCAGTCCGAACCGCTGACCGGTCTCGCGCTTGACGATTTGCCAGTTCTCGATTCGCAAGGAGCGCTTACCCAGAAGGCCTTTGAATTGGGGCTTGGCGCCCTGCTGGGATTGGGCACCGGTGATTCCGGGTCGGTTGCCGCAGCCCTGACCCGAACCGATGAGGGTGAAAATCCGTCATTGACCATCATCCCCGATTACCAGGAAAAGGCGCTTGCGGCTCTGGCGCAAAACTACAAGTGCCCGAAAGGCGAGGAACGGTGCGGCAGGCGTGCCGATCTCGTCATTCTTGATGCTGAAGGGGGGGGCGCTGGAAATGTACTCGCCATTGCCAGTCTGCCGCAACCGCGCACGGGAATGTCCTCGTGGGACATCGAAACGCTGGAATTGACGGCGTCATCCAAAAGCCCACTGGCGGCCTATGCCTGGCGCAACTACGATTTGCGCGGCACCCCGGGGTCAGCCTTCAAGCTCGTCACCGCGCTGGCGGCGAGCCAATATGTTCTCGACAGCGGCGACAAGGCGCTTGAGGGCGTCCTGCTTGGTACGGCTACTCCGATACAGATCGCCGATCTGTTCGGCATAGCCGCGACCCGCCCCTCGTTCAACGGTCGATGCAAGCCGGACTACGAAGAGCGCGATCCGAAAAAAATGAATGCCCTGCCAATTGAGGGAGCAAGAGGCAGGATTGTTTTTTGCATGGGCAACTCGGCGTCCTCTGCTGGCGTGCGCAGTGGTATCAGCCATATTCGCGAGGTTGGCGTGGATTCAGGCTGCGGAGACGTTCGCAAGCCGAGATCGGGCATGTGTGAGGCACTCAAGAGATCTTCAAACCTCTATTTCGCCGGCATGGCGATGTATCTCGATGCTGACAAACTCCTGGATCCGGAGACCGGTTTCGAACACACCGAACTTGTTCCGGATCTGCTGCTGGCCAAGGCAGCCGAAAAATTTTTTCCCGCCGCCCGCAGTTCGGATGCGATAGCGCGCAAGAGCGCACTCGATATTCTGGATGTAAACTATCCTGCGACCGGGCGAGGCCGTTCCAGCCCGCTGATCGTCGAAGCTGGGTTGCCCGTACCGCCGGGAGAGCCGCGGCGGCTGAGACTGGCCCGGGGCGGCATCGGGCTGAGCGTCAGTGCAAGCCCCTTGTCGATGGCCACGGTGGCCGCTTCTGTCGCAACGGGCAGGATTGTCCGTCCGCACCTCGTGCCGCGAGCGCAGCGCGGCCCGACCGACGATCCGCTGGAAGGTGAACCTGTTTTGAGTGCTTCGCCGGACAAACAGGTTCTGGCTGACGGATTTCTGCGTGAAATACGCAGCGGGATGGCTGCGGTCGTGCGAAAAAAGGGTGGCACATCGCGGAGCGCTTTCGCGAAAATTCCGGCAGAACTGCGGAACTCCATTTTCGCAAAAACCGGCACCGCACCGGTGTTCACCCACGCCAATGCGCCTTCGGATGGGAGATACGCTTCGTGGCTTGTCGGTTACGTCGACCCGCAGGCCGGTCTGCCCGGCATTGACCGGAAAATTTCTTTCGCTTGCCGGGTGGCATTTTCCCCAAGCTACGGGGGATCTGTCTGCGGGCCGATTGTCCGCGATTTTCTCATGGCCTTGTATGAGGGGGGAAAATGAAACTTGTGCGCTCCATCACTTCGGTCATAGGCCTTCTGTTACGCGTTGCTTTCGGGCTTGCGACATTGGTTGTGATTTTCTGGTGGATGTTCGCACTCAACACAGCTGCCGACCACGCGCCGCACTTCAGCGCATTGAAGGATCTGAAGCTGAAAATCCCGCAAGGCACGGAGGTCGTCCTCGGCCGTGCCGAATTGCTCCAGCCAGCTGGCGCCCGGTCGGCTGAATTGCAGCATGTTCGCTTGCGCGCAACGCAAGACGGGCAACTGTTGATCAGCCGCGTGGCGGAACTGCGTGATCTCAATGTCGAGTTTGGCGGCAAGACCGAAGAGGGCTCAAGCGAGCGCTATGAGATCTCGCGTCAACAAGGCGCTGTTACAGTGATCTCGGCTGGCTCTCAATTCGTAAAAATTGCAGTGCAGGATGACGGCGGAATTGAACTTGACGTCGAAGACTGGGCCGGCAACACTTCGACAGCGATGGTGTATCGCGATGGCGCGGAAATCCTTGTAAATGGAGAACCGGCCAAAGATTGCTACGAACAGGGAACGGCCAGTTGGGTGGTGTCGCAGGCCAACAAGCTGAGCGATGATGTTGCTCACAAGGTCTCGGGGCTGGTTGAGCCTCTCGGCTTAAGCGATTTGTTGCGAAGAAAAGGAAGATCAACGGTCGCTGTTCTGGGGGGAGATGTTGATTGCACGATGCATAGCTATGCATTGGTGGCTATGCCGCGTGCCAACCCTGAACTTGAATTTATCATCCGCAAAAACCTCTCTGACGACCGTTTGTTTGTTTCCATCTACCGGGATGCGCAACTTGTTCCGGTCAGTTTCGAGACCTGGTTGAACGACAAACGGATACGCCAGCACTTTGGGCGCACAGGCATTGAGGTTCCGGTCGCCTCCGAAACGCCGCTTGCATATCCGCTGGTAACGCACTTTACGGCCGGCAAGACGCGCTATTCCATCGACGCTCGCAGCGCATCCGGGGGTGGATGGGAAGTGCATATTCTGCCCAACCGCAGGGTAGCCCTGTTTGACGATGGCGTCTGTGCCCTGTCTGCTCAGGACGGAGTGGGAACTGCTTCTGCGGAAGACTGTCCACCGCCACTCGACACCTCACCCAACTCGCTGCCGAAAGGGGCGAGCATCGAAGTCACGAAACTGCAGCTGCCCTCAACGCTAGACCGGTTGTTCGTGAGTAGCCCCGAGGGTCTTGTGAGCGCGGAGATATTGGCCCGGGGCGCGGCGATTTGCTTGTCTTTGCTGATCGTTCTGGCGGTTCCGGGCGCCACGATCTGGCGGTCCAACGGCAGCGTTGTGCGTGCGGCGGTCCTGATCATGGCCGGCGGTTTTGTGCTGGTGTTGGCCTTGCTTCCCGATCTGGTCGCGATCTCCAGGTTGTTCATGGACATTCCCGATGCATCCAGATGGCTCTTCTACGGATTCGGAGCCATGTGGGTATGCGCGACACTTGTCATCATGCTTGACCGGTCCGGCGGCGCCAGTCTGTCCGGGTTCTGGCTGGTTCTGACCGCAATCATAGCTCTCAGCTCGATATCGATGTTCAGCCTGAGCGCCGAGGGTCCCAATACCGATTGGGAGCGGTTTTTCATCAAGCACAAGCTTGTCGTGCTTGATATATTACCGCTGTTTGTCATGGCGCTGACGATCGTCTCCCCGACGGCATTGAAGCTGAGAATTGGCAACGATTTTGCCGGACGGCCGTCTTTCTTCTCCCCGACCTTGTGGCTTTTGGCCATCGTGTTTGCCTTGTTTGCCGCCTGGTTTTTTCTGGGCAATCAAACCGGTCTCGGCGGTTCCATTCAGCCTGTCGAGGCTGGCAAATTCGCCATCGTGGTTCTGTTGGGTGCAGCGCTGGCGCAATGGCTCATCCGTGCCCGTCTTCTGGCCCAGTCATGGTTTGGCATAACGCTGATAGCCGTGGTCCTTTCGGCGCTTTTCATAACGGCCCTGCTTTTTGTTCCCGCCGTCAAATCCGATTATTCCCCATTGATCATTATCGGCTCGGCAACGGCGATTACCGCGATCGTCGGAGTCATGGCCATAGGCTGGCGGATCAAGGAAGAAGAGTTCGATGACCTGAGGGATATCAAACGGATTCCGTTGTCCTATGTGCCCGCCATTCGGGATCTCCGCTTGAGTGTCGGGCAGTTCATTCTGCTGATCCTTGTATTTGCGGCAATCATTCTTGCGCCGCTCATTTCGCATGATCGCGTCAGCATGATTTTCGATTTGCTGAAGGGCTCACTCGAGTATTCGATTGCGGCAGGAGTGGCATTGATCGTGGTGGTCGCCATGTTCATCAGAACGCTGGCCATTCCGCGCGCTGTCTTCATTCTGCTGCTGGGTTTGCCGCTGGCGTTGATGGGCACCTGGGCACTCATGCGCAGCGAAGTCCTGATCCTGGCAATCGCCGTTGCATGTCTGGGCATCATTGCGGTCGGTGTCGCGATCCGTGATCGCGTTAACTGGACACTGGCACGTGTGGCGATCGCCGCGCCGCTGATAGCGCTGGTCATGGCGGTGGCCCTCAGGGACGTGCCGGCAAAGGCCGGCCTTGGGGTTCAGGACTGGTCCTGGTTCGATGGGCCTGACAAACAGATCGCGGAGTTGGAAAAAGTGCTTGGCCAAGGACGCCGGCTGCCGGTCGAGAGGCTGATGAGCTGGGCTGACTTGCGCTTCGGCCGCAATGGCGGGTTCGAGGAGCCTCGGCAGCTTGTCCTGCGGGATATGAATTTCCACGTCCTCAGATCGCGCGCCACGTTGGCCAATGCACCGTGCGGATTAAGTAGTGAGCTGACCGCAGCACCTTACAACATAGGGTATGCCGTTGAATGGCTGGGCGAGGGAATTTCCAAAGGCCTCGGGATTTCCTGTCCCGAACAGCCGCAACAAGCTGAAACGCTTCGCTGCACGCCGTCGACCCTGAAAGGGCCGGTCAGGCCACATTGCGTTCCGGTTGTTCAAAGCGACTTTGCCGCCACATACATCGCGACACGGCACGGCAATGCCGCCGCCGCGCTGCTGATTGCGCTTCAGGCCTGTTTCATATTCCTCGTCATCGGCCTCTATCTCAAACTTCAGGCCAAGCGGTCGCGGGACCCGGTAGAGACCGGAGCGGATCAAGCTCTGGCGTGCATCGCGCTTGGCGCAGGCATGCTGTTTTTGATGCAGTGGATATTGGCGTGGTCGAATGCGTTCGGACTGTTGCCCGTCATGGGGCAACCAATGACATGGCTGTCGGCAGGCACCAGTCATCATCTTTTCATGGCAATACCGGCGTCGTTGGTGCTTCTCGTTGCAACTCGTCTTGCAGGAATGAAAGCACCCGTGTTAACTATTCGTATACCGCCAAGGCGCCGGGGTTAACTGCGATTAGTGTTTGAGTTGAGGGAGCAGGCGTTGAGATGGAAAAGAATCAAAACGACGGGAATGCAATCCTAAGCACGAAGCGTTTGAAGCAGGCTTTTATTATTGCCTTTGCTACTGTCGCGTTCTTGATGACTGCTTACGCCACAAGCGGTGGTGCGCGAATATTTATGACAGAGACCTATGCCTGGGTTGGCATCACAGCGCTTTCTGTCGGGTTTCTGGCCTTTACATCACTTGTTCTTGGCGACGGCATATCGTCCAGCCGGCTCACTCAAATTTTTCTGGTGATGCCATTCTATCTTGTCGCCGTGGCGATCTGCTGGATCTCATCCTTCGCTTCCTATCATCAGCAATTCCTCAGCGTTGGCGGATCCGATCTCGCCAATGCCGAGACGAATTTGCGGCAGATGGGGCTCTATGCCCACGATATCAGTCAGGAGATGAATGACCAGTATCTGGAAAAGAAGACCGCATTGCTCGAAGACGGAGCACTGAAGGATTATTCGACCAGAATGGGTGCGTTGACGGATGAGCTGCGCGATCGCGACAGAAAGAAGGAAATCGCGTCCGAATTGCAGACGCTGATAGAAACCAAAAAAGTAGAGTTGAGGAACCGCCAGAGCCAGCTGAAAATACAGCGGGGCGATGCGGAGGGTGACGCTCTCAAACTCAAGACCCGGATTGAAAGCCTGGAGACACTGGTTGCTGCCACCCAGGCAAATTCGGTGACCGCAGAAGAGCTGGCCGTCAAGGTCGAAGCTGCGTTGAAGGCAGAAGAGGGTAATCCCGATGTAGCAGCCGACAGGAAGGATATTCTTCTGGCAGATGGCCTGGCCGGTCAGATCACTGACGATCCCGCTTGTAACCGCCGACGCCGGGCAGGTACCGGCGGTGGATTGGCCGGAACCTGCTACCACGCGCTTGGCGAAAAGCTGGCGGAAACACGTCTGCAGCTTGCGGATGCGAACAAGGCCCACACCTCCGCCCGCGAGCAATTGCGTGCGGCAAGCCAGCAACAGGCGGCATTGCAGTCCGATTTGCAAAATATTGCCAGCGAACTCGAGACAGCGACAGTTCAGATCAGTGAAGACGTGGCATCGGGATACACCCTCGATGCGGACGGATTTCTGCAAAGCGTCAACGCCTTCGTCGATACGCCGTCTCAAACCAGCTTCAAGCAAACTGCGAATTATTGCCGGGTGGTCACTGAAGTGTTGTCCGACCTTAAATCTGTTTCCGATCTTCCTGCGTGCGAACCGCAGCCTCTCATGGCCGTGTTCCGTCAGATTGATACGCTCAACGCCGACCAGATTGCCTTTAATCTGTCCTGCGATGAAGCTGACAGTCGCAAGCAGATAATCAATACTCTGCGTGATGAGATGCCGGGCCTGTCCGGATCCGAGCGGCTGAAACCCATTACCCGTGCCTATGACCAGATGCGTTCCGAGGTTTTGGAGACTTGTGTTGCTGCCGCCGAGCAACGAGGGCTCGAATCCGGTCCTTACAGGGAGGATCTGGCCAACCTTTACGATCGCATCAACCCCTCGCAGGATCCGATCAGCAAGGCAATCGGGAAGGTCGAGGCGCTTTTCAATGGCACAGCCTCGGCACGGGATTATTTTCCGGCTTTGCTGGCCTTGCTGCAGGAACTGTCGCTCCTGCTCTCGAAGCTGTTTTGGGACGCGAATGTCATGGCGAAAACATCGAGGCGGAAGGACGAGCTGGATATCTCCGATCTGGATCTCGACGCACGGCCAGATGATCCTGACTCAGTTCTCGCTGCCAAGAATGTGATCCTGAACACGGTGTTTGATAAACAGGGTTACCTTCTGCCGCAGCTTTTTGACGAGGAATATTCCCATGAAATGCGGAGCCAGATGCGTCTGCTCGTCGACAATCTGTTTCGCAAGCAGTTGGCCAGAAAAACCAGCCGCGGAACATTGATCTCGGAACAGGGTTTGGCTGAAGTCGGTCGCCGGATCAGCCGGCACTATGAAACCATCGAAAGCCAGAATGCCGCGCCGGAGCCGGATATCAGCGCGCTCGAAACCGCTGATGTTGCCGAAAACCTGCGCGTGACCGCAGAACCGCGCGAAACCGCTGCCAAAAAAGGCAGCGTCGACAGGCCTGTCGGACAGAATCCCGCGCCGCAGAGTGGTGTGGATCTGACCGGCCCAGAAGTGATCGAAGGCGCCGAGGCGAGCGAGCAGCAACGGCCACGGCGGCGGAGACCGGTGGTCGTCAGGCCGAATTTCAGGCGTGAAATCTAAGCCAATTCAACCGCGCTCAAACGAGCCTTTTTGAGCGCGGTTCTTGATTGACGGTTTTGCAAAACAAACAACCATTATCAGCTTCCGTTCTTGTTCAAGTCAACGGAAGGCGCGCAGGCCCTTAAACGGGGTTGCTGTCGGCGGTTTCCGGCGCTGGAAAAGCGACGCTTGCTGCCTCTTCCATCGTCTCCGCCGGGGCTCTTTCCTTCAAAATTCCACTCAGGATTTCGTCCCGGGTGAACAGGAAGGGGCTATCCAGCCCTAGAGCCGCAAAGATGAACGGGTCAGCAGTCATGTAGGGATAGCGGACATTGTCCGGCGTCAACGGAACAGGAAATCGCGAGTTTCCGGGATCGAGTATCTCGGCATTGGCGTCGATGTTGGCGCATCCCAGTTGCGGGTGGAATCCGTAACTCGAGGTGGCGATGAACCGGAGATCGATATCCCGTTCCTGGGAAGGGAAGGGCCTGAAATCCTTGATGATGTCGAAGGCAGGCCGCATGTGGGCATGCAGGATCGCAAGCACGGCTTCCGGCTCTGTGGCGATGTCCCGCGAGCGATTGCCAAACCGAAGCAGCAGCAGGTCAAACATGCTGATTGCTATGGCGACACGTTCGAGGTTTTGAAACTCCGGCTTTCCGGCGCGCTCGAAGAAATCCTCCACCTTGTCTATCAGCGCCTCGAAACCTTCGTCGGTTCCCGCATTGAGGGCGGATATGACCAGAACAATTCCCTTTGCCTTCGAAAACCATTCGTCGAGTTCTTTGGATTTTTCAGCGTGAGGATTGGCTTTTCCCGAAACTTCGCAGTTCGGAAAGGCTGCCTCTCCGGGTGCGTCACGCACATGAATGGTGAATTGTTTGCTCACAAGACTGTCGGTCGCTTGCTGCTCGTCATTTGACGGCAGATCGACCTCAAGATCAAAGCGAATGTCCGTCACGCTTTCCGTGGCTTCGGGAAGGTTTCGATAGTAATTTCTAAGTAATTTTCGATTAACCCGGTCGGTCTCGATCTTGATGTTGTGAAGTTGACGGAACCCATGGAAGTTCAATTCGACGCATTTTGCGAAGTCGACAAACAAGTTTGTCTTTCCTGATCTCACAGGGCCGGTCAGTCCGACATGTATCTCGTTGTTATCATTAACAGTCAATTCAGCGTTCCCTTTTGCTGAATTTCATTATAGGTTTTCAAAACAATAAACCATTTGAATAGTACAGGAAAGAGTCGAATGGGTTATCGGGATGGAGATTGCGAGAATATCTGGCTGGCCTGGGATGGCGAGGATCAGGCCGTATTGGGGTATTTTTGCTCCAAAGGTGAGGAACTGGTCAAGCACCGGAAAGGTGCGATTGTTCTATGCCATTTGAAACCTGCCGCTTTTCGGGAGGGCAATCGCTCTGGGATCATCGTTGATGCTTTCTCGATCGTGCCTGGAGAAAGTTTTCTGCGGACACTTCGCCTCCCGCGCGACACTCACTCGGTTGAGTTGCTGATTGACGATGCCCAGACGGCAAAGCCGGTAAAAGCTTTTGAACTGGTGGGCGAGATGGACGGGCTCGTGCCCGACGCGCGGTACGGTAATGTCGTCATTGCACTTCCCGAAGATGAGGGGGACGACCCCGACGCAAGGTTCGTTTGGTCGGATAAACGCATTCATCATGTCAAAAAGCCGAACGCCCACATTGGATGGGCAGGCTACTTCACATCCTGGCCTGTCCATGAAGAAGATGGCACCGGGAATGTCGTCGCCGTTTCCAGCTTCCGGCTGGAAGTGCCGCATCTTGAGGATGCGTTGCAGATCTTCCCCGTCGGTTATGACATCACTGAAGCGGAACTTGTTGGAAAAGACGACAATGCAACGGCAATCATGCGGGCGTCGGTGGAGAACGACCGGGTTCAAAACGCTGTTCTGACCATTGAAGGCAGCCGGCCGCTCTTGCACGGGCTCTATTTCCTGCATGTCTCGGCGCATCGGCAGCGGGCCAATGAATGGAGCGATGTCATTGATATCGATCCAGGCACGTTCCAGTCGATCAGCGACAATCTCGTCGAGGCCTACAGGCAGTTGCTCTCCAGCACCGGCGATTGGAGCGATACGGAAGTTGGCGATGCAGGACAGAACCTTATCGAAATACTCACCCAGGAACACCGTTGGTTTGAGCTGTCGTCGCCTGACTACTTTGTCGACGTGATCCCCGATGAGAGCGGTGAGAAGGTCAAACTCTCGGTCTATGAAATTTCAGCCGGAGACCATCTCGTTTTCTACGATACCATGGGCCGCAAATTGCGTGCTGGGCAGCATCTGAGTTCTGACAGTATTCTGGCCTTCAAGGCCAACACGACCGGCTTGCAATTGCTGCGTGGCGTTTACACATCGAGCCACAAGAAGATCGCAGAAATCGACGCGCATCGGCCGGCCAAACGGTCGTCCTTGTCAGAAGCCGGCGATTTTGAATCACTGCCCGCGGCCTTGAGCACCAAACATGACTGGGTCGGTGCGCCTTACTCGCCCTTTGACTTCACCCCTTTAAAAGTTCATTCGGCCATTCACTATGGGATGGGCGATGCAGAGGGCGTTTTCGCCTGGGACGCTTTCATCACGGATCCGGCTCCGTGGTTCCTCGCTGATGCCATCAATCCGAATTTTTGGGCCGGCGAGACAGACTTCAGGCCTGCGCGCGAGGGCAATATTCTGGTCCGTGCACTTAGCCTGCTCGGGCGTGATGATGCATTTGTCGCTCTGCCACAGTTGGAAGACCAGATTGTCGCTGCATTCCTGATTATGCGTCTGGCCAGGACGCCGGTTCTCCAGACCTGTATCTACAGGATCAACGGGCTCAGCCCGGCCGGTGACGACCTGTCGGCACTCGCTGAACTGGTCAACCTGATTGACGGCCGCCTCAGTGACGTTGAATTCAGGGAATGGCTGTCATTCAGCCAGCCCGAAATATTTGAGGCGCTGTGTGAACCGAACGGCCTCTCACGACCGATTGAACAGGCGGATCTGAAGAAACTGTCCGAGGAATTGCAGATCGCCGGCGAGATCTTCGATGCGTTCCACGGTGCATTGGGCGAATCCGCCAAGCGGCCAGCCGCAGCAGGCATCACCGAGAGTGGGCGCTGGCAGCCGCAGGGTGCAAGCGAGGAGGCGCTGGAAAACCTGATTGCGTCTTTGACGGAATCCGACCTTGCGAGAGACAAGCTTGCCGGCCAACACTATGAATCACTGCTCGCCCGGTTTGGCCGCAATGCCTACTACAGAAGCAGGATTGCCGCGGACATCTACAAGAATTACCCGGATCTGTTGCCCAACGACTCCAAGAAGCTGATGGAGTTCCTGCGCGGCTTGCTGACCGAATCCGGGTGCAATTTCGACATGCGCAATTTCGATGAGAAGCTCGTCGGTAGTGTTGCCGAGAACATGCAGAGTGTTGAGGCCTGGCTTTTGCCGAATGCGGTGAATATGCGGAAAATGGCGCAGGTCGAGCTCGATAACGCGTCATTGAACACCCCAACGGACGAGAAGAAGAAAGCAGCCATCATTGAGTTCGCTGCCGCCCATGAAATGCAGAAAACCTGGGATGATATCTCCGACACCATTGTGCGCGCCGAAGAGGCCGGGATCAGGGTGCCGACAAAACTCAGACGCCTGCAATTGCTCTGGCCACGCGAGAGCTCAACCACGCTGAGCGAATTCCTCACCTTTGAGCATAAGCACAAACATATCCTCGGCCAGAAGCTGAGCGAAACCTACGGGTATGATTCAGTCCTGTACGCTTGAGCGGCGTTCAATGAGCGATATCGGACGACCACAGTTCAAAGCGCTCTGAGCAGCCGCGGAACGGAAGGCGTTTTGGCAGAGCCAGCCGGGCTCAATTTCAGCCCCGATGGCACTGCAGCTGAGCCAGCTCGGTTCGAGGCAGGATGTTTTGCAGAAGAACACATCCCTTTGCTCTCCGACCTTGCACAGCATCTGACTTCACCCGGAAGTGAGGCAACAAAAAAAACCGCTTTCGTGGGCTCTTGAGAGTGTTTCTGGACTGTCTCGGACAGTCTGAAACTTGAAAATGGGGCCAGAAGAGGCATCTGAATTTCCAATCAACTATATGTTATAAATAAAGAAATAATTCCGGAAAAATGATAACACCAACAATTCATCAGGTGCCTTGTACATCGGAAAGCTGCAATAGCATCAGACGACAGGCGCTGAAGCCAGTTGGTTAGAATCCTGTTTCTTATCGCGCAATTTTGTCCTTGGGGATATGTCGCTGGCTGTGTTTGATTAAGCGATCAAAAAACCGCCCCCGGAGCGGCCTTATTTGGCACTGTAACACCTTGAATTGATGCATGTACGTTAGCTTTTTATCTGCCAGACCGCGTTTCTCGATCCAATAAGCTGACAGAACAAGATGCGTTCATCCAGCTCCATCAAACGAACGAAAAATCATCGCTTGAAACCAGCGCGTGATCAAAATTCTCCAGCGTCACCGTATTGGTGCCGAAGCTCAGGATTGCATCCGCTCCGGAATCCGTCACGGTGATGCCCGCAAAGCTGGTCACCCCGAGGCCGATGGCCATGGTGTCGATGCCGTTCTCGAAATCGGTGATCCGGTCGCTTTCACCGGCGCCCAGGAAGAAGAAGGTATCGGCTCCGGTGCCGCCGGTGAATATGTCATTGCCGGCGCCGCCGTTCAGCGTGTCATCGCCCCATGCGCCGTTGAGCACATTGTTGCCCGCATTGCCGGTGATCGTGTTGTCCAGACCATTGCCCGTGCCGTAGATATGACCGGTGCCATCAAGCGTCAGGTTTTCGATGAACTGGCTTTTGTCTCTGAACGCAAAGCCGACGCTGGCCATCACCACATCCGTGCCCTGACCATCGAGCTCGATGGTCATGTCGCCAAAATTGTCGACATAGTAAGTGTCGTTGCCCAGACCGCCGACCATCCGGTCAGCATTGCCGCCACCGTTGAGCACGTTGTTGCCCGCATTGCCGGTGATGGTGTTGGCAAGCCCGTTGCCGCCGCCGTCGATATTGGCCGTGCCGATCAGGGTCAGATTTTCGATATGCTGGCTCTTGTTCCAGAGCAGATAGCTGACGCTGCTGAACACCCTGTCGGTGCCCTCGCCAGCCACTTCGATGGTCGTGTCTCCAGCATTGCCGACATAATAGTTATCGTTGCCCAGGCCGCCGACCATCCGGTCAACGCCACCGTCGTCATTGAAGATGTCATTGCCGGCGCCGCCATTCAGCGTGTCGTCGCCCCATGCGCCGTTGAGGATGTTGTTGCCCGCATTGCCATTGATGATATTGGCAAGGCCATTGCCGGTGCCATTGTTGTTGCCGGAACCGGACAAGGTCAGGTTTTCGAGGAACTGGTCCTGGTCCTTCAGCGCAAAGCTTATGCTGCTGATGACAGTATCGATGCCCTGCCCGATCCATTCCACTGCCGTGTCGCCGGCATTGTCGACATGGTAGGTGTCGTTACCGGCGCCGCCGACCATCCGGTCAGCACCGCCGCCGCCATTGAGCACATTGTTGCCCGCATTGCCGGTGATCGTGTTGGCAAGCCCGTTGCCGCCGCCGTCGATATTGCCAGCGCCGATCAGTGTCAGGGTCTCGATGTGCTGGCTCTGTGCCCAGAGTTCGAAATTGACACTGGAGAACACGCTGTCCGTGCCTTGTCCCGTCAGTTCGATCGCCGTGTCGCCGGCATTGTCGACGTAGTAGCTGTCGTTGCCCAGGCCACCGAACATCCGGTCAGCATTGGCGCCGCCAAACAGAACGTTATTTCCCGCATTGCCGGTGATGATGTTGGCAAGATCATTGCCCGTGCCACTGATGTTGCCGGACCCGACCAGGGTGAGGTTCTCGATGAACTGGTTCTGAGACCCGAGCGCAAAGCTGATGCTGCTGATGACCGTATCGGTGCCCTCGCCATCCAGCTCGACCGAGGTGTCGCCGGCATCGTCGACGTAATAGGTATCATCCCCGGCCTCGCCATACATGGCATCGGCATCGGCCCCGCCGTCAAGCGCATCGTTGCCGCCGCCGCCGCGCAGGGTGTCGTTTCCGCCCATGCCGTTCAGACTGTCATCAAATTTTCCGCCGAAAATCGTCTGGTCGATGGCTGTGCCGATGCGTTCAACGGCTGCGGTGGGACGCCTGCCGAAGATCACATAGGCTTGCCCGGCATAGTTGCCGCCATTGTCGCCATAAGGTGCACCGACGATCAGATCGTCGATGCCGTCGCCATTCACATCGCCCGCCGCGGAAACACTGCGGCCAGCATAGTCATTGGTTGTGTCACCCTGGATGACGAACCCATCAGCGGGTGTGAGCGTGGAGAGATCGATATTGGCGAGCCCGGTGGACTTGCCAAAGATCACATAGGCTTCCCCGGCATTGCTGCCGCCATTGTCGCCACGATAGGCCCCAATGATCAGATCATCGATACCGTCACCATTCACATCGCCCGCCGACGAGACACTGCGGCCAGCTTGGTCACCGGCTGCATCGCCCTGGATGATGAAGCCATCGGCGGAGGTGAGAAATGAAAGATCAACAATTCGGGGGAACGATGACATTGCGGCGACTCCGGTTCAGATCTGATAACACGGCAGCCAAAATCAACTAAATATCAACCAGCTTAAGAACGCCTCATCCGATCTGTCAATCAATACCGGTCATTTCTTGGGGCAAGATGCTGCATTATTCAGCAGTCTTGCCTCGAAATTCACCATTATGATGCTTGATTTTAATCCCTAATTGCAGCGCCAACAATTGCGTGGCCAATCAGGGCTCGCCGAAAAATAATAGGAATGGTGCATTGGAGATAGATCAACAAGGTTGCAATTTTCACCTCACGAGGCTTTGCCGATCGGCATTTCGCATCGGGCGGTTCCATTGTCGATCTTCGAGCAAAGCTTTGCCCGGTCCATTGGGCTTGTTGTTACGACGGACACAATGCGACTGACTTCGCCGAATCCTTCAATCGCCGGATGCGCCCCTATCGTGCATGTAAACATGCACTGCCGGGCAGTGAATGAGTTTTTGAACGGACACCTGTTCGATAACCTGCGCCATGCCCGCAGTCCGGTGGCGGAATGGCGTGACATTTTCAACAACCACCGTCCGCACTCAAGCCTCACTGGTTTGACACCACGCGTACATGCATCAATTCAAAATGTTGCAGCAGCCTTTGCGCATCCAATTGGATACGCGGTGCTGTAACCGGTCAAAGGCAGCCCAACCTCAACAGGACTAACTTGTCGACGCGGGACTCAATGGGGGAGCAGGTCACTTCCCACCGGGGGAATTTAGATAGCTTGGTCCCAGTCATACCGGGACAGCTTTCCCCCTTGTTTTCCATTGGGCCAAACGGCAATGCCGACGAACACGCCCAACATCAAAAAGAAGAAAGTCATCAGCCCGTCCTCCGAAACCCAAACCATCCGCACCATGCCGGTCGCTGATCGGCCAATAGCCGCGTGGTTCGCCCAATGGTGCGCCGGTATGGTTAACAGGATCCTAATGGGGCGCTCAGTTGATAGCGTTTCGATACGGTATCCAGGCACTATCGATATACAGGGATGGGGGGATGCCGAGACCTGTGCCCGGTTCGCCGGACTGACTGTCGAGTGACACGCCCATAAAGCGTAACAAAAAGACTGTCCGGGAGGATTGCTGGCTTTCCGTTCCATTGTCAGGGCACAGTTCCATGCGCAGGAAGTGGAAAGCGCTGCCGGCTTAGTTGCCAATAGGCCTGTATTTTCAATGCCTTAGCACCAATTAGTGGTGCCCAGAAGAGGACTGGAATGATTAGCTTATTGCATTGAATATAAAAGATAAAATATTTCCAGCGCCGCTTGATGCCATCAAAAATGCCATCAAATCTGTAGGCTGCCTAGGCGCGTCGTACAAGAGAAGGCAAATCCTGTGGAAAAGATCACAGCGACAAACAATCTATGCAAGCCCAGAGAATTGCACACCTGTCCCGCGGCGTCCAATCTACTCCCTTTCGTAAAGGAGACATATTTATGGGTGATAAGTCGGAAGCGGACCCGCACGAGCAAGTTCCTGAAGTCGCACCGTTGGTTAAGCGTAAGCATCTGAACAAGACCTGGATGGGCCTTGGGGCCGCGCTTGAATGGATTGCGCTCCGCGGGCAACCAATGTCTCTCAAATTGTATCATGATCGCGAGAACGAAGCGGACCAAGCGCTGGTTGCAGCACTCGCGGACCTACCTAATGAAATCGCTGAATCAATTGTTCGAGGAGAGACTGAGAAAGAGCCTGGAGTGTTGGAGCCCATACCGAGTGGGATCTGGCGCCAGACTGCCACTTGTGACGCCAATGATGCCCGCCAACCTTACCGCTTGATCGGAACGGACGACGACGACCCTTGGGAAGCGGTGATCCTTGGCGTGCATGTAATGGGTTATCGCCGGATTCAGATACGCTGTGCGTTCGTCCTTGAAAACTGGCCTGAACATGAACTGGGCATTGAGCCCTTGTCGATGCCTGCCGTAGCTCGGGCACAGGTGCGGCGGTTGGTCGAGATCATTATCGCCATGGCACCCGAGAACTTTGCACCTATCTCGCAAAGCGAAATGGAATCTCTGGTTCGAAGCCTTATGCCTGCTGCGCAGAGAAATCTGGTTCGCAAGCTCCACCGCGAGATTTATCCATATCCGAAACGTGGACCGAAAGGCGAACGAGATCCCGATCGGAAAGTCCGGCTCGAGAAATTCCGCGAAGAAGTGATCTCCGCGGAATTGCGGAAATAGGATTCAGCCATTCCGCAAGGCAGGCTCTCCGTATCCACCCGGGATTGTTCGGGTTCATACGGAGATAAAGCCATGCAGGAAACTACAGCACTGTCCATCGCCCAGACCGCCCGCCTTCTCGGCATCGGTCGTTCAACACTCTACTGCCTTATCAAGGAAGGTCGCCTGACCGTGCGCAAGCTTGGCAAGCGCACCCTGATTCTGCGCGAAGATCTCGAGCACTTCATCTCAGCTTTGCCTGCTTCGAACGACCCGCGCTGATCGAAACCGGCTTTGACGCTGCCTGTCTGGCTAAGAGGCTTATTTTGGGTCTCGCCTGGCGAGCAACCCTTGTTCCCGTGGAGTGGTTCAAATGGATCGAACAAAGCCGCGAAGCGGCATTGTCAACGTTGGTTTACAACACGCCGCCGAGCACGATGGAGATCTGTTCAAGAACAGCTCCAGGGAGGCAAGCCGCGATGGCGAAGAGAGCTTCGTCAATGAATACGCGGCCGCGAGCCAGGCTCGCGAAACTGGGAGGTCGCCGCGGCCGATCGAGGGCCCCCAATCCGCTCGGCACAATGCGCAATCCGTTCCCTGCTGGCGGAAAGAGGTTTCAACAACGGAACACTCGGCATCTGAGATCCAGGACCAGCGCGCTGATGCTGACATAGAGCCGGTTGAAGCTACGCCTTCACCACCAGATGACCACGGAAAGCAAAAAGCTCCAGTCGTCTCTCCGCGCTTGATGACGGATCAAAGGGTAGCGACCTATCTGGGGTTTAGCGTCAGGAAGGTCTGGCGCTTGCGGCACAAGGATCCGGATTTTCCGCAGCCGATCAAGATTGGTGGTTCATCCCGCTGGGATCCCGTGGAAATCGATTGCTACATCGACGTCTGCAAGGCGCGAAGGCCCAATGGGCGCTGATCATGCCGCGCAAGTACGATCCCACCAAAGTTCGTAAGCACTGGGTCTATTCCCGTGACGAACTCAAGGAGTTGTACGGTGTAAGCGACGGCACGATCCTGAACTGGATACGTGCCGGGCTGGAGCCCGTGGACAACAAGCGACCGCAACTCTTTGCGGGGTACAAGGTGCGCCAGTCCACCACGAGGATGCGCTGGCCGGATGGCCGAGCACCGCAAGATGGCCGCATTCACTGTCCTGTCTGCCTGGGCTTCAAGCCGGTGATCACTGGGACAATCAAAACCGCCGTGGCTGACACCAACTGCCTCTCGGTGACAGGCATGTGCACGGATTGCCACAACATGCTACGAGCTGACATAACACTTGACGAAGTGCCCGAAATCTTTGCCTCTGCGATCAACATACCCGGACACTCGTCCGACGTAAGTGATGATGGTGTCTCTGGGGAAACCTGGAGAAACGGTGCTTCGATTCCGCCGGAAACCTACAATAGCAATTTGCGATGGCTTTACGACTATCGTGTCTTCCTCGAAAGCAACCGGGAATTAGATCCGAGAACGGTTGATGAGCATCTGCGCGCCTTGGCCCGTATGAGCGATTTCCTGGGTCACAAGCCGTTCGAGCAGATCAGCATCGCGGATGCCCGCAGCTTCAAGGACGAGCTTCGCAGACGGCGGTCGCTGGAAGGCGACCTGGGTCTAAGCTGGTCGACGCTCGGACACACTCTGGATCGGTGCGGTGCGTTCTTCACATGGTTCCAGCGTAGGCGGAGTATCGAGATGGATCCCGATCTCCCCGGATACTTCCAGCTCTCCCGCAAGGAGCGGGCAGTAGAGTCGAGCATGGTGAAAGGGACCTGCCTTACCTTTGACCAGGCGCTTTGTGTTTTCTCAGCAATGCCCAAGTCGACGCCGGTCGAGCTTCGAAACCGTGCCATCATCGCCATGTTCATAACGACAGGCATCCGCGTGAGCGCCCTGATCACACTGCGTGGCAAGCACGTGAACATACACACAAGATGGATCAATCAGGACCCGCGTGAGGTGAGAACCAAGTTCGGCAAGCACATCCGGACCTATTGCCTCGATCTTGGCTCCGAACTTCTCGACGCGATCCGGGATTGGGCTAGGTGGCGAGAGGCACATGGCTTCGGCGCCAACGCGCCGTTCTTTCTTCCGGATCGATACATGCAGCCGAACGGAATTGGTCTAGGTTACCGTTCAGCCGATGCCGAATCACTGGAATGTTGGAAATCGGATGCCTCGATCCAGCGGATCATCAAGGACGCCGCCCAGGCCGCCGGCATCTCGGAGGACGCGATATCGTCACATGACTTCCGAAAGGTCCTGCATCCGTTTCTCTCCAAACAAGCAAACATGATGATCATCGAGGAAGTCGCTCTTCAGCTCAATCTGGGCCACACGCCAACCGAGACGATTCGTAAGCACTACGCCTCCATGCAGGACAGCGAGCGCGAAGAAATCCTCAACGAGCTTTGCCGCCGCGCACTCTCTCACCGGACTGAGCTTCAGCTCTATCTGGCATTCGAGCGTGGTGAGATCACCCCAACTGATCCAGACTACAAGCGGGCGAAAGTGATCCATGAACGGAATTCGGTCGGGTGAAGGGTAGAAATAAGTGCACATACGTAACGAATATTCTTGAAAGCCGGATATGTTGAATGTCAGAAATGGGCCTAGCCGACAGGCAGGTCCGGGGAAGCGATGCTGGCATAGCGGACATTCGACGGGCCGAACAGGCCATGGCATTTTTCCGACCCAGATCGAGTCTTTCCGAGACCATCATCGGAATGTCTGCTAATGCCAAATCGGGTCATTCATTCTCCGACCGGCAAGCGCGGCCTGGCGTCATCCAATGCTATGTCCGAAAATCGGTTTAGGTTAACCGTTGAACGGGTAGTATGACTTTGTAACTTGGTGGGCGACTTGACGAGCGCAGTTGATCTTACATATCCCGCCGCATCGGCGGAGCAACACGGAGCTTTGACCCCCGCCGATCAAATCGATCGTATTGCGGATGGCAAACTGCAGGCGTTTACGGGAACGATCAACTTAACCACCGGCGTCTATCTCGACGACGTCTACGCCCAGAATAAGAGCGTCGCTGAGCACACGGCGGCCGACTATCACGGTCGGTTCCTGATAGAGCTGGTTCAGAACGCCAACGACGTCCATGAGCGAGGCCAGCATAATGGTCAGATCGAGGTGCTTCTGGTCGAGGACGAGGGCGACTGCGGCACGCTCTATGTCGCGAACTTTGGAAAGCCGTTCACCCACGATAATGTGGTCGCGCTTTCGCGCATCGGCATGTCTACCAAACCGCCTGGGGAATCGATCGGCAACAAGGGGCTCGGTTTTCGTAGCGTAAGCCATGTCTGCGATGCACCCGAAATTTACTCGCAGGCGCCCGACGCGAGTGCCGTAGCCACGTTCGAGGGATTTTGCTTCACCTTCGCCCGGCCTGAGGATCTGAGCTCTCGGATTGACCATCCGACCGTGCTTGCCTTCGCGCAGTCTGACCTGCCGATGTTCTTCCTGCCGATCGCCCTTGGCACGCAGCCTGCGATCGTCGCCGAATTTGCCGCGCGCGGGTTCTCGTCCGTCATTCGGCTTCCACTTCGGGATTGGGACTCTCTTCAGACTGCGCGGGACGAGGTTGAAGCGTTGGACGACGACTCCGCGCCGCTGCTCCTCTTTCTCGATCGTCTTGAGAAGCTCGATGCCAAGGTACGGAATCGCGCTGGCGAGACATCCTCGGCGTTCACACTCAAACGGCATGAAGAGCCGATCGCATCCGCGCCGGTTGCCGCGTCGATCGTCACACTGAGCGGAGCGCATTGGCTACTGGTCCGCGATCATGCGCCCGAGGAGCTCATGCAGCGAGCCGTCGACGATGGCGTCAAGGCCAAGCAGCTCCATAGCAGTTGGAAGGACTAGTCGGGCGTCGGTGAGGTCGGCCTAGCAGTGCCTCTCGATCACGAGATTTCATCGCCCCGTCTCTACACATTCCTGCCGATGGGGGAGGGCGCGAGCGCGCCTTTCCAAGGCCACCTTCACGGCAGCTTCTTTCCTTCCTCGAACCGGAAGGCCCTCGATGCCGGCGTCGCGCTTAACCGCCTGCTACTGAACCAGGCGGTCACACTCGCTGCGGCGAGCGTGCTTTGGCTAGCGGACCGCCGTGAGGGCCGCAGCCATGCGGCCCTCACGGCGGTTGCCCGGTCGAAGGCATCTGTCGATCTCCTCGTATGGAGCAACCCATCCAGCCTGACCGCAGCGAAGGGCCCGGGCGATCGGCTGGATTTGCCCGCCCTCTCGGCCGCGGAGATCGCGCGCCTCAGTGGCCGAGAGTTCGGCTCCGCGCCGGTGATTCCATGCGCTGTGATGCTAGGCGGTTTGCTCTCGGTCGATTGGCGTCGCCCAAGGGATGTGCGGGCCACCTTCGAGGCGTCGACGACGTTCGATCTTTCGGCGGTCGCGAAGCACGGTGCGACGTTGTCCCCGCCGATCGCGTCGCTCCTGCCCGAGCTCATGGCTGAGCGCATCGCCCGGCTGACGCCTTTCCTTCGACAACACGCGCCAAATTTGTACCGCGATCGCCTGACGCCCCTTGAGTGCGCGCGGATTGCGGCAGAGGTCGCAGGCACCCTGCGTGCGGGTAAACGCCCTGCGACAAGCCATTGGACCGCGTTCTACCGGGATCTCCCCTCTTTCATGAAAGAAGGGCCCGAGTCGCTCGCCGGCTTGCGCGTAATCCTTTGCGACGATGGCACGGTTCGCGCCGGCCGCAGCGACGTCCAGACGGATGGCGATGTCAACGCCGGAGTAAAATCCGGCCACGCGGCGGTGTAAAAGTCGGCCAGTTATGGTGCGCGCATGAGACCTCCGGGAGGGCGTAGCCCGAGCGGGGGTCTCATGCGCGCACGGTGATTTTCTGAG
>Ga0163215_100760_pt1 | contig 37390 bp, 32 predicted proteins | sample SynspAceP_FD_185934 | JGI IMG/M metagenome (GOLD analysis project Ga0163215, IMG submission 185934) | Saline lake microbial communities from Ace Lake in Antarctica - Synechococcus sp. Ace-P (Hybrid Assembly) | ecosystem: Environmental > Aquatic > Non-marine Saline and Alkaline > Saline | place...
AACCAGGTGACGGTGGCGCGGGGACGGCTATCCTGCGCGCTCGCCTGATCAGAGACGGCCTTGAGGGCAGTCTTGATCAGCAAGAGGTTATATTCCGTCAGAATATCAAATCTGGCGGCGGGCGTCATTTTGGTTCACGGCTGACATTTGCACCTGACGGCACTTTGTTTGCGACGATTGGTGAGCGCGGTGATCCGGAAAGGGCGCAGGACCCGCAGGATCATGCCGGATCCGTCATTCGGATCAATTATGATGGCTCCATCCCTGATGACAACCCGTTTATAGGGATAGCGAACACGCTTCCTGTATTGTGGTCGATTGGCCATCGCAACCCACAGGGCGCGGCAATTCATCCTGAAACAGGTCAGTACTGGACCGTTGAGCATGGCGCACGTGGCGGTGACGAATTGAACCTCCCGATAGCTGGTAAAAACTATGGTTGGCCGGAAATCTCATTTGGCCGCCACTACTCAGGCTTCAAAATCGGTCAAGGTAATGAAGGGGAAGGCTTTGAACAGCCTGTTCATTATTGGGACCCGTCAATCGCCCCATCCGGACTTGCATTTTACGGATCGAACGGTGTGGAAAGCTGGAACGGCAATGCTTTTGTCGGCGCATTGAAGGATCAACTGATTGCACGGCTCGACGTCGATATCAGCGGTGCTTCGCCGCAGGTTGTTCATGAAGAGCAATGGGACATGTCGAAATGGGGCCGCATTCGCGACGTTGATGTTGATGCCGCAGGCAATATCTGGTTCCTCACCGATGAATTTGAAGGCGGTATCTTTAAAATCACGCCGCAAGCTCAATAACTTTCAGTCGTCCATAACAAAGTCAGGCCTTGTCGGTGAAAATACTCTTTTTGCTCCTGCTGCTGCTTGGCGTTGTCGTGCTGGCTTTCATGATTCTGGGGCCCGACAAATTATGGAATCGCTTGCAACAGATTGAACCTGTCGAGCTGTCTATATGGCCCGGACGTCCCACCCCGAATTGGGCTTTGGCCTGCCCGGATACGTCCGATGGTGGCAGCTTTTGCAAAGGCGCTGAACGAACTCACACGAGCTCCGCAGTCAAAGCAGGCAACGCCGAATTATTTGACTGGTTCATCACATATGTGACCGGAGACCGCAGATCTGCGGCAAGCGTCGTGACGCGCGATGATGAGCTGAGAAAAGCACGCTTTCAGATTTTGTCATCCGGTTTAAAATTCCCAGACTTTGTTGATCTGGAGATTGTCGATCTGGGAAATGGCACTGCAAGCGCGGCAATTTTGTCGCAGAGCTTGTTGGGCACCGAAGATTTCGGCGTCAATGCTCAAAGGGTCGATGAATGGCTGAAGGCCTATTCGGCTGAATTCCCGCCTGAATAAGGCGGTTATCAATTGAGGTCCGCGCTGGCATAATCCAGCGAATCATCAGGAGCCCCAAGTCATGAAACTCAGCAGCCCCTCATTTGGCGTCTTTATAATATCAGTTGTTCTGTTCGCATTGGTCATTGCGGTCAGATATCTCGGCATCGCGATACCGGTCATATCGGGGAATACATTTGAAATGCTGCTTGTCGCCTATGTGGCGATGCTGGTCGGGGTCATTTTCGGTAATATTTAACGTGTTCAGACCTAGCCGGTTTGCGTACCGCCAACCGTAATGCCGTCAATGCGCAGGGTAGGCTGACCAACGCCAACTGGCACCCATTGACCGGCCTTCCCACATGTTCCCATACCTCGGTCCAACTGCAGATCATTGCCAATCATCGACACGCGCCGCATGGCATCAGGACCATTGCCAATCAGCATGGCACCCTTCACTGGTGTGCCGATTTTGCCGTTTTTGACGCGGTAGGCCTCGGTGCAGGAAAAGACAAACTTGCCTGAAGTGATGTCGACCTGTCCGCCACCAAAAGAGACAGCATAAATCCCGTCCTTCAATGAGCCGATTATGTCTTCCGGTGCATCATTGCCGCCCAGCATGTAAGTGTTTGTCATGCGGGGCATGGGCACGTGAGCATAGGACTGTCGACGTCCATTGCCTGTGGCCGCAACGCCCATCAGCCGGGCATTCTGACGGTCCTGCATGTAGCCAACCAGCTTGCCATCCTCAATCAGAACGGTGTTTGATGTCGGCGTACCTTCATCGTCCACCGTCAGCGATCCACGTCTGGCGGCAATGGTTCCATCGTCAACAATGGTAACGCCCTTGGATGCAACTTGCTCACCCATCAGGCTTGCAAAAGCGGATGTACCCTTGCGGTTGAAATCACCTTCCAAACCATGCCCGACAGCTTCATGCAGCAAAATTCCAGGCCAGCCCGGGCCCAGCACAACATCCATCTCGCCCGCTGGCGCGGCCTCTGCGCCCAGATTGACGCGCGCCTGCCGTATAGCTTCATCGACACCGGCCTTCCACGCTGTCTCTGTAACGAAAGCGTCAAACCCATCGCGCCCGCCAAACCCGTAGGAGCCGGTTTCCTGCCGTGCTCCGTCCTTGGCAATGACAGAAACGTTGAACCGCAGCATGGGGCGAATGTCTTCAACCAGATGACCATCAGCACGTAGAATTTTTACGATCTGCCAACTGGCCGCCAGGCTTGCTGAGACCTGTGCAATGTCTGCGCCGGTATCTCTGGCATAGGCATCAACGGCTTCCAGCAATGCAATTTTTTGGCCGTATTCAGGTGATGTCAGAGGGTTTTCGTCGCTGTAGAGTTTGGCGTTTGTACCCATCGGCGCATCAGAATAGGTGCCGGAATAGCCCTTGCCAACGGCACCAACGGCGTCGACCGCGCGGCCCAATGCGGCATCGGACAATTCACTGGAATGGGAATAACCGACAGCCTCGCCACAAACACTGCGCAGCCCAAAACCCTGGTCCACATCGAAGGTGGCACTTTTCAACCGGCCATTGTCGAAGCTGAGACTTTCCTGCTGGCGGTACTCGGCGAACAATTCGCCATCATCAGAATTTACCAGCGCATCGGCAACACGTTGCTTGGTATTTGCGGAAGAAAGGTCCAGCCCTTCAAAAAAATCTTCTGGTTTGGAAATGGTCATTACGGCAGGGCATCATAGCCAGCGCTGAAGCCGGACAAGGAAATGGGAATGCCGATGCCGTCTTCTGGCGATACGAATACGATGAACGTAGCCTGTTGCCCGCGACGCAGCTTGTTGAGCAACACGTCTTCCATAATGACTTCTGCAAGACAGCCCTCAGCAACGCAACGTACAAAACCGGCTCGACCGATATCCTCGTCGTCAATTTTCAGGCCAAGACCGGATGGCAGGAGCACCCCGAGAGGTGTAATGATACGAAGCAATTTTGCTTTGCCGTCAGCAGTTTTCAGCATAATGACGCTGAGCCCGACATTGGATCGGGATTCCGCTACGACATATTGCATGAGAGCACACTGAGGTCCCTGAGCACCCGGCGGCGTCTCGCAACGCATGTTCCAGTCACCATACGGTGTCTGTGACTGCTGAGCGTTTGCCGGAAATGACGCAAACGACAGGGCGCTTAAAAGCACAAAAGCGGAAAACGCTCGAAAAGAAATCTGCATGGGACCCGATCTCGATTAACCAAAGTTGTAACGTCCCTAGCAGAGCATGGCACGCTGTCAAGCAATGCAGCGGTCAAGCTTGTTGTTCGCTCCCGATTTCAGGCTAAATCCAGTGTTTCTTACGCGAATTTAATGCGCTGGAAGGGCAATCAGGGCCGGAAGCTGCTGCCCTGTGTGGATGTTCCCAAAATCGGGCGATAATCTGTCACAGGTACAATTTAATCTATTGCCCTATTGTTTGTAGGGCGGCAGTGAAAGAGGCGAGCTTGATCCGACCGGGCGTATGTAATATTCATGATTGTGAATATTTATGTGTGTGGTGGCGAAAAGTAGCAACGTTTGGACGTAAGTTCCTCTCGACACAGCTTGGTAAGCCTCGTATATGATGGCGGAAATATGGAACAGATTTCTGCTTTTTGTGCCCCTGAGGATGGATCATCGCCGGACACTGGGGTACTTAGTTGAAACGGAGTCGCTTTTGCAGCGGCACCACACACAAATTCAAACTGGCAAAAGGTTGTCATTATGATGAAGTTGAAGCGCAGTGCGTCCGCGCTTTCGGAATTTTCAAAGCGGTCCGCAACTGTCCTTTTTGGTGGCACAGCCGCCTCAGTTGGGCTCGGTAGTGTCGCTTTTGCTGCCCAACCTACACCTTGGCAGATAAGTTTTCAGGAAGCCGCCGCTCCCGTCATGGAGCAGATTAACTCATTCAACACATTCACTTTGTGGATCGTTACCCCGATCGTGTTGTTTGTTTTGGCACTTCTGATCATATGCGCGGTTCGGTTTAACTCAAAAGCCAATCCGACCCCGTCGAAGACGACTCACAATGCCATGATCGAGGTTGCCTGGACCGTCGTACCGGTATTGATTCTGGTCGTGATGGCTGTTCCATCCTTCCGTCTGCTCTACAACCAGCTTGAAATTCCAGAAGCCCATATGACGATCAAGGCAACTGGCTATCAGTGGTATTGGGGTTATGAATATCCCGACAATGATGACATCGCCTTTGATTCCTACATGCTGCAGGAAGATGAACTTGGCCCGGATGATCCAAGGCTTCTGGCTGTCGACAACGAGATCGTCGTGCCTGTTGGCAAGGTGATCCGAGTTCAGGTAACGGCAGCTGATGTTTTGCATTCGTTTGCCATGCCTTCGATGGGCCTCAAGATGGACGCAGTTCCCGGTCGGTTGAATGAAACCTGGTTCGAAGCTGAGCGTGAGGGCATTTATTACGGTCAGTGCTCTGAGCTTTGCGGCGTTCTTCATGCCTTCATGCCAATCGCGATCCGTGTTGTCAGCGATGAACAATTCGCGCAATGGGCCCAGATGGCAGTTGAAGACGTGGAAGGTGCCAATGAAATGCTGGCAGGCCTTCTGGATGAGCAACGCAAACTGGCTCAGCGCTAAGTCTTAAAGGCGATGGCAGTCAGCGCCGACGAAATTGAAATGGGCCCGATAGGGCAGCCGGGATAGAGAATTTTGAACCTTGAGTTCAGAACCGGTAGATGCAGATAGGAGATTTGGACAAATGGCAGGCACCGCAGCACATGCAGACGCCCACGGCCACCCGACAGGTTGGCGCCGCTACGTCTATTCAACAAACCATAAAGATATCGGTACGCTGTATCTGATCTTTGCGATTTTCTCAGGCATTTTTGGCGGCGCATTGTCCGTTGCCATGCGCATGGAGTTGCAAGAACCGGGCATGCAGATTTTTGGCGATGCACATGTCTATAATGTGTTCACAACCGGCCACGGGCTGATCATGATCTTCTTCATGGTAATGCCCGCACTGATCGGCGGATTTGCCAACTGGTTTGTGCCAATCATGATTGGCGCGCCCGATATGGCCTTCCCAAGAATGAACAATATTTCATTCTGGCTGCTGCCACCGGCGCTGATTTTGTTGATCATTTCAATGTTTGTTGAGGGGCCTCCAGGCTCTAACGGTGTTGGCGGCGGTTGGACGATTTATCCGCCATTGTCGACCTCGGGTCAGCCAGGCCCTGCGATGGACCTTGCAATCCTGTCTCTGCACCTTGCCGGTGCATCATCCATCTTGGGTGCGATCAACTTCATCACGACAATCTTCAATATGCGTGCCCCTGGCATGACATTGCATAAGATGCCGCTGTTTGCATGGTCCGTATTGATCACCGCATTCCTGCTGTTGCTGTCTCTGCCAGTCCTGGCCGGTGCCATCACTATGCTTCTGACAGACCGAAATTTCGGCACATCCTTCTTTGCGCCTGAAGGCGGTGGTGATCCGATCCTCTTCCAGCATCTTTTCTGGTTTTTCGGCCATCCTGAAGTTTATATCCTGATCTTGCCGGGTTTTGGCATTGTCAGCCACATTATCTCGACCTTCTCCAAAAAGCCGATCTTCGGGTATCTTGGAATGGCCTACGCGATGGTTGCTATCGGTGTTGTCGGATTCATCGTGTGGGCACACCACATGTTTACAGTCGGCCTGGACGTGGACACCCAAGCGTATTTCGTGTTTGCAACAATGGTGATTGCGGTGCCAACAGGCGTCAAGATTTTCTCATGGATTGCGACAATGTGGGGCGGATCCATTGAATTCAAGACACCAATGCTGTGGGCCGTTGGATTTATCTTCCTGTTCACTGTGGGCGGCGTTACCGGCGTTCAGCTTGCCAATGCGGGCCTCGATCGGTCAATGCATGACACCTATTTTGTGGTCGCACATTTCCACTATGTGCTGTCGCTGGGTGCCGTGTTTGCCATCTTCGCCGCGTGGTATTACTGGTTCCCGAAAATGTCGGGCCTGATGTATAACGAAGCCATTGGTAAACTGCATTTCTACGTCACGTTCATTTCGGTGAATTTGATATTCTTCCCGCAACATTTCCTCGGAATGGCAGGCATGCCGCGCCGTTATGTTGATTATCCTGACGCGATGGCTGGCTGGAACTATGTATCCTCCATCGGGTCCTATATCTCAGCGTTTGCGGTGTTGATTTTCATCTATGGCATCTATGAAGCCTTCTCGAAAAAGCGGGTCGCGGCTGCAAACCCTTGGGGTGAAGGTGCAACAACGCTGGAATGGCAATTGCCGTCTCCGCCGCCTTTCCACCAGTGGGAAAAACTGCCGCGCATCAAATAGAGCGACGGGCAATTGAATGAAACTGCGCTGCCGGCCTTTCGCGAGAATAGGCTGGCAGTTTGCTTAGAAGACCAACGTAACAAACCAACAAACTGAACCGGGCAAACATGTCGACAGCGGATATCGAGGCACGAACAGAATTGCAGGTACTCGCCGGCACGGCTGCTGAGCACCGTATTTCTCAGGCAGAGCCGCGTGATTTCTTTGCGCTGATGAAGCCTGGCGTGATGCGGCTTGTAGTCTTCACAGCTCTTGTTGGGCTTGTGAGCGCAGCGGCAACGTCTGGCACCATGCTTTTGGGCCCGGTCACGGGCGCCATTGCTTTGTTTTGTATTGCTATTGGTGGCGGCGCGTCCGGCGCGCTGAACATGTGGTATGAGGCGGATCTCGACCGGATGATGAAGCGGACAGCCAACCGCCCGATTCCCGCAGGCCGTGTATCCAGTGATGAAGCGCTGGCCTTTGGCCTTATCATGGCAGTGTTGTCAGTGATGGTACTGGGGCTGGTGTCGAACTGGCTCGCTGCGGGGCTGCTGGCTTTCACAATTTTCTTCTATGCCGTGGTTTACACGGTTTGGCTGAAACGCTCCACGCAGCAGAACATCGTCATTGGCGGTGCTGCAGGCGCATTGCCACCTGTTGTGGCCTGGGCCGCGATGACCGGTTCTGTGGGCATTGAGGCTTTTGCGCTGTTTCTCATTATCTTCATGTGGACACCACCGCATTTCTGGGCGCTGGCGCTGTTTGCCAGTCAGGACTATGCCCGAGCAGGCATTCCCATGATGCCCGTCGTGTCAGGGGATGCCTATACCCGCAAACAGATTCTGATTTATTCGGTGCTGTTGGTGCCAGTTGCGATGGCACCATGGTTTCTTGGCTTTGGCGGACTGGTCTATGGCGTAACCACCGCAGCGCTGAGCCTTGGTTTTGTCTTCTACGCCATTGGCGTATACCGCGACAAAAATGTAGATAATAGCAACCGTGCAGCCAAGCGGCTGTTTGCCTATTCCATCCTGTATCTGTTTGCATTGTTTGGCGTGCTTCTTCTGGAAGCCGTCATCAAACTTGCATTGTGAGACCGACCATGAACGAACCAAACACGTTAGATGAAGGCCTGGAATTGTCTCCGGAAGACAAGAAACGGCGCAACAGACGATCCGTTGCAATTGCCCTTGGACTTATTTTTCTGGTAGTTCTGTTCTACGTAATGACAATTTTCAAATTCGGCCCCGCCCTCATGAATAAGCCACTTTAAAAAGGTTCCTGATTGATGCAGAGCACGCAAGCAGAGCACACGGAAGAAAAACGTCAGAAACGGCAACGCCTTACAGCTGCTGCCTGTGTCGTATTTTTGTCAACCATGATCGGCATGTCCTACGCCGCTGTTCCGCTTTACGAACTGTTCTGCAGGGTTACGGGTTACGGTGGCACCACACAGGTGGCTGAAGCTGAATCCGATCGGGTAATTGATCGACAGATCACAATCCGCTTTGATGCAAATATTGCCGCAGGCCTGCCCTGGAAGTTCAAGGCAACCGAGCGCCAGATGGTGTTGCAGGTTGGTGAAACCGGACATGCTGCCTATGGATTTTCCAATCTGGCAGAATCCGAGACCATTGGCACCTCCACATTCAATGTGACGCCGCAATCTGCCGGGGCCTATTTCAACAAGCTGGAGTGTTTCTGCTTTACCGAACAAGTGCTCGCTGCTGGCGAAAGCGTTGAAATGCCGGTTGTCTTCTTTATTGATCCGGCAATTGCAGATGATCCGGAATTGGATTCGGTTAGCACAATAACTCTGTCCTACACCTTTTTTCCGGTTGAAGGCGGCGTCGAACCTGTCGCAAAGCTGGATAAAGATACCAAAGACGACACCCCTGAAAAGCTTTAGGGCCGAAATCAAAAAGCTCTATGAGCGAACGAAAAATCGCGCTATTGAAGCGCTAGTAAAAGACGAGAAAGACCGGGGAATAACATGGCTGACACACACGCCAACAATCATGACTACCACCTTGTAGACCCAAGCCCTTGGCCATTTGTTGGCTCAGCATCCGCGTTGGCACTGGCTTTGGGTGCCGTTGGCTATTTCCATGAGGCTTCGGCTTTGTGGATGCTGCCAGGGTTTTTGGGCGTGATCTACACGATGATCGCCTGGTGGCGTGATGTCATCAAGGAAAGTCACGAAGGTCACCATACCAAGGTGGTTCAGTTACATTTGCGCTATGGCATGATTTTATTCATCGCGTCTGAAGTGATGTTCTTCGTGGCTTGGTTCTGGGCGTTCTTCGATGCAAGCTTGTTTGCCGGCGAAGTGCAGCAGGTTGCTCGTGTCGAGCACACTGGTGGTGTCTGGCCGCCAGTTGGCATCGAAGTGTTCGATCCCTGGCATCTGCCGTTGCTGAACACATTGATCCTGTTGACATCCGGTACAACTGTTACCTGGGCGCACCATGCGCTGCTGCACAATGACCGCAATGGCCTCAAGTGGGGCTTGATCCTGACTGTGATTCTGGGCGCGCTGTTTTCTGTGGTTCAGGCCTATGAGTACTCACATGCAGCCTTTGGTTTCGCGGACAGCATTTATGGCGCAACCTTCTACATGACAACTGGTTTCCATGGCTTCCACGTGTTGATCGGCACCATATTCCTGATTGTCTGTCTGGTGCGAGCGCTTCAGGGCGACTTTACACCCGAGAAGCATTTTGGCTTTGAGGCTGCTGCCTGGTACTGGCATTTTGTGGATGTGGTGTGGCTGTTCCTGTTTGCCGCAATTTACATCTGGGGATCAGTCGGCGCGACGATTCACTAAAACCTTAAACGGTTTGAAACATTGGCGCGCCCGGCAAGCCGGGTGCGCCTTTTTTGTGTCTTCCACTTACGGAGAGTTTTTGCATTGACCGATATGGATGACCTGATGCGCTATCCTACTCTGACTGTTGGTCAGACAGGCATGAAGGGTAAATGCCCCAGATGCGGTCGGGGTCGCCTTTTTTCCAGTTTTTTAACAACTGCTGATAAGTGTGAACGCTGTGATCTGGATTTCGCATTCATCGATAGCGGCGACGGTCCTGCAGTCTTCGTCATATTCATTGTTGGTTTCCTGGCAGTTGTCGGTGTCCTGATGACCGAAGTGATGTTCACGCCGCCCATCTGGCTCAACATGATGATCTGGATGCCACTAACCCTTTTTCTCTGTTTGATATTCCTGCGCCCGTTAAAGGGCCTTCTGATTGCACAACAATACCAACGCAAGGCTGCTGAAGGCATCTTGCAGGACGGCGACAGGTCTAAAGATGTCCAGTGATGCGATCGTATTACCTCCTCTCTGGCGGCGCCTGTTGTGGCCGGGTTTCCTTTCGGCCATTGCGCTCGTGGTTCTACTGTCATTTGGCACCTGGCAGGTGCAACGCATGCACTGGAAAGAAGACCTGATTTCCGGTGTGACCGCCCGACTGGCAGCAGAACCCGTTGCTTTGCCTCCGCCTGCAGAGTGGTCCGCGCTTGATCCTGACACATATCAGTATCGCCGTATTGCAGTGACCGGGCGTTATCTGCATGAGCACGAGCAACGCGCCTACATGGTCGTCAGCAGTCCCAAAGGCGGGCCATTGGGCGGGCAGGGACACTGGGTCATGACGCCCTTTGAGCTGGCTGAAGGGGCTGTGGTCTGGATAAATCGTGGCTTTGTTCCACTCCATCTTGCTGATCAGGACATCACCACAGGTCAGACCGAAGTCATCACTCTAAAGGGCCTGATGCGGCCGCCTGAAAAAGCTGGCTTTGCAACACCTGGCAATGATTTCGGGTTTGATGGCACGCTTTGGTTCGTGCGCGATCCGGCGGCGATGACACAGCAAACATCACTCAAGAGCGACGATGTGGCCCCCTTCTTTGTAGATCTGGAAGCTGGGAATGGCCCTACTCTGCCGCAGGCGGGGGAAACCACAATTGCGTTCAGCAACCGACATTTCGGTTATGTTCTTACGTGGTACGGGATCGCTCTGACACTAATTGGTGTATTTGTCGCCTTCGCGGCTCGGGAATACAAACGGGGCCAGTCTCAGGGATGATATGTCCCTTGGAACAGTCCCGAGGATTCAGGTTTATAGTGCCCGTCTAACAGAACACACTTCGCGAACCTGGCGCCTTGCCGCTTTCTGGATAACGCGAAGTCAGAGTTGCTCCATAATCGCAGCAGCACCTGAAAGAACGGCCTGACCGCGAACTTCTTCCAGATTAAACTGGGTTACCACACCGTTTTCGATAATCATCGAATAGCGCTGTGATCGTGTTCCCATGCCAACAACAGCACCATCCGTATCCAACCCGATTGCCCGTGTGAAATCCGCATTGCCATCGGAAAGGAACAGTATTTTTCCTTTGCCGCCAGTTGCTTTGGCCCACGCTTCCATGACGTGCGGATCATTGACAGAGATCACGGCCACTTCATCAACGCCTTTGGATTTGATTGTATCCAGATGCTCAAGATAGCCCGGCAGATGATCGGCATGGCAGGTTGGCGTAAAGGCGCCCGGCACGCCGAATAGAACAACCTTGCGATTGGCAAGGATGTCGTCAGTTGAAAGTCTGTCTACTTCACTACCGGCTTTTACAAAAAAATGGGCAAAAGGAAGTGTATCGCCAACGGAAATGGTCATGTGCGGATCTTTCATGGAAGGGTATGGGTGGACGCTTTGAGTCTATCTAGGGCGCAAACAGCCCACCGGCAATCCGGCGGCTATCATTCCGGCGCGGTAAGGGTGAATTCCTGCTCAAACGACCGGTCGGCGCCGACCATGGTCAGCCGCATTGCAGCGCCCCAAGGCTCTTTCCCGATCGGTGTGCCATCAAGTGGAAGTTGCCAAACATCAAGCTGCTCTGTGTCATTTGCGGGCAGCTTCTCCGGCAGAGACAGGAACCAGGTATCGGGTCCCTCTATGAATACATCTTTGATAAGCAATTTTGATGGCACGGAGATGGTCACAATCGGAGTTGTGCCCGCGCGTTCCGTAATCTTGATTTCTGGTTGCTGCGCCTCAACAGCTTTCATCGGAACAGTATCCGTTGCAGCATTAAGAATGGTCTTTGCCACCTCTGTCGCCACAAAAACCGGTGGCAGTTTCAAGGAGAAGCGTTCCATCACTGGAATGCAGACCTCCCGGCATATGCCCAGAACGATGTCCAGTTCCAGATTTGTGGGACGTCCAGCACCTTCCAGTTCTATCTCAATTGGGAACACGACCCGATGCTTGTAGCCGACCGATTGCCCATACTCATCTTTAAAACGCTGCGGCGCCGGAAACAGCAAACGCGTCCCGGCAACATTTTGAGCACCTGACCAGTCAAAGCTTGGTGGAATTCCGGAATCACCTGGAAAACGCCAATAGGTCTTCCAATCCTCATCCAGTTCAATTTCCAAGCCAGCCAAGATGCGCCCGCTCATCGGGTCGCCAGTTGCCAGGAGACGCGCTTTCGCATTCGGCAACTCAACCCACTGCCCTTCAAATGCTTGAGAGGAGAGGGTCATAGCCATGCTACCCGTCAGGACAGCCACGAAACACAAGGCAAAGTTTTTAGCTTTTTTGATCATAGCTGGTTTTAACCTCAATTTATCGCCTCGGGAATGCTTGTCTGCGCTTCCAGCGATCATATCTACGTGAAGTGAACAGCTTGACCTGCATGGTAAGGGTAGGTCGCTATGTGCCATAGTGTTGGCGAAACTTGTGTGCAGGAACCCAGATCGTGTCCAAAAAAACGGATTTAAGTGCACAGCCGGGTATGGCTGGCGCCAGTCAGGGCTGGCTAATTGGCTCCTGTCTCATTGCAATGCCTGCAATGACAGACCCCCGTTTCAATAGAACCATCATTTTCTTGTGCAGCCACGATGAAGAGGGTGCCATGGGTTTGGTGGTCAACCGGCCACACCGGAACATCGATTTCCAGACACTGTGTGAGAAACTCAATTTGTCCATTCCAGAAGAATCACTTGATCCTGATTGGACTGAAATTCCAGTTCTGGCCGGTGGACCGGTGGAGATCGGACGTGGCTTCGTGTTGCACCGGATAACGGAGGGGTATTCCGGGTCGCTTCAAATAGCTGATGATCTTGCACTTTGTGCGACCATGGAAGCGATACAGGGTTTGGCCGCAGGCGTTGGCCCGCTGGATGCGCGCATCGCGCTTGGCTACGCCGGTTGGGGCGCAGGCCAGTTGGAAGAAGAGATACGAGAAAATTCCTGGCTTGTCTGCGATGCAGATGTTCAGATGATATTGAAAACGCCGCCGGAAGAGATCTATCCGATGGCGCTGAAACGGCTTGGCGTTGATCTGGGAGCGCTTGTCAGCACGACAGGTAGCGCCTGAACTAAACTGAGCTAATCACCTATTATGGATCAGCTTGTCGTGTAAGAGGTGCTGCGGAACAGCATTTCTTCGGCTTCGCTGGCTTTCATCGGTTGGCCGAACAGGAAGCCCTGCGCGTATTCGCATTCCTGATCAGTCAGTTCGACCACGTCGCTTTCATTCTCTGCACCTTCTGCAATCACATCCATATCAAGGTCGTGCGCAAGCGCAATAATGGACCGCAAAATCACCAATTGGCTTTCCTGCCCGTTCTGACGCACGAAGGATTTATCAATTTTCAGCGTGTCGAACGGGAATCGTTGCAGATAGGAGAGGGAGGAATATCCCGTGCCGAAATCATCCAGTGCAAGACCGGTTCCCAGATCACGAAGGCGCTCCAGAACCTGGGCCGCATATTCCGGATTTTCCATGACCAGTGATTCAGTGATTTCCAGCTTCAGACTACCCGGATGAACAGGTGAACGCAGGAAGACAGATTTCACATCATTGATAAGGTCCTGCCGGAAAATCTGGCGGCTGGAAACATTGACATTCATGAATAACGGCGTGCGGATGCGCGGTGATTGTTGCCACTCAGCCAATTGCTGGGTTGCTTCTTCCAGGGCAAACAGGCCGATATCGGCAATCAGATTGCTTTCCTCGGCGATAGGTATGAACTCTGCTGGTGCCAGCATACCAAGTTCTGGATGCTCCCAACGCATTAAGGCTTCAAACCCTGCAATCGAGCGATCTTCCAACTTAATGATCGGCTGATAGTAAAGGACGAGTTCCTCACGCTCCAGTGCCTGACGCAAACGGGAGGCGATTTCCAGTCGACTGCCAGCCGCATCACCACTGACTTCGGAGAAGACGCTTATTTCATTGCCGCCCTTGCGCTTGGCGTCATAAAGCGCTGTTTCCGATTGACGTAGCAGATCCTCTGCACTGATCTGCTCTTCTTCGAAATGCGCGATGCCAACGGATGCAGACAGGAAAATCTCCTCATCACCAATCGGGATGGCAGACTTTAATGTGCGCAGGATCGCAGTGGCAATATTTTCGACCTTTGCCGTGTCTTCTTCGGAAATCAGCATCATGGCGAACTGATCGCCGCCAATGCGTGCCACAGTGTCCTGAGGCCGTGTCATACGGGACAGACGCCTTGAGACCGCCAGCAGAACAGAATCGCCGATGGCCAGGCCGAAATTGTCATTGATGTCACTGAACTGATCAATGTCGATGATGATCACTGATGGGTAGCCTGCATCATCCACTTCTGAGCGGGTGAGAGCTGTTTGCAGCCGATCAATAAACAATTCTCGGTTCGGCAGTCCCGTCAGATTATCATGCACAGCGTCATGCATGAGACGTTCCTGCGCAATCTTTTGCTCAGTGATGTCTGTCAACGTGCCGACGCATCGGACAACCTCACCGTCGGAGCCGATGACAGGACGCGCCCGCAGGGAGAACCAGTGAAAATCATCATTCTTGGAGCGCAGGCGGAAATCCTGCACGATGCGCCCGCGCCGTTGCACCAGAACAGTATCCAGCATCAGCCGGAAACGGTCTCGATCTGATTCGTGAATAAATTCCAGCCAATCGCGTGCATGGCTTTCCAAAGTGCCGCGGCGTAGGCCAAGCTTCTGCTCCACTTCGGGGCTGACAATCATGCGATCCCGCATAACATCCCAGTCCCAGATCATATCGCCCGATCCGGTCAACGCCAGCGCGCGCCGTTGCTGGTCGCCAAGATCACCCGTGATTACGGTTCCGCCTGAGAAGGCGTGCTGCATGAGGGTAAAGCCGATCAGCAGCACAATAAGCACCATGCCGCCTGCCAAGGCTGGTTGGACGATGTCATTGTCCAGCGCACCCAACACACAGACAGTGGCCGCTGTTAGCCAGAACAGCAGCAATATCCATGTAGGGATGATCATCACGGCGCGGTCGTAGCCCATCCAGCTCATCCACCCAATCAGCCCCATTCCGCCAATGACAGTGAGGCCAAATGCAATGCGGGCAACGCCAGCACCAAAGCTCGGCTCGATCATGGCTACGGCTACAACCACCGCCATAAAAAGCAGCACGCTCATCACGGCTATGCGGTAAGTCGTATTCCAGCGATCTAGGTTGAGATAAGTGTAGATGAACACCACAAGGCTGGCTGACAGGAATATCTCGGATGCGGCTCGGTGAATTTGATTCTGGTTCGCGGTCAGATCAAAAAATTCATTCCAGAACCCAAAATCAATACAAACATAGATCAGCACTCCCCAGGCCAGCCCGGCAGCAGCCGGGAACATGGCGGTTCCCTTGACGACAAAAATGATCGTCAGGAATACGGCCAGAAGGCCCGCAATCCCAATCACCAGGCCCCTGTAGAGGGTGTAATTGTTCACACTGTCGCGGTAGGTATCTGCTTCCCACAGCTCAAGCTTGGGAAGTCGTTCATCCTGAAGTTCCACGATGAAAGTGACAACAGCCCCGGGATCCAATGTGATGAGAAACACATCGGATTCCTTGCTCGGCACCCGTTCAGGCGCAAAGCCTTCACTGGGGGTAATATTGGTAATCCGCGTTCTTCCAAGATCGGGTGTAAACAGGCCCGATCCGGGCAGCCAGTAATGTGGCGCTACAAGCAGGCGGTCAATTTGCTGGTTTCCCGTATTGGCCAGCGCAAATACGGCCCAGTTGGAAGCAATTTCCGGATCACGCGCCTGCACTTCAATGCGTCGGATAATGCCGTCAGGGCCGGGTGCTGTCGAAACCTGTAGCCGTGCTCCCGCATCGGTGTACATTTCCAATGCCGCACGCAAGTCCAAGGTGCGGCCATCCAATGGAACGCTGACAGCTTCAACAGCATAAGCGGGCGCACCGAACGAAAGTACCGAAAGCACAGTCATCCAAAAGGCGACCAGACCCGGTATTATGGCACGGATGGAACCCAGGCAACGCAACTCGTGTTTCTCCAAAGCAGTTGGATACTCAATACTAAACCAGTCAAGCTTTGGAACATGCTGAACGCAACGTCCGCCCCGAAATCGGACCAGCCAGGCTTGAATGCCTTCTTAGTATTGAGTTCGAACCCCGGACACAAGGTGTCAGAAGCCCGTTTTGTCTAGTTAAGAGGCAATTATGGTCCATTTTTAATCAAATGAAACAGGGGGAAAACAAAAAAACGTGCGCAGCGGTCAGGCCTCGTTATCAAGGTCTTTCTTCAAAACCGCAAAAAGCACGTGGTCCTGCCAGCGGCCGTCTATGCATAAATACTCTCTTGCGTAGCCTTCGCGTTGAAAGCCGAGACTCTGCAGAAGCAGAATCGAGCGCTGATTATCCGGAATGCAGGCTGCTTCCACCCGGTGTAAACCCAATGAATTAAACGCAAAAGGTAAAGTGGACCGGACTGCGGCTGACATATAGCCCTGGCCAGCAAATGCCTCTCCCATCCAGTAACCCAGGCTCGCGGCCTGAGTGACCCCACGCCGGATATTTGACAGGTTCAACCCTCCGACCAACTGCTCGTCCTGCTTACGGAAAATAAACAGGGCATGCGCCAGACCATCGCGATTTTCCTGTTGATAGCGACGAATGCGGCGGCGAAAGGCATTGCGGGTTAAATCATCCGACGCCCAACTTGGCTCCCAAGGCTTGAGAAAATCGCGGCTGGCCGAACGAAGTTCTGCCCACATGGCATAGTCGGCAACCTGCGGCGGACGTAGAAATATATCCTCGCCGGCCTTGGTGCCACCGCGAGTTGTCTCCTGTGTCTGGACACGCGTGGTATTGTGCAAAAAGGCAAATGTCATGCCGAGCCGCCGATTGAGAACTAGTTCCGTTTAAGATGCCCGGAAATACGTTCCGTTGAAAGCACTGTTTCCACCCCATCAATCGGACCGATTGATGCCAGAGTGGGCACTGCATCTGTGAAAATGGATTGACCAAGGTCCCGAAGGTCTGTCGGTGTTATGGCATCAACCTTTGCAACCAACTCGTTCAGATCGATCACCCTGCCAAAGACAAGCATCTGGCGTGCAATCTGCGCTGCACGCGCTGACGGACTTTCAAGGCTCATCAACAGGCTGGCCCGGACCTGAGCGCGGGCGCGTTTCACTTCATTTTCGGAAATTCCGTCGCAAGCCCGCAGCAGTTCATCCAACACCACCGGCACAAGTTCAGGAATATCTTCCCGTCCTGTTGCTGCATGAATGCCAAACAGGCCCGTATCGGAAAAGCCCCAGTGAAACGCATAGATTGAGTAACAAAGCCCTCTGGACTCCCGCACTTCCTGAAACAGGCGAGAAGCCATGCCTCCGCCGAGCACACTGGCCAGAAGCTGAGTGCCGTAGAACTGATCATCCTGGTAGGAGTGGCCCTCAAACCCTATCAGAAGCTGTGCCTCCATCAGGTCCTTTGACTGAATGAACTGGCCACCCGTATAGCTGGCTTGTTGATGATCATTCACAGAAACATCCGGTTTGGTGAGAGCCCCGAATGCGTCTTCTGTCTGACGCACAAATTTATCATGATCAACAGCGCCTGCTGCAGAAATGACCATATCTGACGGTTGATACTGAGAGTGGAGGAACTGCCTCAGATCCCCTGTCGAAAATCCCTCAACCGTTTCTGCCGTTCCCAGAATTGTGCGTCCAATGGACTGGCCTTGAAAGGCAATGTCCTGAAAGGCATCGAAGACAAGATCTTCCGGATTATCGAGGGTCGCCCCGATTTCCTGCAATATGACATGCTGCTCTCGCCGCAACTCATCATCATCAAACCGGGCATTGAGGAGAATGTCACTGAGAATATCCAGAGCCAGCGGCACATCTTCCTTCAGTACCCTGGCATAATAGGAGGTGTTTTCCACGCTGGTGGCAGCATTGAGATCTCCGCCAACGGCTTCAATCTCTTCCGCAATGGAGCGCGCAGTTCGCTTTTTGGTACCCTTGAACGCCATATGTTCAAGCAAATGGGAAATGCCATGCTGTTGGCTTGTCTCATTGCGGGATCCAGATCGGACCCACACACCAAGGGATGCACTTTCCAGATGGGGCATAGCGTGGGTAACCACAGTCATGCCGTTACTCAAGATCGTATGCTCAACGCTCATCGATCACCTGATTTAAAATTCACTACACCCCTCCCAAGGCTTGTTATTTGTCAGAAGCCCTTGCATGGGCTGAAATGAAGTTTTCCACGCTCAGTAAGTCATTAGCAAGAGTTTGTTGGCGTTCTGGACGTGACATGAGATCACCCTGCCAGGCTGGCAGGACAGGGCGCTGTCCACAGGCAGCCTCAACTGCATCTGGAAATTTGGCCGGATGCGCAGTTCCCAAGGTGACCATCGGCGTATTGGTTTTGTCTCTTTGTTGGGCCGCAAACAGGCCAATGGCCGTATGCGGATCAAGCAGATAGCTGCTTCCCTCCAGAACATCATGGATGGTTTGCGCAGTCTCCGCCTGTGTTGTGCGTGCCGCGTCAAAATCTTTCGCAAGGAAATCCCTGGCTTCCGGTGCAAGTGTAAATGATCCGGATTGACTAAGGCCAGCCATCAATCGGCTGACGGTCGCTCCGTCCTGACTGTTGGCTTCAAACAGCAGGCGTTCAAAATTTGAGGACACTTGAATGTCCATCGAAGGGGCTGTTGTTTCTGTAACGCCCGTTACTTCATAGCGCCCGGTTTCCAGAGTGCGGACCAGAATGTCATTCACATTGGTGGCAATCAGAAGCCGCTCGATGGGAAGGCCCATTTTCTTGGCAACAAACCCGGCGAGAATGTCACCGAAATTGCCCGTCGGCACGGAAAACGAAACCGCGCGATCCGGTCCACCCAGCGACAAAGCTGACGTGAAATAATACACCACCTGAGCCAGAATCCGACCCCAATTTATGGAGTTGACGCCCGACAAACCAAGCTGATCCCGGAACTTCAAATCGTTGAACATGGCTTTGACCAGGGCCTGGCAATCGTCGAAATTACCTTCAATGGCCAATGCATGAACATTGGGATCTTCAACTGTGGTCATCTGGCGTCGCTGCACGTCAGAGACACGGCCATAGGGGAAGAGAATGAAAATGTCAGTGTTATCCCGGCCGCGAAACGCTTCGATGGCAGCACCACCCGTATCGCCCGAAGTTGCGCCTATGATTGTGGCCCGTTGCCCACGCTCAGCCAAAGCATAATCCATGACGCGGGCAAGCCATTGCATGGCCACATCCTTGAACGCCAGGGTCGGTCCATGAAACAGTTCAAGCACAAAATCATTCTGACCAACCTGCACCAAAGGAGCCACAGCAGGATGACGAAAGGAAGAATAGGCTTCCTTTATGATTTTCTTCAAAACAGTGTCAGGAATTTCCCCATCCACAAAGGGCGACATAATTGCAAATGCCACATCTTCGTAGGGTTTGCCGCGTAACGCCTTGATCTCCGCTAGAGACAGTTTGGGCCAACTGGTGGGCATATAAAGTCCGCCATCGCGGGCAAGACCCGTTAGAATGGCATCCAGAAAACCAAGTTCAGGAGCCTCACCCCTGGTACTTACATATCGCACGAAATTACGTCCTGTCGTATTTTAGATCTTGCCATGTGCGGCTGCAATTGACGGTTCCTTATTGCGCTGCGGGCAAGCTTTATCAAGTTCCGTTTAAACGCCGATGCCGGACCAACTTTTTAGGGCCTCAACGGTGGAGGGTAAATCGCTCAGATTGTGGACGGTGGTTTCGGCGCCTGCATCCATCAGCTTTTCGGCGTGACCGGCATAAGAGTGCGAGGCACCGACAAAACCAATGACGCGCATACCTGCAGCAACGGCACCTTCAACACCATGACTGCTGTCTTCAATCACAATCGTCTGAGCAGGGGTGGACCCCAGAGTTTCAGCGGCATGTAAGAAGACGTCGGGCGAGGGTTTGGGCAGGTTCTGCCGAACTTCCAAAGCGGAATAAATGTAGGGACGAAAGCGATCAAGCAAATTGGTCAGTTTCAGGTTTTGCTCAAGTCTTACAGTTGTGGAATTGGAACAAATGCATCGGGCATCATCCATCGCATCCAACATGTCATGGACACCTGCGACCGCTTGCAAAGATTGTTGCAAAGCTGCGTCCAGCATTTCGTCCGATCGTTTCGCAAGGTCATCGGGAAGTGGCTTTGCCAGTTCCTCTGCCACTTGCGCGAAAATCAGTTCAGCCGTCAGGCCACTGTAGCGCTGGGACAGTTCGTCCAGCGTTATGTCCATTCCGAGGTCTTTTACGAGTTCAAGATTAACTTCGGAAGCGATGATCTCGGAATCCACAAGGACGCCGTCACAGTCAAAGATGATGAGCATGTATTGGTCTTTTAAATAAGGGGGTGGTGTCAGGCGTCGTCCTTACGGTCAAAGCCCACATAAATGATATAGTCGCGTCCATCGCCCGGATCCGGTACGGCAACATTCACAACAGTTACGAAATCAGGTGTCCTGTCAAAGTCAGAAATTTGCACTGAAATTGGCTGGATTTCTGAATAAAGCACCGCTTCCTGAAATTTCACGACCGCAACGCGGACAGGAACGGTGAGGGTATTGGAACTTGGGCTGCGCGGACCAGCCAGAACACGTCCGCTGATGCCGACCCGAATTTGCAATTGGCCATTTGAAATACTGCATTCACGGGCAGTCTCGTCAATACGCGCCTGGTGAATGAGTTTCTTGGGGTCGCCATTGGCGTCACCTTCAAAAACATTGAAACTTTCCGTGCCCTGCCGCAGTTCAATCTTGGGACAATAGACAGGACCTGATTTGGAAAATTCGCGCAAATCCACGATCGGCTTTTTGCTGATCGGGTTAAGGCTGCTGACCGCATTGCAGCCGGAAAGAACCAGAAGCGCAAGAACAGGGAAAATCAGTTTTTGATACACAACAATGGCCGCATGAACTTAACAAATGAACGGGAATGCAACTCTATAACAGGTCAATTGTGGCTTGGCGAGGACGCAGGCGAAGATATCAGGCAAAGAATTCGACCAAAGGATACGGCTAAAAAATGTGACCTGCCGTATTATTTAATAAGGACTGCACAAAACAGCCATCAACCAATTGTTAACCATAAAGCCTAACTCGATCTTTACCCTGTTCAGCGCAGACTCCAGAAGCGTCATTGGAGTTTTGCGTTTTGACCCTTTCATCTGCTCTTGCCCGGGAGATCACCCCGGATTCGTCATCATTATCTGATCCAAAAGCCCAGCCGGAATGGCTTAACACCATCATCGCTGGTGATTGTGTGGCTGCAATGGAAAAGCTTCCTGCAGCTTCGATCGATGTGATCTTTGCCGATCCACCCTATAATCTGCAGTTGGAAGGCGATCTGCACCGGCCCGATCAAAGCAAGGTTGATGCCGTTGATGATGCTTGGGACCAGTTTTCCTCGTTTGAGGCCTATGATGCCTTTACCCGCGCCTGGTTGCTTGCGGCAAGGCGCGTGCTGAAACCCAATGGCACAATCTGGGTTATCGGCTCGTATCACAATATTTTTCGTGTCGGCGCATTGATGCAGGATCTGCGCTTCTGGATGCTCAATGATGTCATCTGGCGCAAGGCAAACCCGATGCCGAATTTCAGAGGCCGCCGTTTTACCAATGCCCATGAGACAATGATCTGGGCATCGCGGGATCAGGATGCCAAAAGCTACACGTTCAACTATGACGCCATGAAAATGCTGAATGACGGAACGCAGATGCGATCCGACTGGCACATACCGATTTGCAATGGCTCAGAACGTCTGAAGAATGAAGATGGCCAGAAAGTTCACCCAACCCAGAAACCGGAAGCGCTGCTGCAGCGCGTCTTGTTGACCAGCACCAAACCGGGTGACGTGGTTCTGGACCCGTTCTTTGGCACAGGCACCACTGGAGCCGTCGCGAAATCGCTGGGTCGTAATTTTGTTGGGATTGAACGTGATGCCAGCTATCGCAAAGCAGCTTTGGCCCGGATTGCAGCTGTCGTGCCAATCAGCGAAGAAGCTCTGGTTGTCAGCGCAGGAAAACGTGCAGCGCCACGCATTCCATTTGGCCGCCTTCTTGAAGGTGGATTGTTATCGGCCGGTGAAAAAATGACTGATGCCAAGGGGCGTCATGCCGCCACAATTCGAGTGGACGGCTCCCTGATCAGTGGCAGCTATGTTGGTTCCATTCATAAGGTGGGAGCCCTGGTGCAGGGCTTTGAAGCCTGCAATGGCTGGACCTATTGGTATGTGGAACGCGACGGAAAACGTATCTGTATCGATGATTTCCGTGAAGAAATTCGAGCGATGGCAGCCTGAATCAAAGATAGAAAACCCTTGGTTTATCTGGCGTTTGAAACATTTTCCTGAATCTGAATCAGAACGTTAAGTCGGCAATTTACGCATCACATGCCTGAATTGCCGACAAACTTGTTCCGATATTCGCCTTGACCTTGCCGGTTTCATCGACCACATGAGCATAACCAGTTGGTCGGATGGCCGCTCTGTATACCGCGAAAGCTCTGCAGAGAGGAAAGTCCGGGCTCCACAGAAACACGGTGCCGGATAACGTCCGGCGAGAGAAATCTTAGGGAAAGTGCCACAGAAAACGAACCGCCTGCAGCTCTGTCGATTTATTTGATGTGGACTGAAGGTAAGGGTGAAAAGGTGAGGTAAGAGCTCACCGCAGGCTCTGGTAACAGACCTGGCATGGTAAACCCCACCGGGAGCAAAACCGAATAGGAATGGCGCGGGTCAAAGGGCAATTTTTGAACCAGGTTTGTTTCCGAACCAGTCATTCGGGTAGGTTGCATGAGGCCCCTGGCAACAGGTGTCCCAGATGAATGGTCATCACGCATTGTGCTTGTCTTGCGGTATCACACCCTTGAACAGCGCAATGTGATACAGAACCCGGCTTATAGACCAACTGGTTTTTTCCCCAAGTGAAACAACAAAACTCGGTATCAATCTGTGGGAAACAAACAGATTATTAACGTTACCTGACTATTTATCGAGCACTGAAAACCCGTTTCCATGCGCGTTGATGGACAGGGAGTGCGAATGCGTCATTTCCACAAATCAGCCATAGCGCGTCATGACAAACTGAACCTGGATCAAGACCGGCAATCAGATGAGCGCGCCAGACCTATCACAAGGTGATTCAAAAAACGGTTCCAAAGCTGGAGCTGTAGGCCCACAGCCACATCTGCCAGTAATGTTGGCCGAGGTGTTGACCGCACTCCAGCCTGTGGCAGGCGGCAATTTTGTGGACGGGACGTTTGGGGCAGGTGGTTATACAACCGCTTTGCTGGAAGCAGGCGCAGCCCATGTCTATGCATTTGATCGCGATCCGACCGCCATTGCATCAGGTCAGGCACTGCTTGCCAAATTTCCTGATCGGCTGACGCTGATTGAAGGTCAGTTTTCAAACCTTGCCGACCATTTGCAGGCGGTCGATGCACCAGCACCAGATGGGGTCGTGCTCGATATCGGCGTGTCATCCATGCAGATTGACAATGCTGAGCGGGGCTTTTCGTTTCAGAAAGATGGCCCGCTGGACATGCGCATGAGCAATTCGGGACCAACCGCAGCAGACGTTGTTAATCAAATGTCCCATGGCGAACTGGCCCATGTCCTGAAATTTCTGGGTGAAGAGCGACAGGCCGGACGTATTGCCAGCGCAATTTTGAAACGTCGGGCCAAGCAGCCACTGGAAACAACAGGCGATCTGGCGGAAACGGTCACCACCATCATTCCACGCAAGGCGAAAGACCGCATTCACCCGGCGACGCGCACATTTCAGGCCTTGCGGATTTTCGTCAACCGGGAACTTGAAGAATTGGCCATGGGGCTGTCAGCTGTCGAAGATCAGCTCAAAGTCGGTGGCCGGCTGGTTATTGTCACATTCCATTCCCTGGAAGATCGCATCGCCAAGACATTCTTCAATACAAGAAGTGAAACCCGGCTTGGTGGATCGCGCCATGCGCCGGAATTGGCCGCAATTGCGCCACCAAGTTTTCAATTGAAATCCCGCAAGGCACTGGCCGCAAGTGATGCGGAATGCCAACAGAACCCGCGCGCCCGCTCTGCAAAACTGCGTGTCGGCGAACGTACGGAGCACACTGCATTTGCGCTGGATATGGCTGCGCTTGGTGTGCCGTCCTTGCCCGGGTTTCAGGGACTAGACCAATGAGGAGCAGATAATGTTGCGCCATACCTGGACCTTGTTTCTCTGCCTTATGATGGTTGCCGGAGCCGCGGTCACCTACCAGATAAAATACCGGGCCGAGCTGGCAACTGAGGAGGCCAGAGACATGGTGTCCGAAATCAATGGGCTGGAAGAGGATATCTCCCGTCTGAAGGCGCAATGGAGCCTGTTGAACCAGCCCTCCAGATTGCAGGCCCTGGTGGAAAACAATGCCGAAGTGTTGCCGCTGACACCATTGGCACCGCATCAGATCGCCTTGCTGGACAACATTCCGGAAAGATCGCCAATGTCACTCATAGTGCCGCGCCGCAAACCGTTCTCCTACGCTTATGAGAGCAATACGTTGGCAAAGCTGATTAATCAGACCAGTGAGCCAAGTCTGGCTGACCTGATTGGTTCGGAGGCACGCTGATATGGCACTTTCAGATACATTTGACGCTGCAAAGGCAAAAGCCTCGTTTCTGACTTCTGTGCGACGGCATGTCAGCTTCAAGGGCACAGCGGCTGTTCACAGAGATGATTCCCGATTGCGTCTTCTAATGGCCGTTGGGCTGTTTGCTGTCATCTATGCCGTCATCGGGCTGCGCCTGGCGGGAATTGCCATGTTCGGTGAGTTGGATGCGGGAAATCCCTATGGCTCAAGTGGTGTCTCCGCGGCAAGGCCTGATCTTCTGGACCGCAATGGCGAAGTTCTGGCCACTGACGTAAAAACCTTTTCCATGTTCGCCGAACCAAGGCGTGTTCTGGATGCCGATGAAGTGGTTGACGGGCTTGCGACGATATTCCCGGATCTGGATTCGGATGCCATCCGCAAACGCATGGCCAGCGATCGCGGCTTCATGTGGTTGAAGCGTGAGATTTCACAAGAACAACAGCGCGCCATCCATCGGATGGGTCTGGCTGGGGTTGGCTTCCTGAATGAAAATCGCCGTTTCTACCCCGGTCACGAAACGGCTTCCCATATTCTGGGTCATGTGAACATCGACAATGAGGGCATTGCCGGAATCGAAAAACACATTGACGGTCAAGGACTTGCTGATCTGCAGGAAGCCGGATTGCAGATGGAACGCAACCTGGAGCCGATGCGGCTTTCAACCGATCTGCGCGTGCAGCATGTCGTGCGGGATGAACTGACAAAGGCCATGGAGCGTTACCGGGCCATTGCCGCCATTGGAATCGTGCTGGATGTGCATACGGGTGAGGTCATCGCCATGTCATCACAGCCCGATTATGATCCGAACATTCCCGCACAGGCGCTGGAAAAAGAGCGTATGAACCGGGCCACAGCCGGCGTCTTCGAAATGGGATCTATCTTCAAGACCTTTACGACAGCCATGGCACTGGACAGTGGCAAGGTTGCCATTCACGACAATTTTGATGCGCGCCGTCCGATCCGTGTGTCGCGCTACACGATCAATGATTTTCATGGCAAACACCGGGTCCTGTCGGTTCCGGAAGTCTATATTTATTCGTCCAATATCGGCACCGCGAAGATGGCGCTGGAAGTGGGCATTGATGGCCACAAGGAATTCCTGTCGCGCCTTGGTCTGATGGATCGTTTGCGCACGGAACTGCCCGAATCAGCAGATCCGCAGCACCCAAGCAAGTGGAGCCAGATCAGCGCCATGACCATTTCGTTTGGTCACGGCATCTCTGTGTCACCTATGCAAACAGCGGTTGCTGCGGCAGCTTTGGTGAATGGCGGCAAGCTTATTCCGCCGACCTTCTTCCCACGCAGCGAGGCAGAGGCTGATCAACTCGCAAGACGTGTTGTTTCGCAGGAAACCAGCGATAAAATGCGGTATCTGATGCGCCTCAATGTTCTGAAAGGGTCTGGTCGTCGTGCCGAGGTTCAGGGCTACCGTCTGGGTGGTAAAACCGGAACTGCAGAAAAGGTAGTTGATGGAAAATATTCGTCTTCCGTTCGTTTCAACTCCTTTTTGGCCGCATTTCCCATGGATGACCCGAAATACCTGGTTTTGGTCGTGATAGATGAGCCAAAACCGGAGAAAAAAGGAATCGGAGCGACGGCGGGACGCAATGCGGCACCAACTTTGGCAGCAATCGTGAAGCGCGCAGCGCCCATGTTGGGCGTAATGCCGCGCATGGAAAACGATGCTGCTCTCGGCATACCGCAATACGACGTCCCAAGCCCCGCCCGCTAACAGGAATTTATCCCTTATGATGCGCCTTGGAGATTTGCTGAAACTGGATGCACAGGACCGTGATGCGTTAATTCGTGCCAATCTGTCTCCAGAAATGGAAACTCAGCGGATTACCGGCCTTAGCGCCGATAGTCGCAGGGTTCAGCGCGGCAATCTGTTTGTCGCCATGGCCGGAGTGCATACAAACGGCGCTGCCTTCATTGCTGATGCCATTCAGGCAGGGGCAGTGGCTGTACTAACCGATGAATCGGTTGATATTGATCCGGCCACCATGCCGGTTCCCCATATTCATTCCAGTAATCCGCGTCGGGCGTTGGCGCTTCTAGCGGCACGGTTTTTTCCGCGGCAGCCCAGTACAATTGTTGCCATTACCGGTACCGCTGGAAAGACCTCGGTCGCAAACTTCGCGGCGCAGATATTCCAAAGCGCAGGGCTGCGCTCGGCCAGTATCGGCACATTGGGTGTGATAGTGGACGGGCAGGTCAATTATGGCGGTCTGACGACACCTGATCCTGTTTCCTTGCATAAGACACTTGATCGTCTGGCACGTGAGGGCGTCAACCATCTGGCCCTGGAGGCTTCCAGCCATGGGCTTGACCAGCATCGGCTGGATGGGGTGCGGCTGACCGCCGGTGCATTCACAAATCTTGGCCGGGATCACATGGATTATCATGCGACCGAAGAAGATTATTTTGCTGCCAAGGCCCGTCTCACAACTGAACTTTTGCCCAAGGGCGCGCCCTTTGTTGTGAATATCAATGCGCCTTGGGGCAACAGGGCTGCCGAACAGGCGGACAGCGCGCAATTGCGCGTCATGCGGTTGGGCCAGGACATCACTTTGACAAATCGCACGGTTCAGGATGGAAAATCAGGTCCCGAGCAGAGCCTCACGGTTGGTTTTTTTGGGCAAGAAAGACAGGTCACTTTGCCACTGCCCGGCGCCTTTCAGGTGGACAACGCTCTGATGGCCGCGGGCCTCGCGATATCCTGTAAACTCGACCCGGATGCCGTGTTGAGTTCGCTTGGTAAACTGAAAGGCGTATCGGGCCGGTTGGAGCCTGTGAACATGCAGGGCATTCCGGGTCAGATTTTTGTCGATTATGCCCATAAACCGGACGCATTGCGTTCTACCCTGGAAGCATTGCGGCCTTATCCGAAGCGTCTTTTGATGGTCATTGTCGGGGCTGGCGGCGACCGGGATCAGGGGAAACGACCACTTATGGGCGCAGCTGCCCATGAAGTTGCAGATCTGGTTATCGTGACCGATGACAATCCTCGAAGCGAGAACCCGGCGCAGATCCGCAGTGAAGTTCTGGCAACCGCACCAAGAGCCATTGAAATTGCAGACCGTCGCGAGGCCATTCAAAGAGCCGTTTCTATTATGACAGCCGACGATGTGTTGGTTGTTGCAGGCAAAGGGCATGAGCAGGGTCAGATCATCGGCGATGAAGTGATGCCATTTTCAGATCATCAGGAAATTGCTCAGGCGCTTGCCGATCGCAAAGCCCGCCAAAGCAAAGTCACTTATGAACGGCATGCGCCGCAGGGGCCGCCGCTTTGGACCTTCGCAGAATTGGAAGCGACCATGGGTGGCCGCTTGTTCGGCTCACAGCCCAAAGCGGTCTATGGCGTATCCATCGACAGCCGCACCACCCAGCCGGGTGATCTGTTCTTTGCAATCAAGGGCGATAATTTTGATGGCCATGATTTTGTAACAAAATCATTCCGCCAGGGCGCGTCTTTGGCGATTGTCAGTGAAGACAAGCTTCCAGCTCTTGGACGCACCGCCGGCCCGTTTCTGGTGGTCGCAGATGTGTTGGAAGCACTCCAGAAGCTTGGCATGGCTGCGCGCGCACGTTCAGAAGCCCGCATAGTGGCTGTAACCGGCAGTGTTGGTAAAACAAGCACCAAGGAATTGCTGGCAACTGGCCTGTCTGCCGAGGGGCGGGTTCACGCTTCCATCAAAAGCTTCAATAATCATTGGGGCGTGCCACTGTCATTGGCAAGGATGCCGCTGGATGCGGAATTTGGAGTCTTTGAAATCGGCATGAACCATGCCGGTGAAATTGAACCCTTGGTCAAAATGGTGCGCCCGCATGTGGCCATTATCACCACCATCGCGCCTGTCCATCTGGAATTCTTCGACAGTGTGGATGATATTGCAGCTGCCAAGGCTGAAATCTTCGCAGGGCTGGAATCTGGCGGAACCGCCATATTGAACAGCGACAATTCCTATTTCGATTTTCTCAAAGGCGAAGCAGAGAAAGCCTGGGCTGGGCGCGTCATCAGTTTTGGCTCCGGCAGTGCTGCTGAAGCAAGACTGGTCGACTTTGCGCTTTCAGACGCCGGGTCCCTTGTCGTTGCAGATATTGCAGGTCAGGAACTGACGTTTGCCATGCCCACCAGCGGACGATATCTGGCTGAAAACACGATGGCCGTTCTGGCAACGGCAAATGCTTTGGGCGCAAATATTGAACGGGTCGCAGACGCTCTGTCCGGTTTCAAACTGATGGGCGGGCGCGGTGCCAGAGAAATACTGCCTCTGCAGGCGGGCGCCTACACTTTGATTGACGAGAGCTACAATGCAAATCCCGCCAGCATGTCCGCTTCCATCGGAATGTTGGGCGATTTGAAAACCAATGGCCGCAAGATCGTGGTCATGGGCGACATGCTGGAGCTGGGAAACGATGCTCCGCAACTCCACGCGGAATTGAACGCTGCAATTCAAGCCACCGATATTGACCGGGTTCTTCTGTGTGGTCCGCAGATGAAGACATTGTGGGATTTATTGCCGGAACCGCGAAAAGTCACTTATGCCGCGACATCACGTGATCTCATGGCACCGCTTCTGGCAGAGATTGCCAGTGGCGATGTTGTCATGGTGAAGGGATCGCTGGGCATGGTTATGAGTACACTGGTAGAAACACTGAAGCGCATTCATGCGCCAATACAGGCAGCAGAACCTGATGTCGTTCAAGAACAGGCGACGCATTCTGACACATATGAGGGCGCGTAAAGACTTATGCTATATTTTCTGAGCCAGACTGCGGACGTGCTCCCGGTCTTCAATCTGTTTCGCTACATCACCGTTCGCACAGGCGGTGCCATGATGACGGCGATGCTTCTGGTATTCCTGTTTGGTCCGTTGATCATCAATTGGCTGCGCAGCCGTCAGGGCAAGGGTCAACCAATCCGCTCTGATGGTCCGGTTACACACATGGTGAAGCAGGGCACCCCAACAATGGGTGGGCTTATTATTCTGTTGGCTTTGATCAGCAGCACGCTTCTTTGGGCCAATCTGACAAGCCCTTATGTCTGGATTGTCCTTCTGGTTACGATCGCCTTTGGCGCCATCGGATTTTACGATGATTATCTGAAAGTCACCCAGGCCTCCCATAAGGGGTTTTCGGGCAAGGCGCGTTTGACACTTGAGGCGATAATTGCGGCGCTTGCAGGCTATGCTGTGATGACGATTGGCGAACAGCCGTTCTCCAGTTCCCTGACCTTTCCGTTTTTCAAGGATTTGATCTGGAATCTTGGGTGGTTTTTCATCCCGTTTTCAATCTGCGTCATTGTTGGCGCTGGCAATGCGGTGAACTTGACCGATGGGCTGGATGGTCTGGCCATTGTTCCTGTCATGATTGCGTCGGGCAGTTTTGGCATTATTGCCTATCTGTCAGGCAACGCCCTGTTTGCGGACTATCTGCAAATCCATCATGTTTTGGGATCAGGTGAGTTGGCAGTCTTATGTGGTGCCTTGATAGGGGCCGGTCTCGGCTTTTTATGGTTCAACGCGCCGCCCGCCGCCATTTTCATGGGCGATACCGGTTCATTGGCCATGGGCGGTATGATCGGTGCCATTGCTGTTTCCACCAAACACGAAATTGTTCTGGCCATCATTGGCGGTTTGTTCGTTCTGGAAGCGATGTCCGTGATCATCCAGGTCGCTTCCTTCAAATTGACCGGTAAACGCGTTTTCCGCATGGCGCCCATTCACCATCATTTTGAACAAATGGGATGGACTGAGCCGCAAGTTGTGATCCGCTTCTGGATCATCGCGGTGGTTCTGGCGTTGATTGGCCTCTCCACATTGAAGTTGAGATAGCCACATGGTTCCGATCACCACATTAGCTGGCAAGCAGGTTGCCGTTTTCGGTCTTGGCGGCTCAGGCCTCTCGACCGCAAACGCACTTGCAGCTGGCGGTGCTGATGTTCTGGTGTGGGATGACAATGATGGCCGGGTAAAGGCTGCCGAAGACGCAGGCCTCAGCGCGCAGGATCTGCGCCAGGTTGATTTTTCAACACTGGATGCATTGGTACTAGCGCCAGGTGTTCCGCTCACGCACCCGCAACCACATTGGACAGTCGACCTTGCGAATGCCGCCGGGGTCGAGATCATTGGCGATATAGAATTGTTCTGCCGGGAGCGCGCCGCGCATGCTCCGGGCAGTTCTTTTGTTGCGATCACCGGAACCAACGGTAAATCCACGACCACGGCCCTCATTGCCCATATCCTGAAACAGGCTGACCGGTCTGTCGAAATGGGCGGGAATATTGGAACGGCCATTCTGTCGCTGAAACCCGCAGCGCCAGGCCGCATTCATGTCGTCGAATGTTCAAGCTACCAGATTGATCTGGCTCCCAACCTTGCACCTTCCGTGGGTGTTTTGCTCAATGTCAGTCCAGATCATCTTGACCGCCACGGCACAATTGAAAATTACGCTGCGATCAAGGCCCGGCTGATCACCAATTCAGACGCAGCTATTGTGGGCACGGATGATCGTTTCAGCGCGAAAGTTGCAGATGATGTGGAAGCGTCTTCCCGCGAACTGACCCGCATTGGAATTCGCAATCCCGTATCTCGAGGCATCATGTTGCAGGATGGCTGGCTGGTGGAAACGGTCGATGGAACCGAAGAAAAGCTGTTTGCGCTAAACAGGGCGCCCAATTTGCGCGGTGCGCATAATGCGCAAAATGCCGCCGCTGCTTTTGCCGCTTGCCGCTATTGCGGCTTGAATGATGCAGAAATAGTATCAGGGCTGGAATCATTTCCAGGCTTGGTTCACCGCATGGAGACAATTGCCCAGGAAGGCAGAGTTCGCCTGGTCAATGACACAAAGGCGACCAATGCCGATGCGGCGGAACGCGCCCTGTTGAGCTTCGACCATATTTACTGGATTGCAGGGGGTATTCCCAAATCCGGCGGTATTGCCGGTCTGGCAGACCATTTCCCGCGCATTGCCAAAGCCTATCTGATCGGCGAGGCACGTGATGAGTTCGCGGCCACTTTGAAGGGCCATGTGCCAGCGGAGCTGTTCGACAGTCTTGAAGAGGCAACAGCCGCCGCAATCAAAGATGCGCGCGGCGACACCGCTGCCGACATCACGGTATTGCTGTCTCCGGCCTGCGCCAGTTTTGATCAGTTTTCAAATTTCGAACAACGCGGCGAAGCATTTCGCGCCGCAGTGTTCAGTAATCTTTCGAGTAACGAAATGCATGGGGGTCAATCATGAAAGTCTCACGCGCTGACAGAAGCAACTTTGCCCATTGGTGGTGGACCGTAGATCGCTATCTCTTGGCGGCCTTGTTGACTCTCATGATTTCCGGCGTCGTCCTGTCATTTGCCGCCAGCCCTCCCATTGCAGAACGCCTGAGATTGGACAGTTATCACTTTGTGTTCCGCCACATCATGTTTGCTGTTCCCGCAGTGTTGTTGTTGATCGGTATCTCCTTCCTGAATGAACGTCAGGTGCGCCGCCTTGCCATGCTTCTTTTGGTTGGTGGGCTGGTAATGATGGCAGCAACGCTGCTGGTGGGCTTTGAAGCCAAGGGCGCACGCCGTTGGATTTCCATTGCAGGTTTCTCCATACAGCCATCCGAATTCGTCAAGCCAGGGTTCGTTGTGATCTGTGCCTGGTTGTTTTCGGAAGGGTCCAAACGCCCGGATATTCACGGTCATGCCATCGCCGTAGGCCTGTTGGTGCTGGTCTGCAGCCTGCTTATTCTGCAGCCGGATTTCGGGCAGACAATGCTGGTCGCCATGGTCTGGTGCGGCATCTTCTTTCTGGCTGGAATGCCGTGGTTTTTTATCATTGGGTTGGCACTTCTCAGCGTTGCTGGAATTCTCACGGCCTACACAATGATTCCGCACGTGGCGGGCCGTATTGACCGATTCCTGAACCCCGAGGGTGGCGACACATTTCAGGTCGATACAGCGCTGGAATCCTTCACGCGCGGCGGTTGGTTTGGCCGCGGACCTGGTGAGGGTACAGTGAAAAACATTCTGCCCGATTCCCATACTGATTTCATTTTCGCGGTGGCCGCGGAAGAATACGGCATTATCATTTGTCTCGTTTTGCTGGCTCTTTTCACCTTTGTGGTCATGCGCGGTTTTTCGCATGCGTTGAAAGAGCATGATGCGTTTACGCGTCTTGCGACGTCAGGTCTGATCGCTTTATTCGGCGTGCAGTCGGTAATCAATATGGCGGTCAATCTGCATTTGATGCCGTCCAAAGGCATGACATTGCCGTTTGTGTCCTATGGCGGTTCTTCCATGATGGCAGTTGCGATTGGCATGGGCATGGTATTGGCTTTGACCAGAAAACGCCTTGATACAAGTCGGTTGGTCTTTCACTCCGGCCTCGAGTTGCGCCATGCCTAAGATTGCCCTGTTATCAGCTGGCGGTACGGGAGGACATCTGTTCCCGGCAGAAGCTTTGGGTCGCGAATTGATTGCGCGTGGGTGGCAGGTGCATCTGGCAACGGATACCAGAGCAAGCCATTTCCTCAGCGGCTTTGATGGGATCGAAGTCCATGAAATCCGTTCGGCGACACCATCCGTGTCCTCACCGATCAAAGCAATCAAGGCAATTGCTTCACTTGGGCTTGGCACATTGTCGGCGTTGAAATTGATCCGCCGCATCAAGCCGTCAGTTTTTGTTGGCTTTGGTGGTTATCCAACAGCGCCACCAGGCGTTGCTGCTGCCATTTTGAAAGTCCCGGTGGTGCTTCATGAAGCCAACGCAACGCCGGGCCGGGCAAACAAATTTCTTGCACGCTTTGCCACAACTGGCGCGCGCAGCCTTCCCGGACCCGCCTTTGCCAAAAAGGCGCGGGACGTTGAGACGGGAAATCCGGTGCGTGATGCCGTTCTGAACGCCAGAAGCCCCTTTATTGCGCCAGGGCCCGGCGATCCCATAAAACTCCTGGTCTTTGGTGGCAGCCAGGGAGCACAGGTCTTTTCCACGCTGTTGCCTGCAGCTTTGTCCTTGTTGGATGATACCGTACGCAATCGGATCGAATTGACCTTGCAGGTGCGTGATGAAGACAAGCCTGCTTGTGAAGCCGAGCTTGCTCGGCTGAATATCGTTGCTGATTTGGCTCCATTTTTCAAAGATTTGCCGAGCCGTATTGCTGATGCTCATCTGGTGATCGCAAGGGCTGGCGCATCTACTGTTTCGGAGTTGGCGGTGCTTGGGCGTCCTTCGCTCCTCGTGCCTTATCCTTACGCACTGGATCACGATCAGTCTGCCAACGCTGCAGTTTTGTCAGCAGCAGGTGGTGCTGAAGTCATTGTCCAAAAACAACTGACGCCGGAAGAGCTTGCTAAACGGCTGACCGAGTTTGCGAACACGCCCGAACGGCTGGATATGATGGCCGCCGCCGCCGCCGCAATGGGCCGCCCTGACGCTACAGATCGCCTTGCTGATCTGGTCGCTGAAACCGCAAGGGCGTAGGTCCGCACCCAAGACCCTAGATTTGCCGCAATAATTGCGGCATAAGCCGCGGCAATCAAAATTCGCGAATCTGCCGGGGTATTCCTATGAAGCTGCCACTCACCATCGGGCCAATCCACTTTGTGGGCATTGGCGGAATTGGCATGAGCGGTATTGCCGAGGTGCTGCATAATCTGGGTTATACGGTTCAGGGCTCCGATATGGCAGAGAGCCCGAATGTGCTGCGGCTGCGTGACAAGGGCATCATTGTCAATATTGGTCACGAAGCTGCTCATGTTGATCATGCTGCAGTTGTTGTGGTGTCATCGGCCATCAAACGGGACAATCCGGAAATAAAATCGGCGCGTGAGCACCGTTTGCCAGTTGTGCGCAGGGCAGAAATGCTGGCCGAACTGATGCGTTTGAAATCCTCTATTGCCATCGGCGGAACCCATGGCAAGACAACAACCACTTCGTTGGTCGCAACGCTTCTGGAAGCCGGTCACTTGGATCCGACCGTTATCAATGGTGGCATCATCAACGCCTATGGCACCAATGCAAGGTTGGGCGATGGAGAATGGCTGGTCGCAGAAGCAGACGAATCGGACGGGACTTTTGTTAAATTACCTGCTGAGATCGCAGTGGTCACCAATATTGATCCGGAGCATCTGGACCATTACGGAACCTATCAGGAAGTCAAAAATGCCTTCCAAAGGTTTGTAGAAAACGTACCCTTCTACGGCTGTGCCGTTATGTGCACAGACCATCCGGAAGTGCAGGCGCTGGTTGGCCGAGTCGAAGACCGCCGTTTTGTAACCTATGGCGAGAATCAGCAGGCCGATGTTCGCTTTCTCGATGTTGATGTAATCGACGGAAAATCCCATTTTCAGGTTGATGTGCGCAGCAGTTCCGGAGCGGTGCGCAGTATTGAAAACCTCATCCTGCCAATGCCCGGAGTGCATAATGTTTCCAATGCAACAGCTGCCATTGCTGTCGCCCTGGAACTTGGATTGACGGATGATGAAATTCGCAACGGTCTTGGCCGTTTTTCCGGCGTAAAGCGACGTTTTACCCACACCGGTACAGTTGGGGATGTGCAAGTTTTTGACGACTATGCGCATCACCCGGTTGAGATTTCAGCCGTGTTGAGGGCAGCGCGTTCTGCTGCAAAACGCAATGTTGTTGCCGTGGTTCAACCACACCGTTACACGCGCTTGCAGAGCCTTTTCGAAGACTTCTGTGCCTGCTTCAATGATGCCGACACAGTGATTGTTGCACCTGTCTATGCCGCCGGAGAAGAGCATATTGAAGGCGCTGATGAAAAAGCGCTGGCGGAAGGATTGCGCATGCGCGGCCATCGTCATGTTCTGGAGCTGTCTTCGTCTGATCAATTGGCGGAACTTGTCAGTCAGAATACCGAAGCGGGCGATCTGGTCATCTGTCTTGGGGCGGGGTCCATTACGAAATGGGCTTATGATTTGCCCATTGGTCTGGAAGAAATCGGGGCGCGGACGTGACGCAATCCCTTGTAGAGCGCATACGCGATGCTGTGACTGATATCAGGGGTTCACTGACAGAAAACGCTGATCTGTCGAAAATAACATGGTTCCGCGTTGGTGGCCCTGCAGAGGCCTTGTTCATGCCGGCTGATGCTGCAGATTTGGCAGGTGTTCTTGCCGCTTTGGGCGATGATGTGCCGGTAATGGTTCTGGGCCTTGGCTCTAATCTTCTGGTGCGCGATGGCGGAGTTCCGGGCTTGGTTATCCGCCTGTCTGGCAGGGGATTTGGTCAGGTTGAAGTGACCGGAGATCATACCATTCATGTGGGCGCGGCCGTGCCGGATGTGCGGTTGGCAAAGGCTGCTGGTGAAGCGGGTATCGCAGGCTTTTCATTCTATCGCGGCATTCCCGGCTGCGTTGGCGGTGCTCTGCGCATGAATGCCGGGGCCCATGGCGGAGAGACCAAGGATATTTTGGTGCAAGCACATGCGGTTGACCGTAAGGGCAATCAACACGTCCTTTCCAATGCCGATTTAGGCTATGCTTATCGCCATTGTTCTGCACCCAAAGATTATATTTTTACCAAAGCCATTTATCGCGGTGCCGCTGGAGATCCGGCTGATTTGCTGACGGAAATGGATGAAGTTGCTCGTTATCGTGAAGAAGTTCAGCCGGTCAAAGAACGCACCGGTGGCTCCACCTTCAAGAACCCGCCAGGTCATTCTGCATGGCGCGTCATCGATGAAGCCGGGTTTCGGGGGCACCGCGTTGGCGGCGCGCAAATGTCTGAAAAACATTGCAATTTCATGATCAATGTTGACGGCGCCACCGGCCGTGATCTGGAAACATTGGGTGAAACTGTCCGCGCTGGGGTGAAGGCGCATTCCGGGATTGAACTGGAATGGGAAATCAAGCGGCTTGGCATTTTCAGGCCTGACGAATCTGTGATTCCCTTAATGGGTCAGTCGTAACCTTTCATTAATCATATTTGTCAGTTCTTTGGTCACGGAATCCGTCTGATTTCGTGGCTTTTGGTACACAAATCGTAAATCAGTCACGCAATCTGCAATTCGTAAACTAAACTTTTACCTGTTCTTAACCATGATGGGTTGGAACAGAGGTTCATAAAAGTTTGTGGCGCGCCCGAAAGTGCGTCGCTGAGGCAGAACCGCCAAAGTGAGTTCAGGCCCGATCTGATTTGGGTCAACGCGGATTAGGAATTGCATGACGCAGGCAAAACATATTGCTGTTTTGATGGGAGGGTGGTCTTCAGAGCGCCCGGTCAGCTTTGCGTCTGGTAAACCCTGCGCTGAGGCCTTGCGCACATGCGGCTACGATGTGACCGAGATCGATGTAGATCGCGATATCGCTTCTGTGCTCACGAAGCTCTCACCTGACGTGGCATTCAATGCGCTTCACGGCCCCTTTGGTGAAGATGGCACCATTCAGGGCGTTTTGGAGATACTGAACATCCCTTACACCCATTCTGGAGTTTTGGGCTCGGCACTGGCCATGAACAAGGAAAAAGCAAAATTTGTGATGGGCGCGGCTGGTGTGCCTGTTGCTGTTTCCAAAGTGTTGCACCGGCTGGAAGCCGCAAAAAAACATGTTCTGCAGCCACCTTATGTTGTGAAGCCTATCAATGAAGGCTCCAGCTTTGGCGTTTTGATCGTGTCTGCTGAAGCGGCTCATCCGCCACAAGAGCTTTATTCCGATGAGTGGCCCTATGGCGATATCGCTATGGTTGAAAGCTATGTTGCTGGGCGCGAATTAACCTGTGGCGTGATGGGTAACACCGCGCTGGG
>Ga0163215_100761_pt1 | contig 37273 bp, 33 predicted proteins | sample SynspAceP_FD_185934 | JGI IMG/M metagenome (GOLD analysis project Ga0163215, IMG submission 185934) | Saline lake microbial communities from Ace Lake in Antarctica - Synechococcus sp. Ace-P (Hybrid Assembly) | ecosystem: Environmental > Aquatic > Non-marine Saline and Alkaline > Saline | place...
AAATTCCTGGCTACGGCCTACCGCTCGGGCCGGATGCACCATGCCATCCTGATCGAAGGTGCGGAAGGCATCGGCAAGGCGACGCTGGCCTACCGGTTTGCCCATCATGTTCTGACCCACCCCGATCCACTGGCAGCCCCTGACCGCATTGCCGATCCGGACATTGATGATCAGGTCGGCCGTCAGATCTCCAGCGGCGCTTCGCACAATGTGCTGCATCTGGCGCGTCCGGTGGACGAAAAGACCGGCAAGATGAAGTCCGTCATCACGGTTGACGAGGTGCGCCGCGCCGGCAAATTTTTCGGACAGACATCGGGCACCGGCAACTGGCGTGTGGCGATCATCGATCCGGCTGACGACCTCAACCGCAACGCCGCCAATGCCATCCTGAAGATCCTTGAGGAACCGCCGAAGCGGTCGCTGTTTCTGGTGCTGTCGCATACACCGGGACGGTTGTTGCCGACCATACGGTCGCGCTGCCTGTCGCTGAAACTGCACCCGCTTTCTCCGCCGGATCTGGACCAGGCGCTGGCACATCTGGGAGCAGCGCCCGGTGAAACCGATGCGATCATCCGGTTGAGCGAAGGCAGTGTGTCGCGGGCATTGCTGCTTCGCAATTACGGCGGCGTCGAGATCGCCGAAGCCTTTGTCGATATTCTGGAACGCGGCAGCCTCAACAACCGTGAACCGATCTACAAGCTCGCCGAAACCCTTGCCGCACGGGACCGGGATGTGGCCTATGCGTTTTTCACCGGCTTTGCCGTCGACCGCGTACAACAGATGGCCAGAGAAGCCGGAACCGCTGGCGATTTGGCGGAAGCCGACCGGCTGGCGCGAATGTCGACCACGCTGGCTGAGCATTTCGCCACTGCGGCAACTTATAACCTTGATCGCAAACAGACCATACTGCATGTATTTTCCATATTTTTCGGTTAGCACGTTTCTGCAAGGCTTGGGCATGGCATCCTGCGGCTTGATCGCCTAAGACGACAGCGCGTATAGACCCAAGCGTCGATCCAGACCCGGACATGGAATTCGAAGGCAATTATGAGCACCGAGCGTTACTACATCACCACACCGATCTTCTATCCCAACGGAGTGCCGCATATCGGCCACGCCTACACGGCGATAGCAACGGATGTTCTGGCGCGGTTCCAACGACTTGACGGCAAGGATGTGTTCTTTCTTTCCGGCACCGACGAACACGGCCAGAAGATGCAGCAGACAGCAGAGAAAGAGGGCATCAAGCCGATTGAACTGGCGGACAAGAACTCCGCTGTGTTCCGCGATATGATGGCTCAGCTCAATTGCTCCAATGATGATTTTATCCGCACCACAGAAGAGCGTCACAAACTCTCCGTACAGGAATTGTGGAAGCGGATGGAGGCCAATGGCGATATCTATCTGGGCAATTATGGCGGCTGGTATTCGGTCCGCCAGGAAGCCTATTTTGACGAGGCAGAGACCGCTGTTGGGGAAGATGGCGTGCGGCGCGAACCGCTTGGCTCGCCCGTCGAATGGGTGGAGGAAGAAAGCTATTATTTCCGGCTGTCGGCCTATGAAGACAAGCTGCTGGAACTGTTCGAGACAAACCCGGATTTTGTGGCTCCGGCAGAACGGCGCAATGAAGTGGCGAGCTTCGTCAAATCCGGTCTGAGAGACCTGTCGATTTCGCGCACGACTTTTGACTGGGGGGTCCCGGTGCCTGGCAATGACAAGCACGTCATGTATGTCTGGGTTGACGCGTTGACCAACTACATCACGGCTTGCGGCTTTCCTGACGAGACAGCTGACAAATGGAATTACTGGCCTGCCGTACACATGATCGGCAAGGACATCGTCCGCTTCCATGCGGTCTACTGGCCCGCATTCCTGATGTCGGCCGGGCTGGCGCTTCCGGCCAAAGTGTTCGCGCACGGCTTCTTGCTGGTCAAGGGCGAGAAAATGTCTAAATCGATTGGCAATGTGATCGATCCGTTCGCGCTGATTGAGGCTTATGGGCTTGATCAGGTGCGCTATTTCTTCATGCGCGAAGTGCCATTCGGACAGGACGGCAGCTACAGCCCTGAAACGATTGCCACCCGGATCAATTCCGATCTCGCCAATGGCATTGGAAATCTCGCCAGCCGGTCCTTGTCGATGATCAACAAGAACTGCGATGGCAAGATGCCTGCCTGCGGTCCCTTGACCGATGAAGACAAGACGCTTCTGGCGACCATAGACAACGTGATTGAAAGCGTACGCGCGGATATGGCGAATTTCCAGATCCACAAAGCGTTGGCCTCGATAATCGACGTCGTGGCTGATGGCGACCGCTATTTCGCCAGCCATGAGCCCTGGGCGCTGAAAAAGACGGATCCGGCGCGTATGGAAACCGTGCTCTATGTGACGGCAGAAACTGTTCGCCAGATATCGATCCTGTTGCAGCCGTTTATGCCGGAATCGGCAGGTAAACTGCTGGACCTGGTCGCTGCACCTGCTGACAAGCGCGATTTCACCGCACTTGGTGAAGCTGGGCGTTTGGTGGCTGGAACTCCAATCGACAAGCCCACGCCTATCTTCCCGCGCTATGTCGCGCCTGAGGAGGCTTGAAGCATATGTTGATTGACAGCCATTGCCATCTCGATTTCGCCGATTTCGATGCGGAACGGGACGAGTTGATCGACCGCGCTCATGCCTCAGGCGTCAAGCAGATGGTGACGATTTCAACCCGCGTGCGCAAACTCGAGGGGCTGCTGGCACTGACAGAGCGCTATCCGAGCGTGTTCTGCTCGGTCGGCACCCATCCCAACAATGCCGATGAAGAGCTTGATGTGACGGCGGATGATCTGGTTCGCCTCGCCGAAGCGAACGCAAAGGTGGTGGCGATCGGCGAATGTGGTCTGGACTATTTCTACGACACGCAAAAGCCCGAGGACCAGAAGACCGGTTTCAGGCGCCACATCGAGGCTGCGCGGCGGACGCAACTGCCGCTGGTCATTCACAGCCGCAGTGCTGATGAGGATATGGCAGCTATCCTGACCGAAGAAACAGGGAAGGGGGCCTTCCCCTTTATCCTGCATTGCTTTTCCGCCGGCCAAGCGCTGGCCGACGCGGGAGTGGCGCTCGGCGGCTATGTTTCGTTCTCCGGAATCCTGACCTTCCCGAAATCCACCGAGTTGCGTGACATCGCCAAGACTGTGCCGATGGACCGCTTGCTGGTCGAAACCGACGCACCGTATCTGGCACCCAAGCGCTGGCGCGGCAAGCGCAACGAGCCGTCCTATGTGGTCAACACCGCAGAGGTTCTGGCTGAGGTCAAAGGCGTCTCCTGTGAGGAAATGGCGCGGATAACGACTGAGAACGCGTTTCGCTGCTTTTCGAAGATGCCGCAGCTGTGACGGGGTCGGTTCGTCGTCAGTTCACGGTTCTTGGCTGCGCCTCCTCGCCGGGCGTGCCGCGGGTCAATGGCGACTGGGGCGCGTGCGATCCGGCAAACCCGAAGAACCGCCGGTCCCGTGCAGCACTTCTGATCCGGCAATTTGCCGCTGATGGCGGAGAAACCACAATCGTGGTCGACACCGGCCCGGATTTCCGCGAGCAGATGATCGCCAACAAGGTGCATCGCGTCGACGCAATTCTCTACACCCATTCCCACGCAGACCACGTCCACGGCATCGATGATCTGCGCGGCTTTGCCTTGTCGCAGCGTATGCGAATCCCGATCCACGCCGACCCCGAAACCATGGCCCGCATCCGCGCCGGGTTCGGTTATTGCCTGGAAACACCAGCGGGTAGCGAATACCCGCCGATCACCGCACCGACCCTGATCAATTCGCTGGATGAACCGATCAGGGTGTCCGGGGCCGGCGGGACAATCGAAGTGCAGCCACTTGACCAGATCCACGGCTCGATCCGGTCACTTGGTTTCCGCATTGGCGATGTCGCCTATTGTTGCGATGTCAGCGATTTTCCGCGCCCGACCATCGAGAAGCTTCAGGACCTCGATGTGCTGATCATCGACTCGCTGCAATACAAGCCGCACCCAAGCCATCTGTCGATTGACCAGGCGCTGTGGTGGATCGAGAAATTCAATCCCAAACGCGCCATCCTGACCCATATGCATGTGCCGCTCGACTACGAGACCGTTCTCCAAGAAACGCCGGATCGTGTCGAGCCAGGCTATGACGGATTGACCTTCGAATTCGAGCTGTGACATGAGCGACACCGCGATTGAAATGACACCGGATCTGATTGCCGCAGGCTCTAGCATGGCGCGGGTAGCGCGTGCAGCACACGAAGCCGGCCTCTCAATCCGGATCCTGAAAATGGCCCAGTCCACCCGTACTGCACAGGAAGCCGCCGACGCTGCAGGCTGTGATGTCAGCCAGATTGTCAAATCGCTGGTTTTTGAAAACACCGCGACCAAAAAACTCAATCTGATGCTGGTTTCGGGGGGCCACAACGCCGATATGGACTATATTTCAAAGTGTTATGGCCTCTCCTTTGAGCGCTGCGAGGTTCGCCGGGTGCGCGATGAGACCGGGTTTGCCATTGGCGGCGTGGCGCCAATCGGGCATTTGACACCTATTGCTGTCTATATGGTCCGGACACTGCTTGCTCACAGCGAAGTCTGGGCGGCCGCCGGTCGGCCGGACAGTGTTTTCAGCGTCAATCCGCAGTCTTTGGCCTCAGCCATTCAAGCTGAAATGATTGATGTGCTCGCACCGGCGTAACTGCAGATACAGCGCCGCGCATCCAATTGGATGCGCGGCGCTGTATCTCTTTGAAATGATGCATGTACGTTATCGTTCAAATGAATCCATTTGAACGATAACGTACATGCATTAGAGATGCTTTTCCTCGCTGCCAGCTGCCAGCCACTCGAGAATGGATTGTGAGTGCTCGCCACGCGCCGGAATGCTGGTCGAGCTGGCTTGCGATTCTGTCGAAAACCGTGGCGCAGGTGCGGCCTGAAGCACGCCATCGATACTTTGCCAGACACCGCGTGCTGCCATATGGGGTTCGACGGCGGATTCCATCGGATCGAGGGTAGGGGCCACGCAGGCGTCCGAACCGGCAAAGATGCCTTCCCAATGGGCGCGCGGATGCCGGGCAAAAATTCCGGCCATTACAGCTGTTTGGCGCGGCCATTGGCTGACATCAAATTGCTGAGCAAAATCAGCATCCTCCGCCAGCCCGAGGCGCGTGAGGAATTCGGCATAGAATTTGGGCTCCAGACATTGCACCGAAATGTAGCCGCCATCCGAACAGGCATAGCAGCGGCTCCAGTGCGGACCGTCAAGCAGGCTTTTGCCACGCTCCATTGACAGCCCGCCAGTCTGGGCCAGGGCCATCAACAGGTTCATCATATGCGCCGATCCATCGACAATCGCCGCATCAACCACCGTGCCGCCACGGCCGCTGCGCGCCGCCATAACGCCGGCCAGAATGCCAGCCACCAGATACAGCGCACCGCCGCCGATATCACCGACCAGCGTTGGCGGCGTGAACGGAGCTTCGCCCTGATTGCTGGCGTACCAGGCGGCACCTGACAGTGACACATAGTTGAGATCGTGGCCTGCGGTCTGAGCCCGTGGTCCGGTCTGACCCCAGCCGGTCATACGGCCATAGACAAGGTCCGGATTGACTGTGGACAGCTCATCCGGCCCAAGACCAAGCCGCTCCATGACGCCGGGCCGAAAACCTTCGACCAGCGCTTCGGACCTTCGGACAAGCGTCTTGAGCGTTGCCACATCATCAGCGGATTTCAAATCCAGCTCGATTGACCGTTTGCCACGGTCTATCAGCGAGCGCTCCGGCATGCCAGGCGCCGGTTGGCCGTTCTTGCGGTGAACAACGATCACATCGGCGCCGAGATCAGCCAGCAGCATGCAGGCAAACGGTGCCGGACCCAGACCTTCGATTTCAATGATCCGCAAACCTTCAAGCATGTTGTCCTCGTTTGTAACACGCCACATTGGTTGCGGCCTTATCCCACGAGCGACTAGATCAGATTCTGTTTTCTGTTTCACTTGTCAGAGACAGAAGATCTTACGAAACACAAAAAACTGCCAGCAAACGTTTGATTTTCATGACCTTCCAACCAAACCTAATACCGCCAGACTTACACGGTTCAGTTCCATAATCCATCTTATGCGATCTTTGTATGAAGACAGACAGATGAATATGCGTACCGGTTTGATCAGACGCGAAAATCAGAAAAACAGCGTTGTCGATGTGGACTGCTCTGCCGGAACCTGATCGACAAACATCTGCCAGGCCTGCTGGTAAGCCGGAAGATAATTCAGCTCGTTGCCTTCGCCGAGTTGTTCAAGCTCTTTGTAGGCCTGCAACAACATGTCGACGAACTTGAAGCCTGAAGAAAGGTCCTCGGACTTGATGCCTGCTTGCTCGGCGCCGTTCTCATAGAGGTACTGGGCCGCAGCACGTTGTTCCATCCATTCCGAGGATGTGGTCTTTTCCTCGAGGCTGACCTGGTCGAGCCACAGCGCACCCGCCTTACCCACGACCATATGGTCCGACGGGTCGATGTCTTCCATTTCGGCAAATGTCCCGGCCAATCGCGTCGGCCCGTTATAGAGCCCCATGGCGAGAGACTGCTGCTGAGCCATGATCGATTGCGCGATCTCTTTTTCCGCTTTTGAAAAGAACCCGGTTTCATCAGTCCTTACGGCGTTCAGAGCGCGCCGATCGAGGTCACCGAATGCGGAATACCAGTCGGTGGCTTCGTTGGTTTTCGGGCGAAACGGCTCACCGCTTTCGGCCATTTTTGCGCGTCTCGCGTCGATGGCGTTGCGGGCCGCGTCAACCACCTCGGATTTTGTCTTGCCTGACGAAAAAGGCTCGGCCGATGGATCAGTCACTGCAATGGCAATATTGGTGGATGAATAGCCCGGGCGCACCGGCATATAGGTATCATAGCCATTCGGCGCGGACACAGTGTGGCTTGCAGCAGTCGGCGAGACTTTTCCGAATGGATCGTAGGTTCCAGTGACTTCACTGGCCCCGGCGGGGCCAAGGTCCTGGTAGGATTGAATCGCATGGGCATGAATAGTCGGCACGGAATCCTTGGCAGATCCCGTTCGGTTGACAGTTCGAATAGTCGAATGGCTGACGCCCTCGATATTCATGCAATGGCTCCTAACAAATGATTCCAATAATCGACCTGTAGGCTTGCTCGAACCTTTCGGTATTTTGCAATTATGCAGCCTGTATTTTACCTGCAGATGGCAGAAGAAGGTCTCCTTGACCGGGCGCCATTTCCGACCCGGTCAAGCCGTCACCTCATGACCAAGCCACACAGAGCTTTACTCTTGCGGGTTGTTTTGGGTTGGCCTATCCCATGGGCATACCCAAACACCGGAGTTTCCCCATGTCCTACGCCAAGCTCGACGCTCACTGCCACGCTCTCGGTGCGCTTGAGCACGCGCTTGCCATTCTCGGCACCGACGAAGCGACCAACATGGCGCCCGGTGGCGGCGAGAGCCGCGCCGAGGCGATGGCGATCCTGTCTGGCATGTATCACCGTCAGGCGACCGATCCAAAGCTCCGCGACTGGCTGGAAGTGGCGGAAACCGAAGACCTCAGCGCAGAGCAGAAAATTGCCATCGGCGAGCTTGAGCGCAGCTACATCAACATGACCTGCCTGCCCTCGGATTTCGTCGAACGCAAGATGCGGACCAGCATGAAGTCCGAGCAATTGTGGCGCAAGGCACGGCCCACGGGAGACTGGAACACGTTCCAGCCGGCGCTTGAAGACGTTGTCGTGATGATGCGCGAGGAAGCCGCGATGCGCGCCGATGTGCTTGGCCTCGCGCCCTATGACGCGCTGATGGAACAGTTCGACCCCGGCAACCGGACCGCCACCATCAACCCGGTTTTCACAGAGCTCAAGACGTTCCTGGTGGAGTTTCTGCCAAAGGCGCTTGCAGCACAGGAAGAGCGCCTTGCCAAACGCCCGCTCAAGGCGCTGTCGGGTGATTATCCGGTGGAGCGGCAGAAGGCGCTTGGCCTTGAAATGATGAAGGCCGTCGGGTTCGACATGAACCATGGCAGCCTCTCGGTCTCAGATCATCCATTCTGCGGCGGCGTGCCCAGCGACGTGCGGATGACGACCCGTTACCGCACAGATGAATTCCTGCCTGCCTTGATGGGCATCCTGCATGAAACCGGCCATGGGCTTTATGAGCAAAATCTGCCCAAGGAGTGGGCCCATTGGCCCTCAGGCAAGGCGCGCGGCATGTCGATCCACGAAAGCCAGAGCCTGTTTGTCGAAAAGCAGATCGGCCGCAACCCTGCCTTCTGGCGCTTTGCGCTGCCGCTGGTCGACGCGCATTTGCAGGAATCCTGGACGATGGAGGATATCCTGCCGCATGTGCACCAGGTCAACCGCGGCAAGATCCGGGTCGACGCCGACGAAGTCACCTACCCGCTGCACGTGATCCTGCGCTATGAGCTTGAGCAGGATCTGCTGTCAGGCCGGGTTGAGGTCAAGGATCTTCCGGAGGCCTGGGACGCCAAGATGCAGGCCTCGCTCGGCATCTCCACACTCGACGACCCGAAAAACGGCCCGATGCAGGACGTGCACTGGCCGTCGGGCTCGTTCGGCTATTTTCCGTCCTACACGCTGGGCGCGCTGATGGCGGCACAGCAATGGGCAGCGATCCTGAAGACCAATCCGGACGTCGATGAGCAGATTGCGGTCGGGGATTTCGATCAGGTCAATGCCTGGCGGCGTGACAACATATGGTCAAAGGCATCCACTGCTTCGACGCCCGAGATCCTGCGCAACGCCACCGGCGAAGCGCTCAATCCGGCCTATTTCATCGCCCACCTGGAAACACGCTACGGAAAATAGCGGCTGCAGGGCTCGTATAAGCCCTGTTCTTACAGCATTGCTTCGCCCGGAGCGGCGGCGGAGACCCTTGCCTTTGCGGCCTCCTGGCGGCGGCGCGTGCGTTCCCGCATAATGGTGTAGATACCGGTGGCGATAATGATGCAGGCGCCGACAAGGGTGTAGAAATCGGGGAATTCGGCAAACACCAGCATGCCGATCATGGTGGAAAACACCAGCCGCACATAGCGGAATGGCGTCACCACGCCGATCTCGCCAATGCGGGTTGCCTCGGTCAGCGCCCAATAGGCGCCCACGCCAACCACCAGCCCGCCGGCGAGATAGCTGCTTTCACGCAGTGTCGGCATCTCGGCTCCGCCGGTGACGGAAAGCAGAACGCCGCCTGACACGCCGACGGCAAAGAAACCCCAGGCCGCAAGTTGTAGCGAGGATATGGCTTTTGGCACCTTGCGGCTGGCCAGATCACGGGTCGCCAGACCGATCACGCCCGCCACGGCCCACAGCACTTCCGGCTCAAAACCCTCAAGCCCTGGGCGAATGACCAGCAAGACGCCGCCAAAGCCGACCAGAATGGCAGTCCAACGGCGCCAGCCGACCGCCTCGCCCAGGATCAGCGCCGCGCCCATCGTCACCAGCAGCGGCGTCGCCTGCAAAATCGTGGTGAGCGTCGCCAGCGGAATCAGCGTCAGTGCGGTGACAAAACACAGGCCGCCGAGCATTTCGCTGAGATTTCGCAGCAGCACCGCCGGGTGGAAAAAGCCTCTTGAAAACACACTGGTGCCAGCAAGCCGAGCATAGATGGCAAAGACCAGTGCGCCGAGAAATCCCAGAACCACCAGGATCTGGCCCACCGGCAAGCCCGATGCGGCCAGCTTGATGAACATATCCTCGGCGGCAAATCCGACCATTCCGAGAACCATCAGCAGAATGCCGCGCATATTATCCATGATGACTGGTCCCGGTTGGATGGTTTAAACAATGTGTGTCTTGGCGCATGTTCTCTTAAACCGGAGCCAGTTTGGCGAAAGGCTTGTCCGTAAATTCAAACTGTTGGAGCGTCGTAACGATGCTTGGCTTGCCTATCCTGTTTGACTGGACGGGGAAACCCTTTCCTGATCAGGGCCAGAATATCTCAAATTATTTGGCCACCCGCAGGCCTGACATCACCCGTCCCAACATGCTGAAAAACAACTCCCGTTCGGCGACCGGCAAACCAGAGATCACCAGATCATTGGCCTCCACGGCAGCCATTGTGGCTGGTGTCTGCAAATCGCGCGCGGCTTGCGACAGCCAGACCTGTTGTGAGCGACCATCATCAGGATGCGGTCTTCGCTCAATCAACCGGTCGCGTTCCATGCGGGCAAGCGTATTGGCCATGGTCGCCTGCTCCACGCCCAGACGCTCGGTCAGGTCGCGCTGGGTCAATCCATCCTCAAGCCACAGTTCACTCAAGGCCAGAAATTGCGCGCGCGACAGCCCCAAAGGCAGAAGCATCCGCTGCAATGCAGCCGCATAGAGACGGGCAATATCAGTGGCTAGTGCACCAGCGGAACGCGTTTTATCGAAGCTCATCGCCTTTTTTAACATAACATAGCTTGCTATGCAATATTACATCGCATGCTATGTTTATTTCAATTCGCCGCCCTACCCGCACAAATCACTGAAAATACTTCGTAATTCCTGCTCCTGGAGACAGGTTTCTCCACAACCATCTGACGGACTAGGCTTTGATCGGCATTTTCTATAGGCACGACCCGAGAGTTTTTTTAACTTCGCTTGCCAAAGGCCCGCCTCCGCATGACCGATCTCGCCGCCTATGGAAGCCTGTTTCTTGCCGCGCTGCTGGCCGCAACACTGATCCCGGCACAGTCGGAAAGCGCTCTTGGCGGGCTGATACTGCTGGGCGAACAGCCGGTTGCCGCTCTTGTGGCGGTTGCGAGCCTCGGCAACATCCTCGGGTCCCTGTTCAACTGGGTTTTGGGCCGAGGCGTTGAAAAATTTCGCGACCGGAAATGGTTTCCTGCCAGCCAAAAGCAGCTCGACCGCGCGCAGCAGCACTATCAGCGCTTTGGTTACTGGTCGCTGCTGCTCGCCTGGGTTCCTGTCATCGGTGATCCGCTGACGCTGGTGGCAGGCATCATGCGCGAACCATTGTGGCGGTTTCTGCTGCTGGTCTCGATCGGCAAGATCGGGCGCTATGTGGCGCTAGCAGCCGGTATCAACGCGTTGTCTTGATACTGTCGGGGCGTGCTGTCGTAAAACGGCTGGGGTGCGGCTCTGGAATCTGGCAGTATTCACATCATAGCCCCCTCGCCCGACAGGTTCTTGCCCATGCTCTCAGCCCTGACGCTCATTCTGACCTGCCAGTTGATCGGTGAACTGGTCACGAAGTTTTTCGCGCTGCCGGTCCCCGGACCGGTCGCGGGCATGGTGGTGCTGTTTGCCCTGCTCGCCATTCACGGCTCCGTGCCCAAGGACGTTGGCGCGGTCGCCGACACGCTGCTTAAAAACCTGGCGCTGCTGTTCGTGCCGGCCGGTGTCGGGGTGATGGCGCATTTTGGCCTGCTCGGGCAGGACTGGCTGCCGATTTCGGTGGCGCTGGTCGGCTCGACGCTGGCAACCATCGCTGTGACCGGATTGGTGATGAGCCGGCTTGCCCGCTCCAGCGCGGCTGACGACGGGGAGACGCCCAATGGCTGACATCTCGGAAGTCTGGGTCTATCTCAGCGCCAGCCCGCTCCTGTTCCTCACGCTGACGCTTGCCGCGTTCCAGGCTGGCACGTGGCTCTATGACCGCTCCGGCCACAAGCCGTTTCTCAATCCGGTGCTGACAGCGGTGATCGTCGTTGTCGGCCTGCTTATGGCAAGCGGCACCAATTATGAGACCTATTTCGAGGGCGCACAATTCGTGCACTTCCTGCTCGGGCCCGCGACCGTGGCGCTGGCGATCCCGCTCTACCGGCAGTTTGACCGGGTTCGCCGTTCGGCATTGGCGCTGATCACCAGCCTGCTCTGCGGTTCATTGACGGCCATCGGCACGGCGGTCGGCCTCGGCTGGCTGCTCGGCGCAAGCCGCGAGACGCTGATGTCGCTGGCGCCGAAATCAGCCACCGCACCGGTAGCGATGGGCATCACCGAGCAATTGGGCGGACTGCCGTCGCTGACTGCTGTGCTGGTGATCCTGACCGGAATTTTGGGCGCCGTCCTCGGCTCGCCGCTGCTCACGCTGATCGGCGTGAAGGACTGGCGCGCCCGCGGTCTGGCGCTCGGCACCGCCAGCCACGGCATTGGCACGGCGCGGGCGCTGCAAGTCAACGAACTCGCCGGCGCCTTTTCCGGCCTCGCCATGGGGCTGAACGCGCTGGCGACGGCGATCCTGCTGCCGATCCTGTGGCGGTTATTTTTCTGAGAGGACTAAAGATGGAACACAGCTTTTGGCATGACCGCTGGGAAAGCGGCCGCATCGGCTTTCATGAGCGAGAACCCAACCCGCTGCTGGTTACGCAGTTCCCGGATCTGTCGGTGCCGGAAAACGGGCGTATCTTTGTTCCGCTGTGCGGCAAGACACTCGACATCGCCTGGCTGCTCTCCAAAGGTCACCGGGTCGTGGGTGCGGAACTCAGCGAACTGGCAATACAGCAATTGTTTGAAGATCTTGGCGTTGAACCGGCAATTTCCGATCTGGGGGTACTGAAACACTACCGCGCGGACAGCATCGACATATTCGTAGGCGATGTTTTCGATCTTACCGCAAGCGTGCTCGGAGCTGTCGACGCCATCTTTGACCGGGCGGCCTTTGTCGCCCTGCCCGAACACATGCGCTCGGCCTACGCGCCGCACATTGCCGATATCACCGGAAATGCGCCGCAGTTGCTGATCACCTTCGAGTACGACCCATCACAGTTGGAAGGGCCGCCGTTTTCCATTCCGAGCGACGAAGTTGTGCAGCGTTACGGCGACCGCTACGACATTTCAACTTTGGCCACGGATAAAGTGACCGGCGGGTTCAAGGGCCTTGATGTCAAGGAGCACGTCTGGTTGCTCAAACCCTTGTGAAATTCATTACCAACGAAATGAGCCATGTTCGTGAACAGATGGCGCATATTGAGATGTTTTCAAGGCCTGGGTGAGTGCCGGCCAATGCCGTCAATCACCCCACGAAATCATTTCGAGGGATTATGGGCCATCGCACGCCGCAGCGCCATTGTTGCCTCGACAACAGCCAGTCCGGCAATGAGAACCAGGAGCGGCAGCGCGCCGACTTCCACGATCATCCATCCCGCAATCAGCGGGAACCCGAAAATCCCGACGAAATAGGAGAGTGCAAACACCTGGAGGGTCTGGGCACTGAGATCATCGCGAGCGTCATTTGCGGCCATGGCAACAAGGATCGGGTAAGACACACCGTAGCCAACCCCGAACAGAACCGCGACCAGCAAATAGAGCGGCAGGCTTGCGCCACTGAAAATGAAGAAAACGATGCTGAGGCTCATGACATATTGAAGCAGTGAAATGAACAAATAGGGGTTCTTGCCACCTTTGAAGCGGGCAAGCAGCAGCCGGAACACCACAACCGTGATGGTGTAGGTCAGAAAGAAATTGGCGTAATCGAGGCCTCGTGCGTCAGCAAAGACCGTCTGGAAATTGTTCAGGCCCGCAAAGACGCTGGCGCCAAGGCAGACCATGGCCACAGGCAAAAGCGCCCGCGAGGTCAAGACGCCCGACAATGCGGCCAGGGTAATCCGCGACGGCGCTTCGGCGCGAGGGCTGATCGCATGCGCCTTGATCGGCCCGTCGAGCAGCAGGAACAGCACAGCACTTACAATGCACAGCATTGCCGTCACAAAAAATGCATCGCGTACGGAATAACCGGACCTTTCAAGAACCGATGCGAGAACCGGGGAAAGCCCAAAACCAGCCATCACGAAGACCGAGAGAAGCGTGAAAAAACGGACCCTCTCATCGGCACGGACGAGCCGTGTCAAAACGATCGGGCCGAGCGAATAGGTCAATCCCCAACCGAAGCCCAGCAACAGGCTCGCGATCACCAGTCCGACTCCCACAGCATCAAGAAAGCCGAACATGAACAGCGATGCGGAAATGGCGAGACACGCCACGCCCAAAGTGCGCAGCCGCCCGAACATATCGGAGAGGTGACCCGAAAGATAAACCGTCACCAGCGTCGAGACCGTTGTTACCAGCAGCATGGTCCCGACGACCTTCTCGTTTGCGCCGAAGCTGTCAAACAGCCGTGGCAGCATGAAGGTCAATCCATAGGCCCCGGCCTGCAGAAAAATCGCCGAAAAATACAGAAAGAACACAAAATTCCGGGACATGTCACAAACCTCTATTCGCCGTTGAGCCTTCGCGCAACAAAAGGCGACACGAGGTTTTGCCAGCAATATCACCGCATTGCGGCGTACTGGAAGCAGTCACGATGCGAATTTCGATGAATATGGTTCAGAACGCCCTCAAAACCAATTTGCATCCCTTCAAAAGGCGTTATGCGGCGGTACCCGCACGTCTGCTGCAAGTCTGGCCACACATGGCAGGCCGAACTTTTCGCCGGCCTTGTTCAATTCGCCGGTTCAAGTTTCTCCGGCCTATTCACCTTCTCAAGCGCAGATACCACCATCGGCATGAAGCCTTCGGTATCCTGATCGGTGATCTCGAACAGTTGAGTCCGCATCCGCGGATCCCAGAATTTGTTGATGTGATCAGCAACGCCTTCAACCTGCTCATGCTCCGGCTGGGAGGCGAAGAAGGTGGCGATCTGGTTGGCCTGGTAGCGCAGTTTGTCAGGCGACATCGCTCTTTACTCCATGTGTTATCCGGTCTGGCCGGGTGAAAACCTCGAAATCGGCGCCGCGCGCGATCCCGACCAATGTCAGGCCGGCGGCTTCAGCCGTGCGTACTGCCAGTGCGGTTGGTGCGGAGACCGCGATCAGCAGGCCGGCGCCAGCAATAACTGCCTTTTGAACCATGTCGACAGAGACACGGCTGGTAATGACAATCGCCCCGTCCGAGGCGCTGGCACCAGAGCGCGCCATGGCGCCAATCAGCTTGTCGAGCGCATTGTGACGGCCAACGTCCTCACGAACGCAGAGCATTCCCTGACCAGGGTGATAAAACCCTGCGGCATGCACAGCGCCGGTTTCGGCTCTGAGTTTCTGATGCATCGACAGGGAGCGGACAGCTTCGCGAACATTCTCGGTACTCAACTCAAACTTGACTTCGTCGCGGTCCGGCAAGGCCCTGAGCGCTTCTTCGATCGATTCAATGCCGCACAACCCGCAGCCAACCGGGCCGGCCATCTTGCGGCGGCGGGCGGACAGCGCCGCCTGAACATCATCGGCAAGCCGCATCTGAACGTCAAAACCTTGATCCACCTCGATAATATCCAGCGAGACAATATCCGCCGACGACCGGATCAGGCCTTCAGACAAGGCGAACCCGATGCCAAAATCCCGCAGATCCGCTGGCGTTGCCATCATCACCGCCTGAGTGGAGCCGCCGAAAGACAAGGCCACAGGAACTTCCTCGGGCAACGCCCGTTTTCCGGGCGTGACAATCCCTGCCCTGACCGAGATCCGGGGTACGATTGCCGTGCTGGGGCTGCTTTCCGTCATCACAATGTCCTTGAACGCCAGAACCCGCGCCTACTCGGCGGGTTCAAGCGCCTCTTCAGTGGCAATCCGGCGCGACTGAGTTGCGTGCGCGTCATAGTCCTTCTGCCAGGTGGTCGGCCCGTTGGACGGCATCACCTGTACCGCGGTCACCTTGTATTCCGGACAATTCGTTGCCCAGTCGGTGAAATCCGTGGTGATCACATTGGCCTGGGTGCCGGGATGGTGGAACGTGGTGTAGACCACACCGGGCGCCACTCGTTCGGTGACATCAGCGCGCAAGGCCGTTTCGCCGGAGCGGCTGGCGAGTTTGACCAGATCACCGTCGCGGATGCCGCGCTGTTCCGCGTCGTGCGGGTGGATCTCCAGCAAATCCTCGGCATGCCAGGCAACGTTTTCAGTCCGCCTTGTTTGCGCGCCGACATTGTACTGACTCAAGATCCGGCCAGTGGTCAGCAACAGCGGGAACCGCGGACCGGAGCGCTCGTCGGTCGCCACATATTCAGTGCGGATGAACTTGCCCTTGCCGCGAACAAAGCCATCAAGATGCATGACCGGCGTGCCTTCAGGATTGGCGTCATTGCAGGGCCACTGCACCGAGCCTTTCTCTTCCAGAAGCTGATAGCTCACATTGGCGAAGCTCGGCGTGGTAGCTGCGATTTCATCCATGATTTCAGACGGATGATTGTATTTCCAATCCAGCCCCATGGCCTCGGCCAGGCGAAGCGTGACTTCCCAGTCGGCCAGACCGTTCTTCGGCGCCATCACCTTGCGCACCCTGTTGATGCGGCGCTCGGCATTGGTGAAAGTACCGTCCTTTTCCAGGAACGTCGAGCCCGGCAGGAACACATGGGCGTAGTTGGCAGTTTCATTGAGGAACAGATCATGGACGACGACGCATTCCATAGCCGCCAGTCCGGCCTGAACGTGCTTGGTGTCGGGATCGGATTGCAGAATGTCCTCGCCCTGGATGTAGATGCCGCGGAAGGTTCCGTGGACAGCGGCGTCGAGCATGTTGGGAATTCTCAGGCCCGGCTCGGGATCGAGTTCGACACCCCACAATTTTTCAAACACATCGCGGACTTCGCCACCCGAAATATGCCGGTAGCCAGGAAGCTCGTGCGGGAACGAACCCATGTCGCAGGCGCCCTGGACATTGTTCTGGCCGCGCAGCGGATTCACGCCAACGCCGGGACGACCGATGTTGCCGGTGACCATGGCAAGATTGGCAATTGCCATCACCGTGGTCGAGCCCTGGCTGTGTTCGGTGACGCCGAGACCGTAGTAGATCGCGCCATTGCCGCCACGGGCGTAAAGCCGGGCTGCACCGCGCAGCTCTTCCGCCGGCACGCCGGTCAAACTCTCGGTGGCCGCAGGAGCATTGGCAAGCAAAGCAACGAAACTCGCCCAGTCTTCGAATTCCGACCAGTCGCAGCGCTCGCGAATGAAGGCCTCGTCAAACAGGCCTTCGGTGACAATCACATGGGCAAGCGCCGTCAGTACGGCAACATTTGTGCCGGGCTTGAGTGGCAGATGATGACTTGCTTCGACATGGGCCGAGCGGACCAGATCGATGCGCCGCGGATCGATGACGATCAGCTTGGCCCCTCCCCGCAGACGTTTCTTCAAGCGCGAGGCGAACACAGGGTGTCCATCGGTTGGGTTGGCGCCGATGAGGATGACAACATCGGTCTCTTCAACGGAATCGAAATCCTGGGTACCGGCCGAGGTGCCGAATGCCTTGCCCAGACCGTAGCCGGTCGGCGAGTGGCAGACGCGGGCACAGGTGTCGACATTGTTGTTGCCGAAACCGGCGCGCACAAGTTTCTGAACCAGGAAGGTTTCTTCATTGGTGCAGCGCGACGATGTGATCCCGCCGATCGAGCCTTTGCCGAATTGATACTGGAGCCGGCGGAATTCCTTGGCGACATGAGCGAAGGCTTCTTCCCAGCTGACTTCACGCCATGGATCAGTGATTTTCTCACGCACCATCGGATTGAGAATGCGATCCTGATGGGTGGCGTAGCCCCAGGCGAACCGGCCCTTGACGCAGGAATGGCCGCGATTGGCCTTGCCGTCTTTCCACGGCACCATGCGGACAACTTCCTCGCCGCGCATTTCGGCCTTGAACGAGCAGCCGACGCCGCAATAGGCGCAAGTGGTCACGACCGAGTGTTCCGGCTGGCCGATCTCGATGACGGATTTTTCCTGCAGCGTTGCCGTCGGACAAGCCTGCACGCAGGCGCCGCAGGAGACGCATTCGGAATTCATGAAGCTCTCGTGCATGCCCGGCGAAACTCGGCTTTCAAAGCCCCTGCCCTCGATGGTCAGCGCGAATGTGCCCTGCACTTCCTCGCAAGCCCGCACACAGCGCGAGCAAACAATGCATTTGGACGGATCATAGGTGAAATACGGGTTGCTCTCGTCCTTGGCCATATAGCTTGGATTGGCTTCGCCGTTCTGCCGCGCCTTGACGTGGTTCTCGCCGTCATAGCCGTAGCGCACATCGCGCAGGCCCACAGCGCCAGCCATATCCTGCAGCTCGCAATCGCCATTGGCAGCACAAGTCAGGCAATCGAGAGGATGATCGGAGATGTAGAGTTCCATCACGCCCTTGCGGATGTCTTTCAGCCGCCCGGTCTGGGTGTGCACCACCATACCCTCTGTCACCGGCGTGGTGCAGGAGGCCGGTGTGCCGTTGCGGCCTTCGATCTCGACCAGACACAGTCGGCAGGAGCCAAAGGCGTCGACCATGTCGGTGGCGCAGAGTTTTGGCACCTTGATGCCAGCTTCCATCGAGGCCCGCATCACCGATGTGCCTTCGGGGACCGAAACATCGAAGCCGTCAACGGTCAAGCGGACTGTCTTTTCAGCCTTGGAGGCCGGGGTGCCGTAATCAATTTCTTGGATCAGCGTCATTTCATTCACTCCGCAGCCTGGGATATCGGTCCCGTCATTGAGGGGGCCGGACGGAAATCCTCCGGAAAATGCGTCAGTGCGCTCATCACCGGGTACGGCGTGAAGCCGCCCAATGCGCAGAGCGAACCGAATTTCATGGTGTTGCAAAGATCCGTCATCAGCGTGATCTGGCTCTCCTGCTCAATGCCGGCGCGGATCTTGTCGGCGACTTCAACGCCACGGGTCGAGCCGATGCGGCAGGGCGTGCACTTGCCGCAGCTTTCCACGGCGCAGAATTCAAAGGCGAACCGTGCCTGCTTGAGCATGTCGGCTGTATCGTCAAACACCACGATCCCGGCATGACCGATCAGGCCGTCCTTGCCGGCGAAAGCCTCGTAATCGAATGGCGTATCGAACAGCGCGCGCGGAAAAAAGGCACCCAGCGGTCCGCCGACCTGAACCGCCTTGACCGGACGCCCGGTTGCGGTTCCACCGGCTATGTCATCGATCAGTTCGCCCAGCGTCATGCCGAAGGCGGCTTCGAACAGCCCGCCATGCTTGACGTTGCCGGCAATCTGGATCGGGATCGTGCCGCGTGAACGGCCCATGCCGAAATCGCGGTAATACTCAGCGCCCTTGTCCATGATGATCGGCACCGAGGCCAGCGAGATCACATTGTTGACCACTGTCGGCCGACCGAGAAACCCCTTGTGGGCGGGCAATGGCGGCTTGGCGCGAACAACACCGCGGCGGCCTTCCAGGCTTTCGAGAAGGGCGGTTTCCTCGCCGCAGACATAGGCGCCGGCGCCAACACGGATTTCCATATCGAATGCATGAGCTGAGCCGAGCACGGAAGTGCCCAGAACCCCGGCTTCGCGCAAAATTTCAACGGCGCGGTTCATCACCCGGATCGCATGCGGATATTCGGAACGCAGATAGACATAGCCCTTGGTGGCGCCCGTCGCGATCCCGGCAATCACCATGCCTTCGATCAAAACGAAGGGATCACCCTCCATGATCATGCGGTCGGCAAAAGTGCCGGAATCGCCTTCGTCGGCATTGCAGACGATGTATTTCTGCGGGCCCTGGGCCTCCAGCACGGTTTTCCATTTGATCCCGGTGGGGAAACCGGCCCCGCCACGGCCGCGCAAACCTGAATCTGTCACCTGGGCGACAATAGCCTCGGGCGCCATTGCAACGGCGTTGGTCAATCCGGTCAATCCGCCATTGTTGCGGTAGTCCTCAATCGACAGCGGGTCGGTGACGCCGCAACGGGCAAAGGTGAGCCGAGTCTGACGTTTGAGGAACGGGAGCTCCTCGGGTGCTCCGAGGCTCAACGGATGATCGCCGCCTTCAATGAGGCCGGCCTCCAGCAGGCTGTCGACATCAGACGGTTTGACCGGCCCGTAAGCAACCCGCCCATTGTCTGTTTCCACCTCAACCATCGGCTCCAGCCAATAAAGCCCGCGCGAGCCGTTGCGAACGATTTCACAATCGAGATCACGCGCTTTGATCGCTTCCGCCATACGGTTTGCCAACCGGTCAGCACCGAGCGCTACAGCACCGGAATCGCCTGGAATGTAGATTTTCACACTCATGCCTGCACTGCCTTCGCCAGTTCCTTGACCATCGCGATGTCGAGCCTGCCGATCACTTCACCATCGACCATCGCCGCCGGCGCGCAGGCACAAAGCCCGAGGCAATAGACCGGTTCGACCGTAACAGATTGATTTGTGCTGGTTTGATGCCAGTCAAGACCGAGCAGCGCGAGCAGTCGCTCCGCAAGCTCATCGCCACCCATCGACTGGCAGGCCTCGGCCCGGCACAGTTTGATGACATGCTTGCCAGCAGGCGATTCGCGGTAATCATGATAGAAGCTGACAACGCCATGAACTTCAGCGCGCGACAGGTTAAGTCCACTCGCGATCACTGGCAGGGCTGCCTGGGGAACGTAGCCGAACTCCGCCTGGATATCGTGGAGAATGGGCAAAAGCGGACCTTCGAGCGGCTTCAGCCGACCAACGATCGCCTCGGTTCGGGACGCGATTTCCGCGTCAACGCTACGTGATTCCATTCCAATACCCTCCCGACGGCGCAACAGAGCGCCTAATACGCAGGGAATAAGCCCTTGAATCAAGGCAGCATATTCGTTGTGCGATAGAAAACTTCTATCGTTGCGATAGCTTGCGGGCGAACACTCGCGCCTCATGCAGCAATGCCGAGACGATCGGGGTGTGCGGTTCACGAGGGGCCGCGATCATGCCAACCACATGGTGTGCGTCGGGTTCGACGATGGGAATAGACTTTATGTCGGCGCCAAACCCCAAGGTTTGGGCCAAATTAACCGGCATGATCGAGGCCCATTTTCCGGTCCGTATATGGGAAAACAGAACAATCATCGAATTTGATTCGAGCGTCGGCTTGGCGGTCGCACCGGCTTCCACCAGGTGCTGGTTGATAATCCGCCGGTTCTGCATATCCGGGGTCAGCAAACACAACGGCAAGGTGGCGACCTCCGACCATGTCACCTCATCGCGGTCAGCAAACGCCTGTCCCACTGACGTGATCAGCTGATAGCGCTCGGCATAAAGCGGCACAGTGGCGACACGCCCGGTGGGTTCGTTCTCGAGATAGCTTATTCCGACGTCGATTTCGAAGTTTTCCAGCCGAGATAGAACCTGATAGCTGGTGCAGGAGGTTACCGACAGCGTTACCGCCGGGTGCTTTTCGGTGAAGGCGACGGTGAGGTCGGTCACCATATAGGTCGCTGTCGGAATGACGGCGATGCGCGCATGCCCGGAGAGGCCCTTGCGTGCGGCCTTCATTTCCTCGCGCATGGTACGGGCATCGCCGACAATGCGCCGGGCCCACTCAAGCACACGCTGCCCCTCGGGCGTCAGCCCCTGGAAACGCGAGCCACGCTGAACCAAAGTGACGCCGAGTTGCTCTTCAAGCTGCTTGAGCGACGCCGACAGTGTCGGCTGCGTGACGCCACATTCCTGCGCGGCGCGACCAAAATGGCGTTCCCGCGCCAGCACAATGAAAAATTCGAGCTTGTCGATCATGGAGCGCAAACTGGCATGAGGACCCAGCATTGCGCAAGCAGGTCAAGCGACGTCACATTGTCGGAATTGCGTGCGCCGCCATTTGCACTCAGGCCGCGGCGCGGTCCTTGGCCTCGGTTCCCGGCGCCAGCGTCACCTCCAGGCCATCAAGTTTCTCGGTCATCAGCAGCTGGCAGGACAGCCGGGAATTGTCGCGCACGTCAAAAGCCTGGTCGAGCATATCTTCTTCCTCGGCTTCGATCGGAAAAAGCTTGCCGGTCCAATCCGGCGCGACGTGAACATGGCAGGTGGCGCAGGCGCAAGCGCCTCCGCATTCGGCCTTGATATCAAGCCCCCAGTCGCGGATTACCTCCATCACTCGGAAACCCTCAAGTGCTTCAAGCGTGTGACGTGTTCCGTCCTGATCGGTCACATGTATCTGCATGGCGCGTTCCCCCGTTCAGCCGTTCAATGTGGCCGAACGGCGCCAGCTGTAGCCTGGCACACCCTCGGCTTGGTCAGCCGCCGGCTGATAATGCAGATTGATGCCCGGCAAACGCTTTTCGACCAGCCGCTTAAGGGTCGGAGCATGGTCCACCTCGAAACTGTCAAAGCCGGTCCGCAGCATCAGCGGAACCTGATCGAGCAGAACCGTTCCCACTGCCCGCAATGCTCCCGCATAATCAAGCCGCTGCCTCAGCAGCATGGCTTGCGAGAATGCACGGCCATCACTGAAGGCAGGAAAGGTAAGTGCAACGATCGCCACGCGGTCGAGGATTGGCACAAGCCTGCGCACATCATCAGCCGGCTGCAGTACCACACCAAACGGCGCGTTGTCCTGCGCATGCTCCAGAGCATCGACCAACGACAGCAGCCTGGGCGCAACTTCCGCCTCGCCTGAAATCCACGGATCGTTTTCGACAATCCCGTTCTGTGTCCAAATGACAGTCATGACTAATCTCCGGGTCTTGTCTCAAGCCGCCTGGGCTTCGCCGCCATAAAGGGCTGCCTTGAAGGGAGCGGCGCCAATGCGGCGGTAGCATTCGATAAACGGCTCATCAGCGTTGTTTCTGTTGACCAGATAGGTGTCGACAATGGTCTCGATCGCGTCAGTGATCTGGTCAGGTCCAAAGCCGCGGCCGGTAATCTGGCCAATCGAAGCATTCTCGTCGGCGGAGCCGCCAAGCGAGATCTGGTAGAGTTCCTCGCCCTTCTTCTCGACACCGAGAATGCCGATATGGCCCACGTGGTGATGCCCGCAGGCATTGATGCAACCCGAAATCTTGATCTTCAGATCGCCGATTTCAGCTTGACGCGCAGCATCACCGAAGCGATTGGAAATCTCCTGCGCCACCGGAATCGAGCGGGCATTGGCGAGCGCGCAGTAATCCAGCCCCGGGCAGGCGATAATGTCGGTGATCAGGCCGGCATTGGCTGTCGCAAGACCATCGGCCAGAAGTGCGCGGTACAAAGGTTCGAGATCAGCGAGCGCCACATGCGGCAGCACCAGGTTCTGCTCGTGCGTCACCCGAATCTCATCATGGCCGAACTCCTCGGCCAGACGCGCCACGGAATCCATCTGGTCGGCAGTTGCGTCACCAGGAATGCCACCAATCGGTTTGAGTGAAATCGTCACCATGGCGTAGTCGGGGTGCTGGTGCGGCGCGACATTGCGGCCAACCCAGTCGGCAAAACCGGGATCGGATTTCTTCCATGCAGCCAACTCGCCCCAGCCTTCGGCGCGTGGAGCAAGCTTTGGCGGTGCGAAATAGGCGTTGATCGCAGCGATGTCGGCAGCAGGCAGCTTCAGGACACCATCCTTGAGATGTGCCCATTCCGCGTCGATCTCCTGGGTCAATTTTTCGATCCCGGTTTCATGCACCAGGATCTTGATCCGTGCCTTGTACTTGTTGTCGCGACGACCGTGCAGATTGTAGACCCGCATAATTGCAGTTGTGTAGGTCAGCAGGTCAGCTTCCGGCAGGAAGTCCTTGACCTTCTTGGCCAGAAGCGGCGTGCGCCCCTGCCCGCCACCGATCCAGACAGCAAAGCCCAGGCGGCCCTGTTCGTCCTTTTTCAGCTGCAGACCAATGTCATGGGTCTGGATTGCCGCCCGGTCACGCTCGGCAGCGGTCACCGCGATCTTGAACTTGCGCGGCAGGAACGAAAACTCCGGATGCACAGAGGACCATTGCCTCAGGATTTCGGCATAGGGCCGCGGATCGGCAACCTCGTCGGCGGCCGCGCCAGCGAAGTGATCGGCGGTGACATTGCGAATGCAATTGCCCGAGGTCTGGATGGCGTGCATCTCGACGTCTGCCAGCTCTTCAAGGATGGCCGGAATGTCGGACAGCTTGGGCCAGTTGTATTGAATGTTCTGACGGGTGGTGAAATGGCCGTAGCCACGATCATAGGTGCGGGCAATATGGGCCAGCTTGTGCATCTGCCTGCTGTTGAGTGTGCCATAGGGAACCGCGACGCGCAGCATATAGGCGTGAAGCTGCAGATAGACGCCGTTCATCAACCTGAGCGGCTTGAAGGCATCCTCGGATATCTCGCCGGTGAGCCGCCGCTCGACCTGATCGCGAAACTGGCTGACACGTGCCGCCACAAAGGCGTGGTCGAATTCATCATAACGATACATCGTATGGTCCTTATGCGGCTTGGGAGGCCTGCGCAGCGGAAGCTGGCGCATAATCGATTGTCGGTCCGTCGGCGCGGATACGCTCGCGCAGCCTGAAGGGGCGCGGCCCGTGTTCGGTTTCCTCGATCTCGATGACGTTGACATCGACAACGCGGTTGTCGGCCAGTGCCTGATCACCGGCTGCGGTGATCGCGGCGACGGCATCGTCATGGCGGGCCAGAAACGCTTCCTTGAGCGAAACAGTCCACTCGCCATTGGCGCCAAGCCAGACAGAGATGCCATCGGTCAGACGGTTTGCGGTGAGAACCTTGGTTTTGGTCGGGGCGGTTTTCATCGTGGCCTCCTCAGGCAGCTTGGGTTTGGCTGACGCCGGCAACAGTCTGCTGGCCAGCCGCAATGGGTGTGGAATGCTCGAAATTGGCGCCGGCAACGGCATCGCCGATCACCACCATCACCGGGCCGGCAAGCTCAGTGCGGTGCTCTAGTGCTGGCAGATCGGCAAGCGTGCCGTGAAACAGGCGGCGGTCGCCGCGCGAGGCGTTTTCAACGATTGCTACGGTCATGTCGGCGGGCAATCCGGCATCGATCAGCCTTGAGGCGACGCTGGCGGCAACCGTGCGGCCCATATAGACGCAGAGCGTGGCGCCGGAAACGGCCAGACGAGCCCAGTCAGGCAGTGCAGCCCCGGTGAGATCATGGCCGGTGGTAAACACCAGTGAGGAAGCGACACCGCGCAAAGTCAGCGGCAGTTCGAAATCGGCGGCAGCCGCGAAAGCTGAGGTAATCCCGGGAACGATCTCGAACGAGATACCGGCATCGCGGAGTGCGGCCATTTCCTCGCCGGCACGACCGAAAATCAGCGGATCGCCGGATTTGAGCCGGACCACGCGCTTGCCTTCACGGCCGAGACGGACCAACAGATCATTTATCTCGTTTTGGCTTTTGGAATGGCAACCCTTGCGCTTTCCAACAGAGAGGCGCTCGGCGTCACGGCGGCCAAGAGCGACGACCGCTTCGGGCACCAGCGCGTCATAGACAATCGCGTCGGCTTCCATCATGGCGCGCTGGGCGCGCAGCGTCAGAAGATCCTCCGCACCGGGCCCGGCGCCGATCAGCCAGACATGCCCCGGCACCGGCTCACGGCCGCGCAGCATGCGGGTGGCGGCGCGGCGCGCCAGCGACACATCGCCATTGTCGACATGGGTGGCGACATCGGCTTCGAAGAAGCGGCGCCAGAAGACGCGCCGGGCGACGCCGCGCGGCAACAGGCGGTCAACGGCAACACGGTAATCGGCGGCCAGGCGGGCCAGTGTTCCCAGCGAGGGCGAGAGCATCTGGTCAATGCGGGCGCGGATCATCTGCGCCAGCACTGGCCCTGCGCCTTCGGTTCCAATGGCAATCGCCACCGGTGCGCGATTGACCAGCGCCGGTGTCAGGAAATCGCAATAATCGGGCTGATCAACGGCATTGGCCGGGATCCGGCGCTCGCGCGCGGCAGAAACGATGTCGCGATCCTGCACCGCGTCTCCGGTGGCGGCAAAAACCAGAGTGGCGCCATCCATCTGGACGGCTGAGTAAGGTTCGCGCACAGCTTCAAGGCCCAGGCGGGCGAGGCTGTCGATGAGCTCGGCTTCAGGCGCATCGGCATAGACAGAGATCTCGGCGGATGTGTTGGCAACAAGCCGTGCCTTGGCGGCGGCTTCTGCACCATTGCCGAAAACTGCCACCTTGCGGGCGTCGACCCGCATGAATGCGGGGAATGTCGTCAATTGCGCTGTTTGCGTCGCCATATCCGTCAAACTCCTGAGTTGGAGCCATTTTCAGGATAATGACGAAACAAATGAAGAAACAAACATGTGCCAATTGGCGCGATCAGATATTCTTTTACCTCTGAAACCCGGTTATGGAGAATGGGTGACCGCGACGCTTCAGGCTCATGCGGTGGGACTGCAAAGAGTTGGATTTCAAATGGAGATCAAGGAAAACGCGGACCTGGTCCGCAGACTGCTCGACGTGATGGAGAACGACATCCTGCCATTGACCGAAAAGGGCGTGGCTTTGGGCAACAAGATTTTTGGCGGTGCGCTTTTGCGCAAGTCAGATCTTTCGCTGGTGATGGCGCAGACCAACAACGAGATGGAAAACCCGCTCTGGCACGGCGAAGTTCATCTTCTCAAGTGCTTTTATGAGAACCCGATTTCGAAGAGTGAATCCACCAAAGACATGATTTTCCTGTCGACGCATGAGCCCTGCACCATGTGCATGTCGGCGATTGCCTGGGCCGGATTTGACAATTTCTTCTATTTCTTCAGTCATCAGGATTCGCGCGACAGTTTTGCCATTCCGCATGACCTGAAGATGCTCAAGGAAGTTTTCGGGTTGGAACCGGGCGGCTACAATCACGACAATGCCTTCTGGCACGGCCACGGGATATTCGACATCATCGCCTCCCTGCCCGACGCAGAGGCGCAGCCGCTGCTTGATCAGGCGAGCCGCATCCGCGCCCGCTATGCAGATCTGTCGACCGCTTATCAGTCGTCCAAGGATGACAACGCGATTCCGCTCAACTGATTACCGCGACTGAGTTGTGGACAACACGGGCGCCCGAGGCTGAACAGTCGCGGGCGTTCAGTCGCTCAGATAAGCTCATGCCATGAAACCATCACGCGACATTTCCGGTCTTATCGAGATCATGGCGGCGCTCAGGCATCCCGAGACCGGGTGCCCCTGGGACATCAAGCAGGATTTCTCCACCATCAAGCCCTACACGATCGAGGAGGCCTACGAGGTTGCCGATGCGATCGAGCGCAATGATCCCGAGGATCTGTGCGACGAGTTGGGCGATCTGCTGCTGCAGGTGGTGTTTCATGCCCGCATGGCTGAGGAACAGCACCTGTTCTCGTTCGAAGACGTGGTCGAGGCGATCACCCAAAAAATGATCCGCCGGCATCCGCATGTGTTTGAGCGCTCCGACGCCGACACACCAGACAAGGTCAAGATACAATGGGCGGAGATCAAGGCTGAAGAAAAGCGCGAACGGGCGCAACGCCGCTCCGCACGTGGTCTGCCGGAAACAGAGACACCCGGTCAACTAACTACCGTGCCCCGCGCCCTTCCCGCATTGATGGAAGCGCTGAAACTGCAGCAGGCAGCGTCACAAGTGGGTTTCGACTGGGGCGCTGCGGGTCCTGTGCTCGACAAGATCGAGGAAGAGATTGCCGAACTGCGCGCCGAGATCGCCAGTGGTGAGAGCGACAAGGCGGCGGGCGAACTGGGCGACGTGATCTTCGCCGTCGCCAACCTGGCCCGGCATCTCAAGGCTGATCCGGAAGACGCGCTTCGCAGCACCAACACCAAGTTCCGGACACGGTTTGCCTATGTGGAAGCGGGTCTCGCCAAATTGGGCAAGACGCCCGAAGATGCGACGCTGGCGGAGATGGAAGCGCTCTGGCAAGAGGCGAAAACTGCGCCTTGATCTTTTGGGAAACAGCTGAGGCCCGAATTAACCGGGCGCGGATCAGGCCTGCCTAGTGGTCTGACCAAAACAGATGATACCCATCTGTTTTGAAAAGTCAGCCCACAAGCTATTGATCTGGTGGGGCGATTTGTCCTGACAGATGGGAACCATCTGTCAGGATCGCACCACTAGAAATCGTCCGTTTCGGGTTTCGGTCCCAGACCCAGCTGCCTGTCGAGATCGAGGCTGTCGGATGCGGTGAATTCGGCGGTCATTTCCACCGAGCCGTCGTCGTGGTCGATGCGGCTTTTCACTCGGCCGTGTTCGTAAATCCAGGACATCACAGGCAATTGCTGCGCGGTGAGCAGGATAGTGCGCGTGGTGAGCTTCCCCGAAATGCGGGCCTCGATCGCCGAGAGCAATGTATCGACGCCCCCGCCTTTCAGGGCCGAGACAACGACCGCCTCACCTGATTCAGCGCGTGCACGGAGCGCTTCTGCGGCATCGGGTTCCAGTAGATCCACCTTGTTCCACACCTCAAGCATCCGTTGCGGCTGGATTTCTCCGACGCCGAGACTGTTGAGGATCGCCTCCACATCGGCGGCCTGGGAACTGCGGTCAGGATCAGCCATGTCGCGCACATGCAGGATCAGATCAGCCTCGATCACCTCTTCGAGCGTGGCTCGAAAGGCAGCAACCAGATGGGTCGGCAGGTTGGAAATGAAACCAACGGTATCCGACAGGATCACCATGGCGCCATGCGGCAATTTCATGCGACGCAGCGTCGGATCCAGCGTGGCAAACAACATGTCCTCGGCCAAAACTTCAGCGCCGGTGATGCGGTTGAACAGCGTTGATTTGCCAGCGTTGGTATAGCCGACAAGGGCGACAATCGGATGCGGCATCTTCTTGCGCTTGGCACGGTGCAATTGGCGGGTGCGACGCACCTGCTCAAGCTCGCGCTCCAGCTTGATGATACGTTCCTGCAACTGTCGCCTGTCGGCCTCGATCTGGGTTTCGCCAGGGCCGCCCATGAAGCCACCACCGCCGCGCTGGCGTTCAAGGTGGGTCCAGCTGCGGACCAGTCGGCCTTTTTGGTAATTGAGATGGGCGAGCTCGACCTGCAGCACACCTTCCTTGGTGGAAGCACGGCGGCCGAAAATTTCCAAGATCAACCCGGTGCGGTCGATCACCTTGACCGCCCATTGCTCTTCCATATTGCGCTGTTGGACCGGGGTGAGCGGATGATCAACGATGACAAGTTGTGAGTCAGTCGAATCGATCATCGCCTTGATCTCGAGCATCTTGCCCTTGCCGAACAAGGTCGAAGGCCGCGGTGCGGAAACAGGCACGATCAGCGCTTCGGCAACCTCGAGATCAATGGCGCCGGCCAGACCGACGGCCTCCGCCAGGCGGTTGGCATCGGGGCGCTTGTCGACCTCACCGCTGCCGGGCGCAGCATTTCGCGTGCGCAAGGTCGGAACCAGCACAATAGCCCGCATGACGCCGGACTTGCTGTCCGCGTCGGAGAAATTCCCAGTACTATCAACAGTTTCGATGTGCGTTGTCCTGTCAGGCGCCGGTTGCGGCGTCCTCATTTTCAAACATCTGGACCGGCTGGCTTGGCATGATGGTGGAGATCGCATGCTTGTAGACAAGCTGCGAATGACCATCGCGTCTCAACAGGACACAGAAATTATCAAAAGACGTGACCACACCAGTCAACTTCACCCCGTTGATCAGGAAGATCGTCAGGGAAATCTTCTGCTTTCGAACCGTATTGAGAAAAAGATCCTGCAGGTTTTGTGAACGCTCCGCCATTGCGTCTTTTCATCCGTCTTTTTATTGCCTGCAAACCGCAGGTCGTTACCGCACTTGTTTGGCCCTTGATGACATGCGCTTTCTTCAGATATGAAAAAAAGCGCACCGAAGCCCGAAAGGCTTGGGTTACGTCAAGTTCCGAACATTCCCACTCCCTCTGACAGACACATATTCTCGTCTTGTCGCTGACAGATATTCGCTCGTCCGAACAAGCTACAGAAGACCATTGTTATGTGGTTTTGTAAACACTTGTTTTCGCGGCATCAATCCACTGTGGCTTATTGTCAGTCACGCGCAATTCATTCCATTTGAGCCGCACCACAGATGCATCCGGTCAAAGCCATACAATATGCGTTGCGGATTTGTTCAAACTGACTGCGCCCAAAAAGCGGGATTCAGCGGCTCATCCAGTAGCGGAGATTTAGAACAGCAAAAACAATCATGACTTCAAGGCGTCCCAGGGTCATGATTGCAATGCCTGCCAGCTTGGCGGACACAGGCATTGCGATAAATTGCGGCCAGACCTGATTTTCCGGGTCTGTTACAAAAGACGGAGGAACCAAAGCTTCATAGACAGGGGCAGCATTGGAGAAAAACGCGATCGCCATGGTGATGCCGCCTTCGAAATCCGTCGCATAGAGCGTAAACGCCATTGCGGCAAATGCGATGATCAGCAGTGACAGTGCGAAATAGGTCCATATGGCCCGCATACTCTTCTCATCGATGACCTGCGGCCCGAAACGCAGATTTGTCACGCCGCTGGGATAGATCAGTTGATTGAGTTCACGGGCCGAATGAACCGCCATTGCGACAACCCGGTAGATCTTGAAGCCGCCTGTCGTCGAGTATATCCCGCCACCGACCAGAACGATCATGAGCACAATGAGATCCGGCCACAAGGCGATTACGCCAGGCCGGCTTTCAATGCCGCTGGTGGCGACAAGCGAGGTCGAGGCAAGCAGGCTTTCAATGAAAATCGGCACCAGATCAGCTCCACCTGAGACTGCTGAGAGGCGAGCGGCGAACATCACTGCGACCACGAGAATCACAGCGGCGATCAACACCACCTCGGGATTGCCGGAAAAGAACTGTTTTGGCGACCGCAGCAATCGCCGGCGCCAGAACACACTGATGGTCCCGATCGCCAATCCCACAGTGAGAACCAATTGTGCCATCGGGCCGGCATGGTTTTCGAGCGCGCCTTCAAAGGGAAGAAAGCCCCCCGTGGCAATCGCGATCATCGACAGCATCGCCGAATAGGGCCCGTTCACGCCGGCCAGCATCAACCCGACGAAAATGATAAAGGTCATGAGCATGTATTGACCCAGCACCTCGCGGAAATCACCGAGATCGATCGTCATGTTGCTGGATTGACCGGTAATGACGCGGCGATCTCCGGCGGGCAATCCGCCAAAGCCGCCTGGTGCCAGAACATGGATGACCGATAAAAGCGTCAGAAAGCCGCCATACCACTCGATCGACGCGCGCCAGAACAGGATGGCCTGGGGCGCGGTTTCCCGTGACAAAAGCGTGGCTCCGGACGTGGTGAGCGCCGAGACAGCCTCGAACCAGGCATCAACCCAGCTCAACCCGGCCAGCGTCTTGAATGACACTGCGGCAATCAGTGGAACCAGCACCCACATTGCCACCAGCGCCACATATCCCGACGCCCGCCCCAATTGTCGTTTGAAACCCGAAATCGCCCCAAGCACCATCAGGGCTGCGAAAACGCCCATGGCCCCGACCAGCAGCATCGACAACGCCAAGTCCCGCATGCCATCGGCGATGGCAAACAGCACCGCTGGAACGATGAGCGTAAAAAGCCCCGCTACCGCGACCGCCAGGACATGCAATACGCCAAGCATATGATCAAAAGAACTCGAGGCTTACGCGGAACATCTGCTCCACATGACGCACCGACTCGAGCGCTGCGAACATCACCACGCGGTCTTTCGCCTTGATCTTGAGCGATCCGTCCGGGCGCAACACCTGTTTGTCACGATAGATCGCGCCAATCCGGACACCGTCGGGAAGATCGAGGTTACGCAGTGGCTTGCCGACCAGCGGTGATGTCTCGAGCGCTTCGGCCTCAATAACTTCCGCGGCACCTTTCTGAACCGAATAGACCGCGCGGATGCGGCCACGGCGGACGTGTTGGAGGATCTTGGAAATGGTGACAGCGCGGGGATTGATGTGCGCATCAATGCCCAGCGACTTGGTGAAATTTTGATAGGAGGGATTGTTGATCAAGGCGAGATTGGCCTTGCAGCCCAGCCGCTTGGCCATCACGGACGACAGGATGTTGACCTGATCGTCATTGGTCAATGCAACCATCAGATCGGCGTTCTGGATATCAGCTTCGATCAGAATGTTCTGATCAAGCGACGATCCGTTGAGCACAACCGTGCGAGACAGCGAATCTGCGATCGAGACAGCGCGAGACCGGTCAGACTCGATGATCTTGACCTTGGTCTTGGGCTGCCGCTCCTCTATCGCCGCAGCAACATAATAACCGATATTTCCGCCACCGGAGATGACAATGCGCCCTGCTTCCTGTTCCTCATGGCCAAACAGGCCAAGCGTACGACGAACATGCTCCCGATCACAGACAACATAGGCGAGGTCACCGGTTTCCAGCTGGTCACTTGAATGCGGCACGAACAGCTTGTCATTTCGCCAGACGCCCACCACTGTCGCGAGCAGGTCCGGGAACAACTCACTGAGCTGGACCAGCGGTGTGTTGACCACCGGACAATCCTCCAGGCATTCGATTGCGACCATTGCCACCTTGTCATCCGCAAACCGGACGGCGTCGGTTGCGCCAGGAAGTGCTATGCGGCGCAACACCATCTGGCCGACCTCGACTTCAGGTGAAATGATCACGTCGATGGGCATATGATCGCGTGAGAACAGGTCCGCCCAATGCGATTTGAGATAGGACTGGGCTCGAATGCGAGCGATCTTGGTCGGCACATTGAAGATCGAGTGGGCCACCTGACAGGCGACCATATTGATCTCGTCATAGAGTGTGACGGCGATGATCATGTCGGCCTGATCGGCACCGGCCTGGGCGAGAACATCGGGATGGGCGCCGTGACCGACATAGCTTCGGACATCCAGCGTATCGCGGATCGCCTGGACAAGCGTGGCGGAGGTATCGATTACCGAGACGTCGTTGTCCTCGGCTGCCAGGCGTTCGGCGATGCCGTAGCCCACGCGTCCCGCACCGCAAATGATAACCTTCATTGCCGACCCCTTAAGCGCCAATCCGTTTGCGCGGCCAAGACCGCTTCGCGCCGCTTATACGCCAAGAGATTTCAATTTGCGATGCAGAGCGGAGCGTTCCATTCCCACAAATTCAGCGGTTCTGGAAATGTTGCCGCCAAAGCGATTGATCTGGGCGATCAGATAATCACGCTCGAACAGTTCGCGCGCTTCACGCAATGGCAAAGTCATGATGTGGTTGGATCCCGCCGCCGAGGTCTTGGGCAGCATGTCGGAAACATCATCGGGCAACATGTCGGCGCTGATAACTGTGTCCGGTCCATCCGATCGGGCCAAAATCATCAACCGTTCCATATAGTTGCGCAACTGCCTGATGTTGCCCGGCCAGGTATGGGCCTGGATCACGGCCAGCGCATCCTCGCCAATACGGCGGTTTCTGATACCTGCCTGCTCGGAAACCATGCGCATGAACATATCAACCAGAAACGGGATATCCTCGCGCCGCTCACTCAGCGAAGGGACCCGCACAGGCACCACCGCCAGACGGTGATACAGATCTTCACGGAATTCACCCGCGCCGATAAGCTCTTCAAGATTGCGCGCGGTTGATGAAATGATGCGCACATCCACCTTGACCCGCTTGGTGCCGCCAACCCGCTCGAACTGCTGATCGACCAGCACACGCAGGATCTTGCTCTGGGTGCCGCGCGGCATGTCGGCCACTTCATCGAGATAGAGAATGCCGCCATGCGCCTCCTCCAACGCGCCGACCTTGCGTTCATGACTGGCGGCACTTTCCGTTCCGAACAACGCAACTTCCATACGTTCGGGTGTGATGGCGGCGGCATTGAGCACGACGAAGGGCCCATCAGCCCGCGTCGACTTGCGGTGGATAAGCCGCGCGACCAATTCCTTGCCTGATCCGGAAGGTCCGAGAATCATCACCCGGCTGTTGGTCGGAGCGATCTTGTCAATGCTCTGCTTGAGCTGGGAGACGGCGACCGATGTGCCGATCAGTTCGACCGGATCACCCGAACGCTTTTTGAGATCAGTGACTTCCCGCTTGAGTTTGGAGGTTTCAAGAGCCCTATCAGCGACCAGCACCAACCGATCGGCCTTGAAGGGTTTCTCGATGAAATCATAAGCTCCCCGCTGAATCGCAGAAACGGCGGTTTCGATGTTGCCGTGCCCGGATATCATCACCACAGGCAGTTCAGGATAGCGCGCCTTGATTTCATCGAGCAGAGCCAATCCGTCCAAGCGACTTCCCTGTAGCCAGATATCGAGAAAGATCAGACGCGGGACACGGTCGGAAATAGCTGCCAGCGCGGAATCGCTGTCTGCAGCCATTCGGGTTTCATGGCCTTCGTCATCCAGAATGCCCGATACGATCTCGCGAATATCGGCCTCGTCATCAACGACCAGAATGTCAGACGCCATCTGCCGGTTCCTTTTCATTATCTTCTTGTTCTTCGTTGGCGTGCGCGTCCACCGGAAGGCGGACTCTAATCATTGCGCCTTTGCCTCCATCGACCTCGGCCGGCGCATCCTGCAACTGAATAGTGCCGCCGTGATCATCTATGATCTTCTTGACGATGGCGAGACCGAGGCCGGTGCCTTTGTCGCGCATCGTCATATAGGGCTCGAGCAGCCGATGTCGGTTTTCACCGGGCAGTCCACGGCCATTGTCGATTATATCGACAATAAACTCCCGCTCATCGGCGGACCGCTCAGCCCGCACAATAATGGTTTTGCCGGAGCGCTCCTCATCGGCGGGGACTGCGTCAATTGCTTCCGTTGCATTCTTGATCAAGTTTCCGAAGGCCTGAGCCAACATTCGTGGATCGAACTCGCCTTCGAGCCGGAAATCAGGGAACTCACTCACGAACTCAATATCATTTCGGCTCACTTCGCGCAAAAACGCAGCATCTTTGAGGATGTCGCGCAAATCTGCGTGGATCTTGGAAGGCTTCGGCATGCGTGCAAATGACGAAAATTCATCAACCATGCGCCCGATATCCTCGACCTGACGAACAATGGTGTCGGTGCATTGGTCAAAGATGGCGCGGTCATCCTCAGGGATCTGCTTGCCATAACGGCGGCGGATGCGTTCAGCAGAAAGCTGGATCGGTGTCAGCGGATTTTTGATCTCATGGGCGATGCGTCGGGCGACATCGGCCCAGGCCGTCGAGCGTTGTGCGATCACCAGATCGGTGATGTCGTCGAGAGTGACCACAAACGATTCGAGCCCGTCATGGCTCTCCTCACGGGTGACCTTGACGTTGAGAGTGCGCTCCCTGCCGCCGCGGTGCAGCGTTACCTGCGCCATGGCGGACGAACGCGGCCGCATGGCCGCCTCCGCCATAACTGTCTCGAATTCCGGCGCCAGATCGGTGAACAGGTACCCGATCACATCGGCTTCGCCGTCGCCCAAAATTTCGCACGCCGAACGATTCGCGATTGTCACGGCGCCATTGTGATCAACGCCAACGACCCCGGCGGAAACACCGGACAATACCGCCTCGGTGAAACGGCGACGGTCATCAATCTGGTCTTTCGCCGACAGGATTTCATCGCGCTGGGTGCGCGTCTGCACAATCATGTTGTTGAAGGTCTGCGCCAGCGACCCGACATCGCCATCGGACGCATGCACCGGTACCACCACATCGAGATTGCCACTGGCCACTTCGTCGGATGCACCTATCAGGATCCTGATCGGGCGAACCAGCCGGTCAGCAACCGCAATTGCGGTCCAGATCGCTGACAGCAGCACAATAAGTGCGAACCCGAGATAGAGAATGCCAAAGGCAAGTTGCAGCGACGCCCGCCCCTGCTCCAGTGTCCGATATTCCTGCGTCGCCTCCTCCATCAGCCGCATCGAGCGCATGACTTCGGGATCGACCACCCGGACGGTATAAAGAAGTGTGCCGTCGATTTGCTGCAAGGGCATCAAGGCACCAACCAGATTGGTGACCCCCGGAGGGATCAGTGTTGGCTGTCCCTTGACCGCATCTTCGAGTGCTTGTTGCGGCACCGCCGGCAACGGCCGCTCTGTATCGATGTCGGCTTGCAAAATGACGCTGCCGTCCTGTCGCACCAGAAATGCGCCGAGAAGACCGCGACCTGTGGCTTGCCGCGTCACAAACTGGGTAAAGCCGACGCGATCAAGGGTATAGAGCGACCGTGCGTTGTCCAAATCATTGGCCATCGAAACCGTTTGCCCCTGCAAAAACCGTGCATTTTCCAAGACATAGGCTTGGGCCACGGACAAGGACGAATTGACGATCGATTTGGTTCGCAGGGAGAACCAGCGATCAAGGCCAACATCGAGCGTGATCGATGCGACGATGGCGACCAGAATTGCAGGAAGAATGGCAACGATCGAAAACAGCGCAACAATGCGAATGTGAAGCTTGGCCGCCGCCTTGCCCCGCCGCCGCGCTTTCAGCAGCTTGTTGATTTCGAGAAACACCAATGTCACCAGACCGATGACGAACACCAGATTGACCACGACCGCTGCGAGAACAACCTGATCGACCGGCACTATGGGGGTAAGTCCCAGCAGGATGGTGAACGAAACCAGGGCGCTCAAAAATGCCGAGACGACCAATGCAATACCAGGAAATGTAAACCGGCTGCGGCGGCGCCCGGCGTCTTTGCCATCAATCCCCATACCAGAGGTTCCAATGCCCGCCGCAATCTGGCCGGTATCCAGCAAACCCGAATTCGTTGGATTTGGAGCCGTGTCGATCACCATCTGTTCCTTGCCACCCGTTTACACGCGGACTTCACCGTTGCGAACAAGCAACATAATGTGGCGAAAATGCAACGTCTGTGCAAGGCGTGTCAAGCAGCGTCGAAAGCGAACCGACCTATCAGAGCGGACGCGGGGAACGGTACACTGTTACGCCGAGCTCACGGATCTTCTTGCGCAAGGTGTTGCGGTTCAACCCAAGCAGGTCGGCGGCCTTGATCTGGTTGCCACGGGTCGCTGTCAAAGCGGCAAGAATAAGCGGATACTCAACTTCTTCCAGCACGCGCTGATACAGCCCGGACGGCGGCAAATCCTCACCGAAACCGGAGAAATAGCGGCGCATGTTTTCTTCCACCGACTCGGCGATGGTTGTCGGTCCCATCGAGGTCGAGCCCTGCGGCGATGCCGGCTCGGGCGATTCGATCCTGAGCTCATTGTCGATAATCTCACGAGTGATGACGTCTTGGGGATAGAGCGCCATCACACGCCGCACGACATTTTCAAGTTCCCGCACGTTTCCGGGCCACGGATAGGCCTTGAGCAGATCCAGCGCCTCGCCGTCAAAGCGTTTTGCGTCTAGCCCCTCGCCAACCGCGCCGCGCACAAAATGGCGCACCAGATCCGGCACATCCTCGGCGCGGTCCCTGAGTGCGGGCAGGCGCAAAGGCACGACATTGAGCCGGTAATAGAGATCTTCGCGGAACAGGCCCTGATTGATCAGGGTCTTGAGATCCTTGTTGGTCGCAGCGACAATGCGCACATCTGTCTTGATCGGGGTGCGGCCACCCACAGTGGTGTATTCACCCTGCTGCAGCACGCGGAGAAGCCGGGTCTGGGCATCCATCGGCATGTCGCCGATCTCATCGAGAAACAGGGTTCCGCCTTCTGCCTGTTCAAAGCGCCCGGTCGATTTGTTCTGCGCGCCGGTGAAGGCGCCCTTCTCATGC
>Ga0163215_100763_pt1 | contig 37166 bp, 31 predicted proteins | sample SynspAceP_FD_185934 | JGI IMG/M metagenome (GOLD analysis project Ga0163215, IMG submission 185934) | Saline lake microbial communities from Ace Lake in Antarctica - Synechococcus sp. Ace-P (Hybrid Assembly) | ecosystem: Environmental > Aquatic > Non-marine Saline and Alkaline > Saline | place...
GTTGATCGTCTCGATCATATGACCGGAATACGGATGGTGCGCGCCTGATCCGCGATGGAGCGTGTGATCGCCTGACGGATCCACCATGTGGCGTAGGTGGAGAATTTATAGCCGCGACGGTATTCGAATTTGTCAACAGCTTTCATCAAGCCGATGTTGCCTTCCTGAATAAGATCAAGGAATTGCAGGCCGCGGTTCGTGTATTTCTTGGCGATGGAGATAACCAGACGCAGGTTCGCCTCGACCATCTCTTTCTTGGCCTGACGGGCTTCTTTCTCGCCCTTCTGGACCTGCTGCACGATGCGGCGGAACTCGGAGATATCCAGACCCACATACTGACCGACTTGCGCCATATCGTTGCGCAACTCATCGACCTTGTCGCTGGAGCGCTCAATGAACATCTGCCAGCCGCGACCGGCCTTCTCGCCCATCCGCTCCATCCAGTTCGGGTCCAGCTCGTAGCCGCGATAGGCCTCGACGAACTCCGACCGGTTGATGCGCGCCTGATCGGCCAGCTTTACCATAGCTGAGTCAATCTGCATGATCCGGCGGTTGATACCGTAAAGCTGATCAATCAGCGCTTCGATGCGGTTGTTGTGCAGATGAAGATCGTTCACCAGCGCCACAATCTCCGAACGCAGCTTCTGGTAGGTTGCCTCGTTCGTAGCAGAGAAAGAGCCGTCTTCGTTCAGGGTCGCTGAAATACGGCTGTCCTGCATTTCGCTCAGCTTGATGTAGTCGTCCGCGATGATGTCCAGCGCTTCCAGCACCTGTGGCTTCAGCGCTGCCTCCATCGCTGCGAGCGACATGTTGGCCTGCTCGTCCTCATCTTCGTCGTCGTCATCATCGACGCGGATGGGATTGCCGTCCGCATCCAGTTCCTGCTTGTCCTCATTTTTGCTTTCCGGGGTCGCGCCGCCGACGGGCACGACGGGAGTGGTCGCTTCTTCCTCCCCCATCTGGGTGCCAAAAGTGGCCTCCAGATCAATCACGTCGCGCAGCAAAATGTCCTCGGACAGAAGTTCGTCGCGCCAGATGGTGATCGCCTGGAACGTCAGCGGGCTTTCGCACAGCCCGGCGATCATTGTGTTGCGGCCGGCCTCGATGCGCTTTGCAATCGCGATCTCGCCCTCGCGTGACAACAGCTCGACGCTGCCCATCTCGCGTAGGTACATGCGCACCGGATCGTCCGTACGGTCCAGTTTCTCGGACGTGCCGGAGCCCAGCGTGATCTCGCGCGCGCCTTCGGTGGTGGCAATATCAGTGCCGCCTTTGTTTTCTTCTTCCTCGGCCTCTTCGTCTTCGATGATATTGATACCCATCTCCGACAGCATCGACATCACGTCCTCGATCTGTTCCGAAGAAACCTGATCGGGCGGCAGTACCGTGTTCAGCTGATCATAGGTGATGTAGCCCTTTTCACGGGCATCGCCGATCATTTTTTTGACAGCGGCTTGGCTCATGTCCAGCGAGTGGCCGGAATCCTGATCGTCGTTCTTGGCGTCTTCGTTCGTGTCTTTGGCAGCCATCAAGAATTCCTCTGCGTCATTGCGCGAATCACTCTAAAGCGAATCGCTTTTTCGAATCATGCGGGGTTTGCGGTGATTCTTAAACCCGGCATCCTTATTTTTCCGCTAATTGCGCCGATTTGGTTACTGCAGCGCCACAAACCTTGCACCTGTGCTGCCCCGGCCCACTTAGTGGCTTTTCTTTCCGCCCTTGGAGAAGTCGATCTGGTCGAACAGGCTACGGCTCTTGGCGACCTGCTCGCGGTCCAGCCGCGCCCCGTTGTCAGCGATAACATATTCCGCTTTATCCTCCTGACCAGCCCGCTGCGCGCGATCTGCCGCTTTCGCCGCTTCGGCCAGCCGCCATGTCAGGCCTTCGTCTGCCTCTCCGCCCAGATCGTCCGTCGCATCTCTCACTTCGTCCTGCAACCCGCGCAGCGCCGTCAACTTTGCCAGCTCTTCGGCGATGGTCATCGTGGTGATCTCGACATCGCCCGGCTTGCGGATACAGGGCGTGATAGCGACATGGCGCTGAGACAACAGATTTTCAAGGGCATCGGGGCCAAGATGATCGTTGATCGCCGCGCGCAAGGCCTGCGCGCCATCGGGCGCGTGGCGCAATACCAGATCGCGTAACCGCGCATGATCGGCGTCCAGACAGGCCATGGCCTCAAGCCCGCTCTCGAACGGCTCAACGACATCAGGGCAACTGATGCAGGCGGCAAGGATCACCGCTTCGCGCAGATGGTCCGTGGTATGCGCATCCGCCGTCGAAGCGAGGATGGAGGATTTGGCCCCCGCAGACGGCCCTTGCGGCACCTTGCTGCCCCAAGGCTGGCGCCATGCCCGCTCCTTGAGCGGCGCGGCACCGCCTCCGCGCGGCTTGGCACGAAACAGCTGCCAGCGCATGTCCTTGATCGCCTGCCCGTAATGGCTGCGGATACTCGGGTCCTTGATAAGCATGATCTTTTCGCGCAGCGATTTATCCAGCGCCGCCTTCGCTCGGGGCTGTCAAAGACCTTGCCCTCGACCTCGCGTTGCCACAGCAGCTGCACCATGGGCACCGCTGCATCCAGCAGCTTTTGCACCGCCCCTGCCCCTGCGGATTTCAGCAGATCGTCCGGATCCTGCCCCTCGGGCATCATGGCAAAGCGCAAGGACCGCCCCGCCTCCAGCAGCGGCAGCGACAGGTCGATAAGACGCAATGCCGCGCGCTGGCCTGCGGTATCGCCGTCCAGCGTGATGATCGGCTCGTCACTGATGCGCCAGAGCATCGCCAGCTGGTTCTCGGTAATCGCGGTGCCCAGCGGTGCAACGCTCGCTTGAAAACCCGCCTCCGACAGCGCGATCACGTCCATATAGCCTTCGGCCACCAGCAGCGGTTGCCCCTTCCCCGCCGCCACGCGCGCGTCGCGCACGTTGTAGAGGCTGCGGCCCTTATCAAACAGTTCGGTCTCCGGCGAGTTAAGGTATTTCGCCTTATCCTCCGGGTCCATCGCGCGGCCACCAAAAGCAATGCAGCGCCCGCGTGCATCGCGGATCGGGTACATAATGCGGCCGCGAAACGTGTCATAGGGCTTGCCGCCCTTGGACGAAGGTTTGGCCAGCCCCGCGCCCAAAATCAGCTCATCCACGATGTCCTTACCCTTGAGTGCGTCCCAAAGCCCCTGCCAGCTGTCGGGCGCAAAGCCGATCTCCCAGCGGTCGCAGACATCCTGGCTCAAGCCCCGCCGTTCCAGATAACTGCGCGCCTCCGCCGCAGCGCCTGTGCGCAGTTGCAACCGGAACCACTTGACCGCCAACTCCATCACATCGGCCAGTTCAGTGCGGACGTCGGCCTTTTCCTGCGCGCGAGGGTCCCGCTCGGGCATGGGCATACCGGCTTCGCGGGCCAGAATCTCGACAGCCTCCATGAAGCTCACATTTTCCGTTTCGCGCACGAAGGAAATCGCGTCGCCCTTGGCGTGGCAGCCAAAGCAGTAATAGAACCCCTTGCGGTCATCTACATGAAAACTAGCGGATTTTTCCTGATGGAAAGGGCATGGAGCCCACATGTCGCCCTTGCCCTGATTGGACTTGCGCGCATCCCACATAACCTTACGACCCACAACCTGTGACAGGCTGGAGCGCGTGCGTAATTCATCAAGGAAGCCGGGTGGAAGAGACATACACTACATATGGTCAGCCTGCCGCCAGAGTCCAGAAGCAGGCCGCGTTCAAAGTCGGCTTATTGCGACAGACAGAGCTCGTTCCACGCGGCGGAAAGATCGTTCTCTTCCACCTCTGAAATCTCCAACCCGTAAATCCAGGGCGTTACCAGCGGCACGACGGCGTTATAGTTCTCGGGCCATGCGGGTGCGCTGTCGGCAAGGTGGGTGGCCACATCGACCTCCTCCACACTGCCCAGGCGCGCGGCCTGTACCGCGCCCACGACATCCGCCTGTAACCCGCAATCCCTCTCCTTGGCCGAGGCAGCAAAAGCAGGGGCAGCGACAGCAACACTCAAAACAACACTTAACAGGCGGATCATATCAGGCTCCAATACAAAAATTTCCGTGCTGTTTAGCCGCGCGCAGCCACGGCGGCCAGTGCCGTCTCCAAATCGTGAACCAGTGTCGCCGCCATTGAGCGGAAAACCGCAATTAGAAACACATCCTCGCCGGTGCGGGTGATGCTGGCGTTCATATGTCCCAGACGACTGCGGATCGTCGCCCCCACAGGGAAGACCGACAGCCGCATATCCACCGGCACCAACCGCGCCAGCGCCGCATCGCCGCCCGCGCCGGTCAGCGTGACAACCGCCCATGCGTCCGATTGATCGACCACCGCTGCATACGCACCCAGATCGGGATCGGGCGCTTCTCCGATCAGCAATCCCTCACCCTGCCCGACCCAGACGATGCGACGCTGCGCGTCCCCCGCTGTCTGGTTCGGTGGCGGAAAGGGAAGGCCCAGCGCGCGCTCCAGCGCGGCCTTCGATGCGCCCTCGAACGGCGTGATTGAGGTAATCACGCCAACATCCGACTCTGCTACGGTCAGCGCACCAATGGTCAGCGGCAACAGCCCCGCACAGGGGGACACTGGTTCCAGTTTACCCACGCAAACGCCCTCCCTCGGGATCAATAAATACAGGCGAGCAAATCTCGACCTCGACGGTCAGGTCCCGCACGTGGTCGCGTACCACCATCCGCTCGCCCATCCGCTCCGGCCCACCTTTGACAAACCCCAGGCCGATCATCGTTCCCAGATCGGGCGAATAGCACACCGACGTCACATAGCCCTGATCATTGGCGTGCACATGCGCGGCACCCGCGTCAAAAATATGCGCGCCTGCCGTCATCTGTTGGTCCGCCCTGACCGGGCGCAGCCCCACCAGCCGCTCGCGCGCCGGGTCCGTCAGCCCCTCTCGCGCGGCCATGACCCGTCCGATACAGTCCTTCTTGTCCGATACCATGCGCGCCATTCCAACATCGAAAGCGGTCACGCGGCCATGTATCTCGGCGTGTGTGATATGCCCCTTTTCGATCCGCAGCACGTTCAGCGCCTCCATCCCGTAGGCCCCACCGCCCATCGCTTCGGCGCGGCGCACCAGCTCCGCAAACAGTGCAGCGCCGTAGCGGGCAGGCACCGCCACCTCATAGGCATGCTCACCGGAGAAGCTGATCCGGAACAACCGCCCCGCCACGCCCATCACACCGACCTCGCCGCAGGCCATGAACGGCCAGCTATCGTTGTCCACCGGCGTGTCCAACAGATCGTTCAACAGCTCCCGTGACTTCGGCCCTGCCACGGCAAACTGCGCCCATTGCTCGGTCACCGACGTGAACGCCACCGCCCATTCGGGATGCAGCGCCTGTGCCACGAACTCCAGATGCCGCATCACATCCCCCGCCGCTGCGGTTGTGGTGGTAACAATGTAATGCTCTGACCCCATGCGCGCGCAGGTTCCATCATCCATTACCGTGCCATCCTCGCGCAGCATCAGGCCATAGCGCACACGGCCTTCCTTCAGCGTCGAAAACATGCCGGTATAGACAAAATCCAGCAGCTTGGCCGCATCCGGCCCCTGAATGTCGATCTTGCCCAGCGTGCTTACGTCACATACCCCGACCGTGCGGCGGACATAGCCCACCTCGCGGTCGCAACTCTCGCGCCACGTTGTCTCGCCCGTGCGCGGGAAATAACTGGGGCGATACCACAGCCCCGCCTCGATCATCGGCGCGCCCATGGAAACGCTTTGCTCGTGCGACGTGGTGAACCTCTGCGGGGCAAAGCCCTTGCCCTGCGCCCCCGCCCCCATCGCGGCAATCGCCACGGGCGAATAAGGCGGTCTGAATGTAGTCACCCCCGTCTCGGGAATCGCTCGACCGGTCACATCCGCCAGCACCGCAAGGGCCACGACATTCGAGTTCTTGCCCTGATCCGTCGCCATCCCCTGCGTGGTGTACCGCTTCATATGCTCGACCGAGCGGAAGTTCTCGACCGCTGCCTGCTTTACGTCCTTCACGCTGACATCGTTCTGGAAATCCAGCCACGCGCGCCCCTTGCCCGCCACAGCCCAGAGCGGCGAAATCCGGTAGGCCTGATCCTCCGCCTCCGGCAAATCGATCGCTGCCTCCTCATGCCCCAACGCCGCCGCCACGCGCGCCGCCGCTGCCGCCCCCTCTGCCAGACAGGCAGCTGTAGAGAACGCACCGTTGCACGCCCCCGCCGCTTCCAGTCCGGGCACCATACCGTCCCGCGGCACGAAGGCCGCGATATCAGCGCGCCATTCCGGGCGGCCATTCATATGACAGGCCAAATGCACCGTCGGGTTCCACCCGCCTGAGACCGCCAGACACTCCGCCGCCACATGCAGCACCCGATCCCCCTTGCGGACCTTGATGCCCGTCAGCCCCAGCCGCCCCGTGCTGCCGCAAACCTGCGCGCCAAGGTGCACCCGATAAGGCAGATCCCTCACCTGCACCCCGGCGCGGCTGTCAATCAGCGCCGCCACCTTTACGCCTGCGTTGTGCAGATCCCGCGCCGTGCGGTGCGCATCGTCATTATTACCAAACACGGCGACAGATTTACCCGCCACCACGCCCCAGCGGTTGAGGTAGGACCGCACCGCTCCCGCCGTCATGATGCCGGGACGGTCGTTATCCTCGAAGGCAATCGGCCGCTCCAGTGCGCCTGCGCACAAGATGCTGCGCCGCGCGGTGATCCGCCAGAAACACTCCAACGGTGCGGCGCTGCGCGGCAGATGGTGCCCGACCCGCTCCAACGCGCCAAACACGCCACCGTCGTATGCACCCGTAACAGTGGTCCGCGTCATCAGGCGCACATTCGGCATCGCCGCCAGCGCGCGCACCTGCGCCGCAGCCCAGTCCGCGCCGGTCCTGCCGCCCACTTCCTCGACCTCGACCAACAGACGGCCCCCCATGCTACTGTCCTCGTCACACAGGATCACGTCCAGTCCGGCCTCTGCCGCCACCCGCGCCGCCATCAGACCCGACGGCCCCGCACCGATCACCAGCAGATCACAAAACGCAAATGCCCGGTCATAAGTATCCGGGTTGTTATGCCCGCTCAGCGCCCCCAAGCCCGCCGCCCGGCGGATTACCGGTTCATAGAGCTTCTCCCAGAACGCTTTGGGCCACATGAAGGTCTTGTAGTAAAACCCCGCCCCCAGAAACGGCGCGGCAATATCATTGACCGCCATCACATCGAACTTCAGCGACGGCCAGGCCGATTGCGAATATACCTCCAGTCCCTCATAAATCTCCTGCACCGTAGCGCGCACATTGGGCTCGGCTTGCGCGCCGCGCCCGATGGTCACCAGCGCATTCGGCTCCTCGCTGCCCGCCGACAGCACACCGCGCGGGCGATGATACTTGAACGACCGCCCCATGAGGCGGACCCCATTGGCAAGCAACGCCGATGCAACCGTATCCCCTGCCCGACCGCTATACCCGACCCCGTCGAACCGGAACCGCACCGGCGCGCCGAGCCCCTTGTCGCTGACCCTCATGCGCCCGTTCCCCGCTTGATGTCCGACGCCAGTGCCGTCTCGAAAATCTGATGGGTCACGGTATCCCGCGTCACGACAAGCCACGCGCCACATCCTGCGTCATGCTGCCAAAAATCGCGCGTGCGCCCCGCCGGGTTGTCGCGCAGATGCACATAGTCATCCCACTCTGCCGCCCCGGCGTCAGGCGCAGGGCGCGCCAAAGCCACTGCAGCCCCTTTATAATAAAACTCGCGCCGGTCCCGCGCGCCGCACAAAGGACAGTCAATTCTCATGCCCACACCTCGCCGACGATACGCGCCGAGATCTTCATTGTGCCAATAAACTCAATCCCGCGGCCTGCCACAGGTGCCTTAGTGAAGATTATGCTGCGCACCTGTGCCCTCCTCGTCCATCAATCCCCGCCCCGTGCGAAACCTGTCCAAACGAAACTTCGCCGCAGGTGCATGATACTCCCCCGTGGCCATGAGATGCGCAAAGGAGTTACCCGATCCGGGCACCGCCTTGAAGCCACCGTAGCACCAGCCGCAATTCAGGAACAAACCCTGGGTTTCCGTCTTGTCGATGATGGGAGAGCCATCAGGCGTCATGTCCATGATCCCGCCCCAACTACGCAAGACTTTAGCCTTTCCGATCATCGGCATCAGGGTCATGCCCGCCTCCATCACATGCTCGGCCATGGGCAGGTTGCCGCGGCTGGCATAGGAGGCGTAGAAATCCAGATCACCGCCGAACACCAGCCCGCCTTTGTCAGACTGGCTGATGTAGAAATGCCCCATGCCGAAACTGATCACGTTGTCGATCACAGGCTTCAGTCCTTCGGTCACGAAAGCCTGCAAGACGTGGGATTCAATCGGCAGGCGCATCCCCGCCATCGCCGCCACCAGAGACGACCGCCCCGCAACCACGATCCCGACCTTTTTGGCGCGGATCAGGCCCTTGGTGGTCTGCACGCCCACCACGGCCCCGTTCTCGATATCGATGCCGGTCACTTCGCACTGCTGGATAAGATCAACCCCACGCTGGCTTGCCCCGCGCGCATACCCCCATGCCACCGCGTCATGACGCGCCGTACCTGCACGCTTTTGCAACAAACCTCCGTAAATCGGAAAGCGCGTGTTCTCGAAATCCAGAAAGGGCGCGATCTTGCGGACGCCTGCGACATCCAGCAACTCCGCATCGTCGCCCTGCCCGATGATGCTGTTTCCGCGCCGCGCATAGGCGTCGCGCTGGCCGTCCGAGTGGCACAGCATCAACTGCCCGCGCTGGGACAGCATCACGTTATAGTTCAGCTCCTGCTCCAGATTTTCCCACAGCTTGAGCGAATGGGAATAGAACTGAGAATTGCCATCGAGGAAATAATTGGCCCGCACAATCGTGGTATTGCGCCCCACGTTGCCACCGCCCAGATAGCCCTTCTCCAGCACGGCGATATTGGTCATCCCATGCTCTTTGGCAAGATAATAGGCGGTGGACAGGCCATGCCCGCCGCCCCCAATGATGATCGCATCATATTCCGCCCTGGGTTGTGCCTCACGCCAGTGCGGCTGCCAGCCCGTGTTGCCGCGCAAGCCCTCGCGCAAGATACGCAATCCCGAAAACCGCATGTGACCCCCAGTTTCTGTCGCGGGCCAGTCTGGCAAACCTGCCGCAGGCTCGCAATCGTCAAATCACACGGGCGAGTAGATTTTGGCCGCCGATTCCGTCACCTCCGCCATGGCGCTGCGATAAGAGGCAGGGCCATAGCTAATCCGCGCCACGCCAGCCCGGGCCAGCGCATCACCGGCGGCCAGTTCGGGGCGCATCATCACGTTGACCGGCAGCGACACCTGCGCGCAGACCTGCCTGATCAACGCCGCATCACACAGCCCTGGCACAAAAAACCCCGAAGCCCCTGCCTGCGCATAAGCCGTGCCTCGTGCCACCGCCTCCGCAACCAGCCCCGCGTGATCTGCCCCGTCCGATTGCAGGAACAGATCCGTGCGGGCGTTGATGAAGAAGTCCGGCCCAACGGCCGTGCGAATGGCAGCAATGCGCGCGCATTGCGCTTCAACCGGCCACAGCCCTTCACCCTGCACGCGCCGGTCCTCGAAGTTCATCCCGACAGCCCCAGTCTGCGCCAGCAAGCGCGCATTGGCGGCTACGATCTCGGGCGCGTCGCCATAGGCGCCCTCGAAATCAACACTGAGCGGAACGTCTTGCGCCTGCGCGATCCGCTCCACCAGCGCCAGCAACTGCGCCATCGGCAACTGCTCGCCATCATCATAGCCTTGGGCTGCGGCGACCGACCAGCTGCCCGTGGCAAGCGCCGGTGCTCCACCCTCCGCAATCGCCTGCGCCGATCCGGCGTCCCAGCAATTGTACAATACCAACGGCGCACCTTTGACGTGCAACGCCGCGAAAGCTTGTGCCTTGTTATCCATGTCCGTTCTCCCTCGCGGCAAATCCGCGTTCCAGTTCGATGAGCTTCTGTTTGCGCCACAGGCCGCCGCCATAGCCTGTCAGACTGCCGTCTGCCCCCAACACGCGATGGCAGGGAATGACGATGGCGATCGGGTTCGCCCCGTTGGCGCGCGCCACGGCGCGGGTGGCCTCCGGCCTGCCCATGTCGCAGGCAAGTTGGCTGTAACTAAGCGTTTGCCCCGCAGGTATAGTGCGCAAGGCACGCCAGACCTCCTGGCTGAAAGGGCTGCCCAGCGGGCGCAGGGGTGTCTCGAACACTGCCGCGCGTCCGGCCATGAAATCGGCCATCTCGCGCTCGATCCGGTCGGTTGGCGCGAAGCGGCCAAAGCCCAGCGACCCTTTGGCATCGCGACGCAGCGCCGCCAACTCGGCTGGCAGCGCGCGGCGTTCGGTGAATTCCAGCAGATGCAAAGCGTTCTCGGAGGACACCGCCACCATCGCGCCCAGTGGCGTGGTGATCCAGTCCGCCCGTAACAGCGCATCGCGCACGAAGGCCCCCGGCGGCACCCCCGTCCAGCCCGCAAACGCCGCGCGGAAAGCCGAGGCAGAACTGTAACCCGCCTCAAGCTGCGCCTCGATCACGCGCGCGCCGCCTACCAGCTCGGCCCCGCCCGCGCGCAGGCGCGCCAGCCGTGCCATCCCCAGAAACGTCATGCCAAAGTGACGTTTGAATGCGCGCCGCACGGTCGACAGGTCATAGCCCAGTGCAGCAATGTCGTCCTCCGCCCAGCGCCGCGCGGGATCAGCATCAAGGGCGGCCAGCAGCGCCTTGACCGCAGGCTCGCCCTCCGCCGCCGGTGCCATCGGGTAGCAGCGCTTGCAGGCGCGATATCCTGCATCGATCGCGGCACCTATCGTATCATAGAAAGTGCAATTCTCGCGCTTGGGTTTGCGCGCAAGATAGGTCAGACGGCAGAACACGCCGGTCGAGGAAACGCCCACCCACGCGCGCCCGTCCCATGCAGGATCACGCGCCAGCAAGGCGGCATAAAGCGTATCGGGATCGGGTAAATCAAACATCATGGCGCCAGCCTAGCGGGCCCGCGCATGCCTGTCCGCCGCCAATCAGGCGTTTATTCACGAATATGCGGCGGGCACTGCCGGAAAGGCCGCCCCCGCCGCGATTGCGCCTTACAGTCCCTTGGCCTGATAGCTGGCGGCGACCTTGCCGATACTGACCAGATAGGCGGCTGTCCGCAGATCGGTCACATCGTCACGCCCGTGCCAGACTTTAGCCATAGAATCGTAGGCAATACGCATGGTGTCATCCAGCCCCGAGCGGACCAGCTCCAGCTCGCCCGCGCCGCGCAGGTATTTGTCCTTGAAATCAGGGCTCAACGTCCAGTTGATCGAGGTATCGCGGCTGATCCGCTCCAACTCGTCCACGATCAACTGGTGACGGCTTTCTTCCTGACGACGCTGCATACGGCCAAAGCGGATGTGGGACAGGTTTTTGACCCACTCGAAGTAGCTGACCGTCACACCACCCGCGTTGGCGTACATATCGGGAATGATAACAATGCCCTTGTCGCGCAGGATATCATCCGCGCCTGCGGTGATCGGACCGTTCGCCGCCTCGATGATCAGCGGCGCCTGTACCTTGTGGGCATTGCGCAGGTTGATCACACCCTCCATCGCGGCGGGGATCAGGATCTCGCACTCCGCCTCCAGCAGGCTGGCGCCGTCCTTGACGAACTTGCCACCCGCAAAGCCTTCAGGCGTGCCTTCGGCGGTAATGTGGGCCTTGAGCGCGTCGATGTCGATGCCATCATCGTTCCAGATGGCACCGTTGTATTCGATCACACCGACAACGGGCGCGCCGTCTTCCTCGCTCAGGAACTTGGCCGCGTGATAGCCCACGTTGCCGAGGCCCTGCACCACCACGCGCTTGCCATCCAGAGTGCCTGTCATGCCAGCCTTTTTGACGCCCTCGCTGTCACGGAAGAATGCACGCAGGGCATATTGCACACCGCGACCCGTGGCCTCGGTACGACCCTGAATGCCGCCTGCGTTGGTCGGTTTGCCCGTCACACAGGCAGCGCTGTTGATGTCTGTTGTGTGCATGCGCTTGTATTGGTCAGCGATCCACGCCATCTCGCGCTCGCCCGTGCCCATGTCGGGGGCGGGCACGTTCTGGGCAGGGTTGATCAGATCGCGCTTGATCAGCTCATAGGCGAAACGGCGGGTGATCATCTCCATTTCGTGCTCGTCATATTCACGGGGGTCCACACACAGCCCGCCCTTGGAGCCGCCAAAGGGCGCTTCAACCAGTGCGCATTTGAACGTCATAAGCGCCGCAAGCGCTTCGACCTCGTCCTGATTGACGCCCAGAGAATAGCGGATGCCGCCTTTGACCGGCTCCATGTGTTCCGAATGGACCGAGCGGTAGCCGGTGAACGTCTTGATATCGCCGCGCAGGCGCACGCCGAAACGCACGGTATAGGTGGCGTTGCACACACGGATCTTTTCGACGAGGCCGGGTTTGAGATCCATGAGGTCCACCGCGCGGTTGAACATCAGGTTCACACTGTCGCGGAAGCTCGGCTCGTTCAGGGATTGGGTCATGGGAATGAAGGCCTTTTTTGCAGATCTGTTGAAGGCACGGGCGAATCCCATCCCTTGAGCTGACCATAGGGCGCGATTCCAAAAGTGCCAATTTTTTAGACGCTTTTAAAAGATCGACAGGGCAATACATGCATCAGAAAAGCCCGCAACGCATAAGGATGGTACGCTGCACCATACGCCTGCGAATCCCCCCTGTGGTATTCCAGATAACCTGGCCCGCGCAAAACCGCTTCTATCCGGCCCAATTCTGGCGACTGTTCACAGCTGCGAAACACTCCCCCGAATATGTCTACATTACCACTAAAATCCCTTTAAAATAAGGCTTTAATCCATCAATCCGCCCCATTTTGGCCATTTTCAGAGAGCATAAGAACGGGTGATAAAGCCGATGGTCCCGTCATTTTGATCGGGGATAGGCAAGAGAGGTGAAGATGATGTCAAAACTGTTTTCGACGACAGCCGTCCCGGCGATAGCGGGACGGATAAAAAATTCCGGCCTGCGCCGGTATGCGCAAGAAGAAGACGGTTCTGTAACCATCTTCGCAGGCGCTGTGATTATGATGATCTTGCTTGTGGCGGGCATTGCATATGACTTGCAACGCCATGAAATGGAGCGTGTCCGCATCCAGAGCACCGCCGATATGGCCGTACTGGCCGCGGCCGATCTGGACCAGACACTGGATCCGCAGGCAGTGGTGCAAGACTACTTCGACAAAGCAGGCATCCCCAGCGGTGCCAATGCCATTACCGTCGACGAAGGTCTGAACTTCCGCACGGTTTCAGTCAACGCAGACGGTACGATCCCTACGAACTTTATGACCATGCTCGGGATCGATACGCTCCCCTTGCGCAGCAAGGCCACAGCCGAAGAGCGGATCAACAACGTCGAAATTTCCATGGTGCTCGATATCTCGGGTTCGATGGGTTGGAACGACAAAATGGAGAACCTGCGCGATGCTGCATCGGTCTTCGTTGATACCGTCCTCAATCCTTCCACTGAAGATCTGGTGTCGATCTCTGTCGTTCCATATTCCGAACATGTGAGTGCCGGCCCCGAGATTATGGACGCGCTGAACGTCAACCGGGTTCATGACTACAGCAACTGCATCGAGTTTGCGGAATCAGATTTCGACACAACGGCAATCAGCACAACGCGGCAATATGAACAGATGCAACACTTCTACTGGGGCAATAGCTACTCCAATAGGCTGACCAATCCGGTTTGCCTTTTCGGTAGGGACGAAAGCATCGTTGCCTTCAGCCAGGACGCCACAAAACTGAAACGCAAGATCGAAAATCTTCAGCCGCGTGGTAACACATCGATTTTCCTGGGCATGAAATGGGCGGCCGCCCTGCTCGATCCGGCGTTCCGTTCTGTAAATCAGGAGCTTGCCAACGATGGTGACACAGATCCGGAATTCGTGGCACGTCCTGTAGCGTTCGACGATCGCGAAACGCTCAAGACCGTGATTTTGATGACGGACGGCGAGAACACGTCTTCGTACCGCATTCCAAGCAAATACTACGCAAACTACAGCCACAGAGTGCACTGGAGCCGGTACAACCTTGATTTCTACATCAACAGATACTGGAGCGGCCGCTCAAGCGACCTGAAGTACACCAAATACTGGGGCAGCTACGGCGATTCACTGCTGAGCAGCGTCTGCAATGCAGCCAAGGAAAATAACATCGTTATCTGGTCCATCGGCTTCGAAGTCAGCAACCACGGCGCAAACGTAATGCGCGATTGTGCCTCCTCGCCCAGCCACTTCTTCCGGGTCGAGGGTGTCGAAATCAAAGAGGCGTTCGAAGCGATCGCACGCCAGATCAACCAGCTGAGGCTCACACAATGAATATGCGTATGAAAACTATCCTGCGCCGCTTCCGCAAGGAAGAGAAAGGCGCGGTCTTTCTGATCGAATTCGCGATCATGGCTCCAATGCTGTTCTTCATGTTCTTCTTCGGGTTCGAACTGAGCATGCACTCCATCCGCCAGATGCAACTGGATCGCGGACTTGAGGTAACCACGCGTGAAGTGCGCCTGAACACTGCGGTAGAGTTCGACCATGACAGCCTCAAGCGGGCCATCTGTGCCAATTCCGGCGGGTTGGATAAATGCAACGAAAACCTGCGCCTCGAAATGGTGACCAGAAATGCCCGCGGCTTTACTCCGCTGCCCGAAAATGCGGACTGCATCAACTCGGCAGAGGAAGTGACACCCGTTCGCGGCTGGTCGCTGGGTCAGGAACACGAGCTCATGCTGATGCGGGCCTGCTACCGGTTCATCCCTATGTGGGGCCAGTTCGGTCTTGGTGCACAGCTGGACGGCAACGGTGACGGCTATGCTCAAATGGTATCGATCAGCGCATTTGTACAGGAACCAAGATAATGTTTAATCTTAAGTCAAAATCGGCCCGCAAGGGCACCTTTCTGAGCGACGAAAAAGGCTCTGCCGCGATCGAGACGGTAATCATGGTGCCGCTGACGTTCTTCGTGATTATGTCGATGTTCACGCTTTTCGATGCATTCCGCCAATACTCGATGCACCAGAAAGCCGCCTATACGCTCAGCGATATGATCTCCCGCGAGACATTGCCACTGGACCGCGATTATCTGGAAGGCGCGCACGACCTGTTTGACACGCTGACGCGCTCTCCGCAGGACAGCACCGTGCGGATATCGATCGTGCGCTACGACGCCGTCAACGATAGCATGCGGCTCGACTGGTCCAAGACAAGCGGCTTCTCCACACCGCTGCGAGATGAGGATGTGCGCAACTGGACAGACAGACTGCCAATGATGGTTAACAACGAACGGATCATCGTCGTCGAGACCTACGCCAACTATGAGCCTCCCTTCAATACCGGGCTGGGGACGCGGGAGATCGCAAACTTCATCTTCGCGCGCCCCCGCTATGCGCCGCAGGTGCTGTGGCAGAATACCTGATCCGTCACGCACGGGACTGAACAAAAAACCCCCGATTGGCAGAGCCGGTCGGGGGTTTTCTTTTGGAAGACACATTTCAGGTTGCAGTGGGGAATTAGCCGTCGCGCTTCATGTCCCGCTGGGCCATCATTGCCGCGATGATCTCGGACATGAACTTGGTCTGGCTGGCTGGGGTCATGCCGCCCACCCCGATCCGCCGCCCCACGCGCCACCACAGGCCGGGCCGCCACTCGTTGGTTCCTGCTGCGTGCGTACGCAGCAAAAATCCGTTTGACGGTTTGAACGCGAAGAACCCGCGGTCCATGCCATCGATGTCTGCAATCAGCGCAATGACGGTGCCGTCGCTGTCGCGCAATTCCGTCTCGGTCAGCTCGATCCGCGTTGCGGTGGCGCGACGCATCTTGTCCGCCATCCACAAGGATGCCGCCCCGAGCAGCACCAGAAAAAGCCGCCACACCAGCGTCGGCGATTGCGCCACCGCGATATAGATCAGCATGAGACCCAGCAGCGCCAGCATCCCCATCCCCAGATAGCGCCGGCCTGTTGCGGCATTGGCTGTGGCCAATATCTCATGCGGGTCGGTTTTTTGCATCTCAAGCGGTGGGGTCATGGCGGTGCTCCTTTTTCCGACCCCTAGCCGCAGATCCCCGTTCCGGCAAGCCGCCATCGCCGCGCGCGATCACGCCAGCCGCTTGGGACGCACTTCATATCCGCGCTCTTCTGGCTCGTCATCGACCAATTCCATGGGGAATCCGTCCGCCAGAATGGACAGCCCTGTCGCCTCCTCCAGCCGCTCGATCATCCGGTCCGATTGCGCGCGCATGCCATAGCGTTTCTGCCCGTCGCTCATCATCTCGATCATCAGCGGCGAGATTTCCAGCGGCACGCCCGCGTCATCGGCCAGCTTCTGGAACAGGCCGATGTCCTTCTGGATCAGGTCCATCGTAAAATTCACATCGCGCGACCCGGACAGGATCAGCTGGCTTTCAGTCTCATGCACAAAACTGTTACCCGAGGACATCGCAATCGCCTCGTAGGTCATGCCCAGATCCATGCCTTGCGCCTTCATCACCGTCAACGCCTCACAAAGGGTCAGCAGATTGGCGGTCGCCAGATAATTGGTCATCACTTTGAGAACGCTGGCATTTCCGATATCTCCTACATGCAGGATGCGGCGGCCCATATGGGTCAGCACAGGCAATACACGGTCAAACGTGGTGCGGTCGCAGCCCGCATATATGCTGATGTTGCCCGTGTCCGCGCGGTGACACCCGCCAGAAACGGGGCAATCCACCGCTTCACCGCCTGCCGCCTGCACCAAGGCTGCCAGCCGCTTGATCTCACCCGCGTCCGTCGTGGACATCTCCAGCCAGATCTTGCCCGCGCCAACCTCCGGCAGCATCTGCTCCACTACCGCGGCGCTGGCCGCAGGGCTGGGCAGGCAGGTGATTACCGCATCGCAGTCGCGCATCATCTGCGCAGGGCTGCCGCCTGCCTGCGCGCCTTTAGCGACCATACCCGTGACCAGTTCCGCATCCAGATCATGCACTGACAAGTGCATCCCGTTGCGCAGCAAACTGCCTGACAGTTTGCCACCCACATTTCCCAGTCCGATAAATCCGATTTTCATGACGTGTCTCCCTGACATTTTCGCCCAGACTTGCGCCACAGCCCCCCGCCGTCCATCCTAAAACCGACCCCTGCGCATTTATGCACAGACAGCCTGCGCGCTGCTGCCTTGTTTACCCACAGTCGCAGCTCTAATTTCGAACGATATCAGGTGACAGGAGTTCAGCCATGTCGATCAGACCCACCCTCGAGACCCGCGCAGCCCAACCCACCATGGAGGGCGCAGGGGTCAAACTGCACCGCGCTTTCGGCTTTCACGATCCATCCGAGCTTGACCCGTTCCTGCTGTTTGATGATTTTCGCAACGAGCGCCCGATTGACTTCGAAAAGGGCTTCCCCTGGCACCCTCACCGCGGAATCGAGACTATCACCTATGTGCTCGAAGGCACTGTGGCCCATTCCGACAGCCTTGGAAACAACGGCACACTGGGCGCGGGCGACGTGCAATGGATGACCGCAGGTCGCGGGATTTTGCATCAGGAAATGCCGCAGGGCAACGCGCGCGGCCAGATGCACGGCTTCCAGCTCTGGGGCAACCTGCCCTCAGCAAAAAAGATGACAGCGCCCCGCTATCAGGACGTCACATCCGATGCGATCCCCGAGGTCACCGACGATGACGGAACAACGGTGCGTGTGATCACGGGCGAGTTCTGGGGCAAGCGCGGGCCGGTAGACGGCATCGCCGCCGATCCACAGTATCTGGACGTGAGTGTGCCCGCCGGTGTGCGCAAGACCTTCCGCATCGATACCTACCGCCGCGCTTTTGCCTATATCTTCCAGGGTGCCGGTGCGTTTGTCGATGCCAGCCGTCCTTCGGGCATCCTGCTGGAAAAAGAGGTCGCCGGCGAAGAGCTGAACATCCGCGACATGTCAGGTGACCGCACGCTGGTACGATTTGGCACAGGTGACGAGATCACGGTTCAGGCGGGACCGGACGGCATGCGCTTCCTGCTCATTTCAGGCGCGCCGATCGACGAGCCTGTAGCGTGGCACGGCCCTATCGTGATGAACACCCGCGAGGAGATCATGCAGGCGATGAGGGAGTTGAACAACGGCACTTTCATCAAACCTGCGCACTGAAATCAGGTCACCGCGCGGCGGACCATATCGCGGTACTGCGCGGTGACCTGCTCCAGCGACAGCCGCCCGCCCGCGCGAAACCACGTGTTCACTCCTGTCAGCATCGCGATGATCGCCAGCGTCGCAATCTTGGTATCCTCCACGCGGAAGGCACCGGCAGCGACACCATCACGCAAAATCCGCTCCAGCCCGTCCTCATAACGGCGGCGCAGGGCCTCGACATGGGCGAAATTCTCTTCCGTCAGATTGCGCAGCTCCATATAGGCGATAAAAACCGCATCGGGCCGTGCGTGGTGAAAGCGGATGTGAAAGGCCACAAAATCCTCCAGACGCGCTTCCGGTGCCAGCGCATGATCATCGCTCACCGCCTCCAGAAGCTCGGTCATGTGGCCTTCCATCAGATCAAACAGCAGCGATTGCTTGTCTGGGGTGTAATTATAGAGCGCGCCGGCCTGCACGCCCACTTCCGCCGCGATGGCGCGCATGGACACCGCCGCGTAGCCGCCCTGCGCAAACAGCCGCAGTGCAGCGTCTCGGACCCTTGGGCCGGTGATATCGGAGTGTGATCCTGCGGTGCGTGCCATCACCTATTTATCTGAACGCACGTTCAGAAAGTAAACCCTTTCCCGCCGCCCCCGCCAATACACTTGCATGAAGTCCCCCTACTGGTGCACATACTGCCCATGAAACGCGCGCATTCCTCCTTTCTCTTGATGGCTGCCCTCACGCTGGTCGGGGCCTGCACCCAGTTTCCAGCACTCGACCGCACCGTGACGCCAGAGCTGGAGACAGCCGCGTATCCCAACCTTGTGCCACTTGCCCCCGTGCTGGCCGCCGCCAACGCGGGAGGCGTTGAACCGCAGCAGGCAGGTGCCGCCATTGACGGCCGCCTGGCGGCCTTGAAAACGCGCGCAGCACGGCTGCGTGGATCCGTGCTCAGCGGTCCCGAGCGGCAGCGGCTGGCAAAAGGTCTTGAGTAGCAGACGGAGGTGCGTTGCACGGGTGCTGCGTTCGCGCTACATCGGCGGCAAGTTCACTTAATCAAAGGAAGCACCACCATGTCACAGCCACTTCGTCTCGGGATTGCGGGTTTGGGAACGGTTGGTGTCGGCGTGCTGCATATCCTGCGCAAGCAGGCAGCCATGCTGGAGAAACGCACGGGGCGGCCCATCGTGGTTTCAGCCGTATCGGCACGCAGCAAATCCAAGGATCGCGGCGTGAATATCTCCTCCTACGCCTGGGAGGATGATCCCGTTGCCCTCGCCCGCCGCGACGATGTGGATGTTTTCGTGGAATTGATCGGCGGCGATGAAGGCCCGGCCAAAGATGCCACCGAAGCCGCGCTGGCGCTGGGTAAGGATGTGGTCACCGCGAACAAGGCAATGCTGGCGATGCACGGTCAGGCGCTTGCGATTGCCGCCGAGGCCAATGACTGCGTCATTAAATACGAAGCCGCTGTGGCGGGTGGCATTCCGGTGATCAAGGTCCTGGGCGAAGGCCTTGCCGGCAACGAGATCACCCGCGTGATGGGCGTCATGAACGGCTCGTGCAATTTCATCCTCACGCGGATGGAAGAATCGGGCCTGACCTATGCGGACATCTTCGCCGAGGCCGACGGGCTGGGCTATCTGGAGGCCGATCCGCAACTGGACGTGGGCGGCATCGACGCCGCGCACAAGCTGGCGATTCTGTCTTCATTGGCATTCGGAACTCAGGTTAATTTCGCAGGGATCGAGCTGGAAGGCATCGAGCGCGTCTCGATCGAGGATATCCGCGCAGCCGCCGACATGGGCTACAAGATCAAACTGCTGGGCGTGGCGCAGATGACTGGTCGCGGGCTGGAGCAGCGGATGCAGCCTTGCCTTGTGCCCGACACCTCGCCGTTGGGACAGCTGCACGGCGGCACGAATATGATTGTTCTTGAGGGTGACGCGGTGGGCCAGATCGTCCTGCGCGGTGCGGGTGCCGGTGCGGGCCCGACGGCAAGTGCCGTGCTGTCCGATCTTTGCGATATCGCGCGCGGCTATCGCGGGACGGTCTTTGGCGAGCCCGCCAGAACGCTGGAGGCCGCCACGCCCGCGCTCAGCCAGCGGCCTGCGGCCTACTACCTGCGCATGTCGCTGAAAGATAAGCCCGGCGCACTGGCCAAGGTTGCCGCCGTGCTGGGCGAGGCCGGTGTTTCCATAGACCGGATGCGCCAATACGGTCATGTAAACGACTGCGCGCCAGTTTTGATTGTGACCCACAAGACCACACGCGCCGACATTGATCACGCGCTGGCAGCCTTTGCCTCGACCACTGTCGTGGATGGAGATCCGGTCGCACTGCGGATCGAAGAGGTTTGAACAACGGCGTCAGCGCGTGCTGAGGCCGGAGGATCGGAATATGGAAAAGGGTACAAACCCAAGCCCTGCGGCCTTTTTAGGGGTTGAGGCTTCGTTGAACGGTAGGCGGTGGGTTGGTCCCGGTGTAGAGGCGGTACGCGCATCCGAAGCGCTACAACAGCAGAGCGGACTGCCGATGGCGGTCTGTCAGGTTCTGGCCCGGCGCGGCGTCGCGGCGGCGGAGGCCCAAGCGTTTCTGGCCCCTGCCCTGCGCGACCTCCTGCCCGATCCGCGATCCCTACGGGATATGGAGACAGCAGCGACGCGGTTCCTTGCCGCCGTGAAGGCGCGCCAGCGGATAGCGATTTTTGCCGATTACGACGTGGACGGGGGCAGTTCCGCAGCCCTCTTGCTGGTGTGGTTGCGACAGATGGGGCGGGAAGCGACGCTCTATATCCCTGACCGGATTGACGAAGGGTATGGGCCGAATGACGAGGCGATGCGTGATCTGGCCGCAGCACATGATTTGATTATCTGCGTAGATTGCGGGACGCTGTCCCATGGCCCGATTGCCGCCGCCAAAGGAGCGGATGTGATCGTGCTTGACCACCATCTGGGGGGCGAAACCCTACCCGACTGTCTGGCGGTCGTGAACCCCAACCGGCAGGACGAGGACGGCGCGCTGGCGCATCTTTGTGCGGCCGCTGTTGTGTTTTTGATGCTGGTAGAGGCCGGGCGGCAGTTGCGCACCGAAGCTGTTACCGGACCGGACCTGATGGCGATGCTTGATCTGGTCGCACTCGCCACTGTTGCCGATGTCGCACCATTGATCGGGGTTAACCGCGCGTTTGTGCGGCAGGGCCTCAAGGTAATGGCGCGGCGCGAGCGCGTGGGTCTGTCCGCACTGGCGGATGTGGCGCGGATGGACACGGCGCCTGCGGCCTATCATCTGGGATTTATGCTGGGACCGCGCATCAACGCGGGGGGCCGCGTGGGCAAGGCCGATCTGGGCGCGCGCCTGCTGGCCACGGACGATCCGCATGAGGCGGCCGCCCTGTCGGAACGGCTGGACCTTTTGAACTCCGAGCGCCGCGAGGTCGAGAACGCCGTACGGGCCAGCGCGCTGGCGCAGGCGGAGGAACGGGGCACCGATGGCGCACTGGTCTGGGCCGCCGGTCAGGGCTGGCACCCTGGTGTGGTTGGGATTGTCGCATCGCGTCTCAAGGAGGCCACAGGCCGTCCTGCGGTGGTGATCGGACTGGAAGGCGGGATCGGCAAAGGCTCGGGGCGGTCTGTCACGGGCGTTGATCTGGGGGCCTGTATCCAGAAGTTGGCCACTCAGGGTGTTCTGTTGAAGGGCGGCGGTCACAAGATGGCCGCCGGACTGACCGTGGCCGAGGACAATCTGGAAGAAGCGATGTCGCAACTGAGCACGCTGCTGGAGAAACAGGGCGCGCATCTGCTCGGGCCATCTGATTTACGGCTGGACGGGATGCTGATGCCGGGAGCGGCCAGTGTCGAACTGACCGAAGCTGTCGAATCGGCAGGCCCCTTCGGCGCCGGCGCCCCAGCACCGCGCTACGTTTTCGCAGACATGCGCATTTTCTCTGCCCGCCGCGTGGGAGAAAGCCACCTCAAGATCAGTTTCGGTGACGGCGTTGGTGCCCGCCTCGACGCGATTTGTTTTGGTGCTTACGATTCGGCGCTTGGTCCGGCACTGGAAGCGCATGGCGGAGCACATTTCCACCTTGCCGGACGGTTGGACATCAACACATGGCAGGGCCGCCAAACCGTTCAACTACGGCTTGAGGACGCAGCGCGGGCCTAACTAGAAAAAAGTGTAGTCAGGTAGAAATTTATTCTTGCGCCGACCCGATTGATTGCTTAGAGAAGCCCTCACAAAGTGTGGCCCGTTCGTCTATCGGTTAGGACGTCAGGTTTTCAACCTGAAAAGAGGGGTTCGACTCCCCTACGGGCTGCCACATTATCTCATTTATTCAGCAAATTACGAATGCGACGCCGGCAAAATCGGTGGCATTTGATTACACTTGTTGAAACAGATTGTTTCTAATTTTCCCCCTCAAATATGGCTAAAATCTGTTATGTAAATGTCATCGGTTCGGCAGACACTTGTTTTGCAGTTTCGAAGGATGGGGCAGCACCATCTGCCCATAGATCGAAGCAGATCATTGATCTGCACTCGTCTGAAACTAACAATCGGCACCAACCGTACCTGCCAGTGCGGAGGCCACAAGAGTGGGCTTTGCCTGCATAATGATGCGAAGGCTTTGAACGTATCAAGGCGTGGACCGAAGCGACTATATGACCCTGGGGGGTTTGGACTATGATGAGATTTAACGCGGATCAGCCCGGATACCGAATGGCACGACTCGCGCTTTCAAGCGGTGATATGCGGACGCAACTGACTATTGCGAACCAGCCCGGAACCCTTTTCGACACCGAGCGCTCGGCACCGCCGCGTCGTTCGGCTTATCGTGCGGGGGGAAAACGTGCGCTGGAAACGCTGCTGATCGTGTTGAGCCTGCCGTTCTTCGTACCCATTGTGCTCCTGTGCGTCGTTGCCCTGTGGATTGAGGGGGGAAACCCTTTCTATCGGCAGGACCGTCTGGGTCGTAACGGCAAGCGCTTCTCGATCCTCAAGCTGCGCACAATGGTGCGGGACGCGGACGCTGTGCTGGAAGATTACCTCTCCCGTAACCCCGAGATGCGCCGCGAATGGGACGAAAAGCAAAAGATCATCAACGATCCGCGCGTGACACGTGTGGGTGGCCTGCTGCGCGCGACCTCACTGGATGAACTCCCTCAACTGTGGAACGTATTCACTGGTGACATGAGCCTGATCGGGCCGCGTCCAATGATGCCGGACCAGTTGTCTATGTACGGCGATCCCGCGCATTATTTCGCCCTGCGTCCTGGCGTTACCGGACTTTGGCAGATCTCAGCGCGTAACGGGAACCGCTTTTCCTTCCGCAACGAGGTCGACGCGGAATACGATAAAACACTGTCCATCACCGGCGACATCGCGATCATATTCAAAACCGTCGGCGTGATGTTGCGCAGAACCGGGTGTTAAGCCCATTACATCCGCTTTGATTTCAATCCGACATGCCTTAATTTAGCAGCATGCTCAAACCCAGGAAGCCTGATCCGATGAAGGATACATTCTCATCCTCGACTGCCAGCCAAGCGGCAGCCCACGGTGACCTTATGGTTCCGTCGGAAGGCAGCTTTACGCGCCCACGCCGCTACGTGCAGGCGCACCCTCTCCAAGCGGAGTTTATCATCGATAATGAAACGGGCCGTGCAGCGCCTGTGGGGAACGCAGCGCTTTCCACAACCGTGCCACGCGACCTTTGGGACCTTCTCCATGAGCAGACCCCGGGCAAAGACCAGCATATTCTGGAAGGCAGCCAAGCCACAGAAGATTTCCGTGCGACAGATGTGTCCCGCGCCTTTGACGTCTTGCGCACACGGCTGCGCCAGACCGTAAAGCAAAACGGCTGGGTCAATATCGGAGTGGCGGCCCCTACGGCGGGCTGCGGCACGACCTTTACTGCCGCCAATCTGGCGGCCAGCCTCGCAAGGGTACCCTCATCGCGCACAGTGCTGATGGACTTCAACATGCGCGACCCGAATATCGCATCTGCGTTGGACATGGACCCCAATGCGGCTGGTAGTCTTCGTGACTTTCTGGCTGGTGACGTGGCGATCAGCGACTATATCCTCCGTGCCAGTAGCACGCTGGCTGTCGGTTTGGGGGCCGCCCCGCTGGCCGATGCGGCCGAAATTCTGCAAGATCCTGACACCGCAATCAGTCTGGCAGAGATGCGCGCTGCTCTGCGCCCCGACATCGTGCTCTATGATCTGCCGCCCCTGCTGACCTTTGACGATACCGCTGCCTTCCTGCCACAGCTGGACGGCATTCTCCTGGTCTCGGACGGCACCCGCACGATGGCGAAACATCTGGCCGAATGCGAGCGTGTGCTGGCAGATCAGGTGCCGCTGCTGGGCGTGATCCTGAACCGCGCCCGCGCCTCCAGTATCGAGCGGTATTGAGCCAAGCGTCAAACTGACCTCTTTGCGCCCGCACTTTGTTTGCCATATAATGGCCTAGTTTTAAATCTATTGCGATATTAACGCCGCCCGTCCGAGGCGGCCAGTCCGGTTTTCAGGGCACTCACAACGGTCGAGCGAGGCAAACATGGGTCCGATCTATACATGGCAGGATTTCCTGGACATGACCCGGCGACGGCTGGTTGTTATTTTGCTTGTGATCATTCTGGGCTGCATCGGTTCGTTCTACTGGGCGATGAGCTATGTCCACCTCTACGAGTCGTCCGAAGTCATTCAGGTGGAACAGCCCAAGATCAATGACGAGTTGGCCCGCTCGACAGTCGAGGGATCATCGGCGCGGCGGTTGCAGCTGATCCAGCAACAGCTGATGGCCCGCGCGAGCCTTGAACAAATTATCGAAAAATACAATATTTACAGCAATTTGACCGCCCTCAAGCTCAGCGAGAAGGTGCAACTTCTGCGCGAGAGTGTGTCCATCAACGGTGTAGCCGCAGCACGCGAAGGCTTTGAGGATGACGGTACGATTTCGGTCCTCACGATCACGGTACAGATGGAAGAGGCCCAGCTGGCGCGCGATGTAGCCCATGAGTTTGCCGAACAGACCCGTGCCCTGATGACCGCCCAGCGCCGCGAGCAGACCGAACAAACGCTGGCGTTTTTCGAGCAGCAGGAACAGGTCGTACTTGACAGCATCGCGTCACTTGAGGCCGAGCTGGAGACCTATCGCCTTGAAAACGACCTCACCCTCGAAGGCGGTATCGAATTTCGCATGAACGAGGTGGCGCAGCTCAACGAGGCGATTCTCGGCTTGGACCGCGAGATCATCTCGGTCCAGTTGGCGCGCACCCAGATTGACCGGACCGGCCGCGCCTCCACGGTCGAGCGCGAGCAACGCGAGCTGGACGCACAGCTTCAAACATTGACCCAACAGCGCAGCCTGCTGGATGCCCGCCGCAACGGTTTGCAAGAAGCCATACAGGGCTCGCCCGAGATCCAGCGAACACTCACCGATTTCGAGCGCCGGATGGAGCAATTGCGCGCACAATTAGAGGTCATTTCCACCCGCCGCAACGAGGCGCAGGTAGGCTTCAACCTTGAACGGGGCGCACAGGGTGAGCAGTTAACGACCATCGAAGAAGCCCGCGTACCCGATTACCCCATCACCATGAGCAAGAAAAAGCGCGCGATCATGGGTGCTGTCGCCTCCACCGGTCTGGCGTTTATCATCGCTTGGTTGCTCGAACTGCGCCGCCCCGTGATCCGCTCCGCCCGTCAGATGCAGCGCGAAACAGGCATTCTGCCTGTCGTCTCTATCCCAGAGCTGTCGCCGAATTATCAAAGCTCAAAATGGCGCGCAGCACGCGAAAAACGCCGCGCTGCGGGTCAGGCCGGGCGCGCCGCGCGCATGGCGCGGAACGGCTGATCACCCCAGCGCGGTAAGTGCTGAAATCGCATCGCGGTTGAGCCAAAGCGCCAGTGCCCCCAACGTACCTGCCCCCAGCGCGCAGATCGCATCGTGGCGCATGTCCCATGCATCATGTTTTCGCGCCAGCCAGATCATCACCGGATGGGTCAGCAGATGACCCAGCCCCATGCCGACAATTGCCCCGATCAGACCGAACAGAGTAACGCCTGCAATCATCAAGCTGATCTGGAACACCGCACGGCTGGCCGAAACCACGAAAAACCGCCGCGAATCCCCCGCCGCCAAAGCAGCCTGATCATAGCTCATCCCGATTACCTGCGGGATCTGTGCTACCGCCAGCAACGTCACAATCCCCCCCGCAGCCGCATAGCGCGGATCATAAAGCAGCCCCACCACCGCAGGCCCGGCAAAGGCCATTACCAGCAGCAGCGTCAGGATCACTCCACTGATACCCGCGCGCAGTTTGGCGATTTTACGCACCTCGTGACGGGCGTCGCGGTAGACAGGTATCATCACACGCCCCGTAACAGCAGTGCCCAGTTGCATGGCAAAACTGGCAAGAAAAAACGCGATATTGTAGATCCCGAGGCTCTCGAGGCTGAGGTATTTACCCAGTACCGCACGGTCCCCCTGCGAAGCAAAGAACCAGAACGCGGTGCTCAGGAATATCCATTTTCCGAAAGTCACCAACTCCTTCACTGCCGCGTACTCCCAGCGGAAGCGGTTGGCAGCCCCCGGCAGAAACGCCCACGTCAGCGCGAGCTTGGCCAAAGGCCCAACCACCCCGCCAATCACCAGCGCCAGCACCGATTGCAGCCACCACGCCAGCGCCACCATCACCACCATACCGATCAGCTGCGAGGTCAGATCCAGCAGCGTCAACCGCCCCATCATGAGATGCCGGTGTGCTGTTTCGATCCGCGTAGGGTTGAACCCTGTCACCAGCAGCGCCAGCGCCGCGATGGGCAGATATGTCACCAGCTCTGGTGCGTCATAGAAAGCGGCGAATGGTACGGCCAGTACGCTGGCGATCACCCACAGGCAGGTCCCGCGCATCACCTGGATGCTCCACGCGGTATTCAGAAAATCAGGGTCATCGCCACGTTTGCTCTGCGCAATGGAGGGTGCGATACCCACGTCCGAGAACAGCATCAACCCCACGGTGACAAGGCTGATCAGTGCCATCAAGCCGAAGGCTTCGGGGAACAGCAGCCGCGTCAGGATCAGGTTGGAGACCAGCCGCAGCCCTTGCGATCCGCCATAACCGAGCAAAATCCATGATGTACTGCGCAATACCCGCGCCATCAGGCGCCCGCCGCGCAGTTCCTGCAAAAAACCACCCATTCGCCGCATTCATCCCTGCTTTTGCACTTACACAGTGCTAACGCCCCCGCGCCCCTTGTGCCAGTGCCAAGCGGCCTAGTACAACTGGACCACGCTACAAAGGACGCCCCGTTGAACATCGCCTACATCCTCAACAGCTATCCCCAGCCCAGCCACAGCTTTATCCGCCGCGAAATCCGCGCGCTCGAGACGCAGGGCCACAGCATCACCCGACTGGCGATGCGCGCGGGTGATGCGCCACTGGTGGACAGCCAGGATCTGGAAGAGGCCGCCGCGACCCTATATGTGCTGCGCGCAGGTGCCATGGCTCTGCTGAAGGCCGCAGCATTGAATTTCTCCCTTGCCCCGCGCCGCTTTGGTGCTGCCGTCGCGTTGGCATGGCGTTGCGGGCGACGGTCAGAGGTTGGCGTGCTGAAACACTTTATCTATCTGGCCGAGGCCGCCTACGTCGCCAAGGTTTGCGAGGCCGCCGAGGCGACTCATGCACACGCGCACTTTGGCACAAATGCTGCCGCTGTCGCCATGCTGTCACACGCGCTAGGCGGGCCTGAATACAGCTTCACCGTCCACGGCCCCGAGGAATACGACGCCCCCCGTGCCCTGTCGCTGGGCGAGAAAATAGCGCGTTCGAAATTCACCGTAGCCATAACCAGCTATGGCCGCAGCCAGCTCAGCCGTTGGGCAGGTCCCGCACACTGGAACAGGATCAAGGTGGTCCATTGCGGCGTCGACACCGCCCGCTTTCCTGCGCCCCTGCCCCTGCCCGAGGGCGGCCCGCGTTATGTCGCCATCGGGCGTTTCGTAGAACAGAAAGGCCAGTTGCTGGCGCTGGACGCGATGGCGGAGTTGGTCAAAACCCACGCGGACGCCCACCTGACCCTGATCGGCGATGGCGAGATGCGCCGCGAAATCGAAAACCGGATCGACAATCTGAACCTCGCAGACCACATCACCCTCACCGGTTGGGTCGACGAGGCGCGCATCCTGAAGGAACTGCAAGGCGCCCACGCGCTGTTGATGCCCAGCTTTGCCGAGGGCCTGCCCATGGTGATCATGGAGGCAATGGCCGCAGGCCGTCCTGTCATCGCCACCTATATAGCGGGCATTCCGGAACTGGTGCAGGAGGGCGCTACCGGCTGGCTGGTGCCTGCAGGCGATACCAGTGCCCTCGCGGCGGCCATGGCAGAACTGGCCGATACTCCGCACGATCGTCTGACTGCCATGGCGCAGGCCGGTCGCGCCCGCGTGCTGGAACGCCACGATGTGCAAGCAGAAGCCGCGAAACTCGCCGCGATGATCGCCGTCTAGCGCCCCCGCGCCCAGCGCTCCTGCTTGCGGTGCGGCAACCGGACGGCAAGCCCCACAACAGCAAAAGCCGCAAAGCCCAGCGGATCGCGCAAAGCGCGGCGCCAAAACGGCGGGGCATCTGCAGGCACCGGATCATGGTTGTCCCAGAGCGAGGGGAACAACGATTTCACCTCCGCCACACCGATGTCCTGCCGCCGTCGCACGCGGATCAGCGGCCCTGCGCCCTCGATCATCGGCCATTCATAGGTGGCAGGGACGCGGTGGCGCTCTTGCGGGGTGAAGCTGAGCCGCACGAAAGTGTCGTCAGATATGATATCTGGAAATTCGCCCCACCGCGCCCGCGCCGCGGCATTAACCGCAAACACCCCAAACCCCGGCACCCCATGGGTGACAAACGGCAGGCTGGCCCAGAATCGCGCATAAATGCGTGTGAATGCACTGCCCGCCGCGCGCACGACGGGGCCACCGCTGGCATAGCGCGGACCCTCCCCATCCAGCGCTGCCGCCAGTTGTGCAATCAGCGGCTTTGACACAACCACGTCCGCGTCCACATAAATCCGTGCGCTGTGCTGTGCGCGCTGGTCACCTGAGTTCAGCGCAGCCATCTTGCCCCCCTGCGGCAGATCGAGCACCGTCAGCGGCCAGCCTTTGGCTGCGAACCGCGCGTGGTATGTCTGGGCCCGGGCAGCCGTATCATCGGTACAGCCATTGGCCATCACGATCACCTCGATCGCCGCCGCAGCAGCCTCGCTCGCCAGCAGCGCCTCCAGACACAGGCCGATATACGCGGCCTCATTGTGGGCAGGGATCAGGATACTGCACGCGACACTCATCGTCCGGCCACCAGCGCATCCCAGCGCGGATTGCTGTCATCCAGATGTCTCAGCGCGCCCCAGCTGCCCCATTTGGTAGGCACATAAATGTCCGCATAGGCGTTGAAAAGAGAGCCTCCCGCTTCCGCCCACCCCTCCAGCAGAGCGGTATAGAGCATGCCCATCTGCGGAGTATAATTGAAATGCTGGAAAAAATCGGTCAGCCGCGCGTCATCAACCTGCGCGCCAATTCCCACGATATGGCTACCGCCCTCATACATGATCAGATCCAGGCCCGCCGCTTGTGCGACCCGCGCGTGATAGGGCCAGACGCGGCCGCGCAGATCGCTGACCGTGTCCACGTTCTGTCCGCTGATCGAGCCATCCGTCAGTTCCTGCGCGGCCAAAGCCGTGGCGTAATCATATTGCGTCGCATTCACTGCCTGCGCGCGCGCAGCACCGGTCAGCCCTTGCGCCGTGGCAGCCTCTTCGGCGCGCGCAAGGCTTTCGTCCAGCCAGCCGTTGACCTGCGCGCTGCGCGCTTCAAGCCCGAGAATACCACCGAAATATCCTGTGACCGCATAGGCGTCAAAGGCCTCGGCAGGCGTTGGAGCGCCCTCGGCCACGACCAGCGGCGCGTTCAGGATATTCTCTTCCAGCCCCAGCCAGCCGGTCTGGCTGGAAATCACATTGATCAATTGGTCGGGCGCATCGGCAAACGCTTCAGACCATATCCGCGCCACTTCCGCCGCGCGCATCGCATAGAATTGCGTGCCGACTTCTTTCTGGCCCCAACGCTCCTGCGCCTGCGCCTCGGCCCAGCGGCTCTGCTCGAACTGGAAATTCCAGACTTCGTTGGAGTATTCGGCATAAACTTTCAGCTTAGGATCCAGCCCTGCCTTCACGGTCTGCGCAAAGGCGCGGACAAAAGCATCATCCGCCAAATGTGGAATGTTGACCCAGATGTTCTTGCCCAGACTGTTTGCCAGCGCCAGCATCACCTCCACAGGCACTCCGTGATGCGCCCAGCTGGCATCCAGTACCTGAGGGCGGTCTTCCCAACGGCTTTGGGCTGAATTGTTCGTCTCCATCCAATCCATGAACCGCAGCGTGTCGAATGCGGACAGACGCGCGGTGAAGTCGGGGTTGAATGCTGCCCCGCCCTCCCACAGCGCCAGACGGTCCTGCCGCACAACGGTAATGTTGCGCACCGGATTGGCCGCATTGGTTCGCTGGATGCGGATTTCCACACCGCCCGGACCAGGGGTATAATCAAACTGCACCTCACCACGACCATAGCGGATGTTGGTGGCGCGCCCTGTAGGCTCCACCACCCCAGACCCTACAAAACGCAGCACATAGCGCCCCTCCAGCGACGCCGCCGCCGCCTCGGGCAGGTCCGTGAGGATCATCGTGCCCACCGATCCTGCCGCCCGCGGCAGGCTGCGCACCCAACCCTCCGCGTCGATATGGCCATCCTTAACCAGCGTTTCATATTCGATCCCGCCGTACTGGCCCGACAGATGACCCAGCCATGGCCGTGCTGTTTTCATCACATCCAGAAACGGCTGCTGTGCGGACCAGTCTGTAACGGGTGCCAGTCCGACAGCCAGCGCGCCAGCGGCGGCAGCAGGCTGTCGGGCTGGCTGCTTTGCAACGGCTGCAAGCGCAGGCGGCGCGCGCGGGGTGGCGGCGGGAGCTGCAGCCTTTCGCACAGGTGCTTCAGCCACTTCGCCGCCTTGGTAAGCCTCTACTGCCTCCCGCGCGACGCGCTGTAACGCGGCGGCGAGTGCCGCATCAGGACCATCGAACGCCTTTCCATAGCGGTCCTTGACCCCATGCGGTAGCCCTTCGGGGTTTGCCCGCGTCAGAACGGCATATTGCACCATCGAAACAAAGTAGTGTCCGGTGGCATTCAGGTGGATATCATCGTCAAAGACATCGCTGATGGTGACCAATCCAGGCACCGTGCCAGCAGCAATCGCGTCATCCAGACGGGCCAGCGCCTGCCCCGCAGGGATAAGTTGAACGCGCACATCGCCATCAGGGACACCGGCACGCAACAGCGCCACGATACTTTCCCAATCGCCCAGATCTTCTTGCAGGCGGACGCGCCACGGAGTCGCGGCCTTCTCGTCGTATTCGATTTCTTCACCGGTGCCGCTTTTTAGGCTGTGCCACGTCTCCTGCACAAACACCCGCGAATCTGCCCGCCCGCTGAGCGCCAAGCCCGCAAAGGCCTGAGCGTAAACCCCTGTCTCGCTCCATTTCAGGTGGTTGGCCAGCGGTATGGCCTCGGTCAGGATCAGATCTGTGGTGGTACCCTGCGGCAGCACCGCACGCGCATCGATCCCTTCGGCGTCTCGTGACCGGTCCCAGTTGTATTTGAGCGGTGCGCCATTGGTGATCTGCGCACGGACTTCCACGCTGTCACTCGTAGCCGCAAGCGCCGCCTCCAGCATGTCCGGCCCGGCGTTGCCAAACAGGCTGTGGCCCACCATGACAACCGAAAAGACGGTGCTTGCCAAATCGCTCATGACGAGCCCCCGCTGTAGCGCGCGCTGCGCACCACGTCATGGACGATCTGCTGCATTAACGCCCCTGCCTCCGCATCAGGCGCGTCGGCTGCCGTGCCATCGGCCCGCATCAAGGCCAGCGGCAGGCCCACCGGACTGCGCTGGTAAAGCGTCGCAAAATGGGTAAGTGCAACCAGATAGGCCCCCAGATCACTCAGATGGATGGTATCTACCGCGCCCTCGGGCGTGCGGGCCATCAGCGCATCACGATTTGCAATGTTGCCCACGCCACCCTGCGCCTCCACCGCACGAACGAAGGCCGCCAGTACTTGGCCTGCAGGAATCACATGTACTGGCACGCCGGTCTGCGCCACCGCAGGCAACAAAAGCCGGTCCAGCCACAGCGCGTCGTAATCCGCGTCGATCCGCGCCAGCCATCCAGCGGGATCATCCGTATTATGCCAGGTCTCATAGAGGTAAACTCGCATGCCGGGCCGTGCCGAATGTGCCAGCGCCACCCAATCCGCCAGATAGGCGGCACTGTCGTGATAGCGAAGAGCGTCCTTCAACTCGACCATCTCGGTCAAGACGAGGGCATCAAATTCGCCGCCTTCAAGTGCTGCGCGTGCCTCTTGAAATTTCGGGTGGTCGTTTTCGGTGTCAAAGCCATTAATCGCTACGTCAGGCTCCCAATGAGCGCGCAATGGTGTGCCCCAGCCGAGTTGGCTGGCATGGTCATGCCCTCTTGGCGCCAGTTGCGTCAGCATAGCGGGCATGTCGCGCCCGACCAGAGAATGACCCAGATGAAACACCTTGAGCGGTCCTTCAGGCGCTGCGACCGGTACCTCCAGCAGGGTCCGCGCTGCCCCTGTCTCGCGCCGCCGCTTGCCTGCGCGCAAGGCAAAGACCCCCGCTGCCGCCACAAGCCCCGCTGCCGCCAACCCTATCATGCCCCGACGTGACATCATCCGCTCCATCGCTCCTTCATTCTTGCGACATATACACAAACGCAGAGTGCCTGACGGCCACGCCCGTGACAAGCAAACCCGCCGCATGGGCGTAGGAACCGGCAAGAACCGCCCCTTTGGCAAACGTCCCCTGCGCAGACTGAAACGAAGCGTTGAAACTGCACGCCTCGCGGTCGATAGACAGCTCCAGCACCTCGAACCCGAACAGCCGACCGCTGAGCGGATATTGCGCCTTATACGCCGCTTCCTTGGCGGAAAAGATCAGCTTGGCCATCAGACCACGCTCGGCTGCGGGCTGGGTGCCCAGCCAGACCCGCTCCGCGCGGGTGCAGACCTCGGCAACCAGTAGCGGGTCCAGCGGGGTCGCGTCTTCCAGATCCACCCCGATGCCAGCCCAGTCGCGGGCCAGGCCCACTGCCGCCACGCAGGCGTTTGCCGTATGTGAGATGCTACCGGTCAGATCGGCGGGCCAAACAGGCGCGCGGTCAGAGCCGACTGGCACGGGGCGCGGCAGGTGGCCCAACGCGACCATCGCTCCCCGCGCTGCGGCGCGGCCCGCATGAAATTCAGCCAGACGGCGGGGCACGGCGTTTTGCAGCGTCAGTGCCTCATGGGGATCAGCCGCATTAGGCATTTCGCGCGGATCGCGCGCCGCGACGGCCACCCCCGCAGGCAGCACAGAACTGGTCAGCGCTGTGACCAGCGCAGGGTCAATCCTCACGAGTCAGCCTTGGCCCGCCCCGCACGCATGGCACGGCGTTTTGATATCGTCTCGGCTTTGGCCGGGGTCTCAACCGTCTCGCCTGCGGGCGTTGCTGCAGGCGCCTTGCCCTTGTCCAGATGGGCCGCCAGCCCTTCCAGCGTGGGGAACCGGAAGATGTCCGTGATGCCCAAAGACGTGAGGCCCAGCGCCGTCTTGATGTCGCGGTGTGCCTGCACCGCCAGCAAGGAATGCCCGCCCAGCGCAAAGAAGTTATCCGAGGGACGGATGTTGCCCACCCCGAGGATCGCAGACCAGACCTGCGCAATTGCGGCTTGCGTGCCCTGCGCCACCGGCACCTCATGCGCTACCTCTGCCGCGACTTTCGCGGTGGGGGATGGCAGCGCTTTACGGTCAATTTTCTTGTTTGGCGTCAAGGGCATCCGCGCCACTTCGACAATCCGCGACGGCACCATGATGTCAGGCAATGTGGCACCCAGCGCACGGCGCAGCGCGTCCTCGCTCACGCCGCTGCCCGTGACATAGCCGACCAGTTGCGCGCCACCCGCTGCTTCGCGCGCAACCACTACCGCTTGGGTAATACCCGCCTGCGCGGCAAGTGCGGCCTCGATCTCGCCCAGCTCGATACGGTGACCACGGATTTTCACCTGGTCATCCGCACGGCCCATAAAGCCCAAGGTGCCATCGCTGCGCCACTGCACAAGATCGCCGGTGCGGTACATCTTGCCCGCGCCAAAGGGATTGTCCACGAACCGCTCCGCGGTCATTTCTGCACGATTGTGATAGCCGGCAGTGACACCGTCGCCCGCGATATACAGCTCGCCCGCCACGCCTACGGGGCGCGGGGACAGCGCATCATCAAGCACATAAACCTGCGTATTTGCAATGGGCTTACCGATGGGCGCTGTGGTCTCCGCCTGCGTGATTAACTGCGTTGTTGACCAGATGGTCGTTTCGGTCGGCCCGTACATGTTCTGCACCTGCCCCCCGCAGGCCTTGATCAACTGCGCAGCCAGCGCACCGGGCAGCGCCTCGCCCCCGACCATCAGCTCGCGCAGACCCGACAGCGCATCGCGCGTCTCGTCGTTCATCACCAGCATCTGCGCCATCGAGGGTGTGCATTGCAGGTGGCTGACATTGTGGCGCATCAGCTGTGCGGCGAGCGAGAAATCATCCGCGGCCAGCGTCGAACCGGCATTAACGCGCGCCAGCACCTCGGCCAGCGGTTTCAGGCTTTCCAGCACGGTATCTGCCTCAATACCGTAATCCACCAGACAGGCGATCTCGTCCACGCCGATCCGCTTGAGTTCCTCGGTACGGGCCACTGCGTCATCCACCGTGCCGAACAGGCCACTGTCATTGAAATAACGCTGGAATGCGAATTCGAGGATCGCTTCCATTTCCTCGTCGTCGAGCCCGCCCAGATCCACCTCAAACGGGTTGTTCACGCCTTTGGGGCGTTTGAACGCCGGGAAGGCCCAGGCGTATTGCTTGATCAGCCCGGCGGCGGAGCGCAGGTAGTCCTTCATCGGGCCGCGCGCGACCTCCTCTGCGTGGGCGCGGCTGTCAGACAGATAGGTGTGCAACATCAGCGTCACCTTGAAATCCGCCGGATCATGGCCCGCCGCGCGCAGGGCCGCGTGATAGAGTTTAATCTTGCCCGCGACCTCCTCCACCGATTGGCCCAGCAGGTGTGTCAGCACGTTGGCGCCAATGCTACCCGCCTCGCGCCAGGTGTCGGGATTGCCCGCTGTGGTGACCCACACGGGAAGTTCGCGGGACACGGGGCGCGGCTGTGTGACCACACCAAAGGTGCCGCCATCCGCAGTCGGGAAGTCGACTGCATCACCCCGCCATAGCGCGCGCAACTGCTCGATCGTTTTGAACATCGCGGGCTTGTTGTTTGGCGGCGTGTTTTCGGGCCGCAGTACGAAATCATCGGGCTGCCATCCGCTGGCAATCGCAAGACCCACACGTCCGTTTGTCAGGTTGTCGATCACCGCCCATTCCTCAGCGATGCGCGCGGGATGGTGCAGGGGTGCGACGCAAGAACCCGCGCGCACCGCGAGGTTCTTGGTGACCGCTGCAACAGCAGCACCTGTCACCGACGGGTTTGGATAGGGGCCACCAAAAGCGTGGAAATGACGCTCCGGCGTCCAGACCGCGTTAAAGCCGTGTTCGTCCGCAAATTTCGCGCCTTCCAGCAGCAGGCGGTATTTCTCGCGTCCCACGCCACCATCGTTGCCCCAATAATAGAGGCTGAAGTCGATCTTACGGTCCGAGACTGCAATCGGGCCTTTGGACAGTTCCGTGCGGCTGTCATCGCCCGCCAGCACCAGTTTCAGGCCCCGCGAGAGGGTCCAGAACAGCTCCAGCACCGAGATGTCGAAGGACAGGCTGGTGACGGCCAGCCACGCATCGCCCTGCTTGCGGGTGATCCGCGTGTCCATGCCCGCAAAGAAATTCGCCACATTTCCGTGCCGGACCATCACGCCCTTGGGCGTACCGGTCGAGCCGGAAGTATAGATCAGATAGGCCAGCGTATCTGCATCCGCGCCCGCGTCAGGATTGATGTCGGGCTGGTTGGCAAGCTCGGTATCCGTGTCCAGCACCACCAATGCAGCGTCCCCGCGCGGCAGATCACCGACCAGCGCCGATTGGGTCACGATCACAGGCGCGCCACTGTCAGCGATGTAATGTCTAATCCGGTCCGCCGGATAGGCAGGATCCAGAGGCACATAGGCGCCACCTGCCTTCAATATCCCCAGCGCGGCCACCAGCAGATCAAGCCCGCGCGTGGTGGCCAGCCCTACGGGCGTACCCTTGGTCACCCCTTGCGCAATCAGCCGATGCGCGAGTCTGTTGGCGGCGGCGTTCAGCGCGCTGTAGCTCAGCGTCTGATCCTCGAACACCAAGGCAGCGGCGTCTGGTGTGGCCGCCACCTGTGCCTCAAAGGCAAGGTGAATTGGCGTGGGCGTATATTCGGTCTGCGTGGCGTTCCATGTATCCAGCATCTGCGTCCGCTCGGACTGTGGCAGGTCTGTGCCACCCTCCAGCGCATGGGCCAGACGCGCAGCCAGCAGGTCCATGGCAGTGTCAGACAGCATGCCACTGTCGCCATGCAGAGTGATATGATCCGTGCCGATGTCATAGGTGAGCGTGCTGCCCGCCGCAGGCGCGTCCGCCAGCATGATCGCAGGCATCTCGGCGGTGATCGCCGGATCGCGCAGCGCCAAATCGGCGGCGAAACCACCTGTGGCAGCGATCCGTTCCAGTTGTGCTGCCAGCAGTTTTTCACTGCGCAGCGGCACCCACTTGGCCACGAACCCGTTTGCAGCGGGCGCGATGGCATAACCGATATCGCCCGCCTGCCCTGCACTCAGGACGCACGCATCCAACACAGCCTGCACGACGCTTTCGCGGTCCACCCCTTGCGGCAGCGGCACATCAC
>Ga0163215_100764_pt1 | contig 37117 bp, 36 predicted proteins | sample SynspAceP_FD_185934 | JGI IMG/M metagenome (GOLD analysis project Ga0163215, IMG submission 185934) | Saline lake microbial communities from Ace Lake in Antarctica - Synechococcus sp. Ace-P (Hybrid Assembly) | ecosystem: Environmental > Aquatic > Non-marine Saline and Alkaline > Saline | place...
TTCCTTTGGCGTAGAGTTCTGTTTGTTCGCATCAGCCTCGATCAGACTGGCATCTGCCGCAAGGCGCTGGCCACTCACCACACCATCTGCGATGCACCGCGCGACGGTCTTCTCGAACAGATGCCTCAGCAGTTTGCTTTCCCGAAAGCGCCCGTGACGGTTCTTGGAAAATGTCGAATGGTTTGGCACTGGGTCAGACAAATCGAGGCGGCAGAACCAACGGTAGGCGAGGTTTAGGTGGACCTCTTCGCAAAGGCGACGCTCTGACCGGATGCCAAAGCAGTAGCCCACCAACAGCATGCGGATCAAAAGCTCTGGATCGATGGAAGGGCGGCCGGTGTGGCTGTAAAAATCTGCGAGATACTGGCGGATGTCGCTTAGATCGACGAACCTATCAATGGAGCGCAGCAGATGATCTTGGGGAACATGATCATCAATCGAGAACTCGTAAAACAACGCGCCTTGTGCTTCTTGCTTTGGTCCTAACATCGAAATTTCCCCCGTTGTTAGGTACAATTGAATCAGGGACAAAGCCTCAAATCAACAAGAGTTTTTCAACAGAATTATCTGAGAGAAGTCTTCGGCCAGTATCTCGGCAAACAGATCGGCCGGTTTCTTGATATTGGCGGTGTAGTGGTCTTTTCGCGGGGTGAACCAGTCCTTGGTGTTGTTGGCCGCCAGCTCGGTAAAGAACGCGTTGCTGTCGTCGATCATCTGGGTGAAGCCGTCTGTCATCTGCGCGGTCCCCGCCTTTTGCTTGCCTCGCATCTTAGCACGGGGCAGCATATCGCCAAGGGGAAGCAGATGAAGACCATTCAGACCATGTGCCCGATGAACTGCCATCCCACTTTGTGCGGGATGAAGGTGCAGATGGACGGCGAGACGCTGCTGGGGATTGAGGGCGACCCGAACAATCCCGATAGTCAGGGTTACTTGTGTATGCGCGGCAATGCAGCCCATGAGATTGTCGGCAATCCAGCGCGGTTGCTGCATCCGAAGATGCGCGCTGTGGCTGGCACGGGCGATTGGCAGCGGGTCGGGTGGGACGATGTGCTCGACCAGATCGCGGCAAAAATGCAGGCGGTCGGGCGCGAGGCGGTGGGCTTGTGGCAGAGCCATGGCAACTGGGCCAATGACTATGCTTTCGGGCTGAAACGCGCGCAAATGGAACGCTTCGCCAATCTGTATGGCTGCCAGCACTGGAACCCGGCGATGATCTGCTGGGGGCTTGGCGCGTTTGGCGCGGGGATTACCGGCGCGATCGAGGTCTCGACCAAAGAAGATATGGGCGCACACTCGGACATGATCGTGCTCTGGGGCGTCAACAGCGTCTCGCAGGCCAACACTGTGCGCTATGTGGAAGCCGCCAAAGCGCGCGGCGCACGGGTCGTCGTGGTGGATGTGCGGCGCACGGAGATCTCCGCGCTGGCCCATGAGGTGGTGTTGGTGCGCCCCGGATCAGACGCGGCTTTGGCGCTGGCGATGATGCATGTGATCGTGGCCGAGGGGCTGTGGGACGCGGCGTTTGTGGACGCGCATTCGGTCGGGTTTGTGGATTTGGCGGCCCATGTGGCGGGCTTCACCCCGGCTTGGGCGGCGGCGCAGACGGGGGTTGAGGCGGAGGTGATTGTGGCGTTGGCACGGGCTTACGCGACCACGCGGCCCGCGATGATCGTCATGGGCGGGTCGTCCTTGCACAAGGGCACGAATGGCTGGGAAGCGGCGCGCGCGATCTCATGCTTGCCAGCGCTCGTCGGTGATTACGGGGTGCCGGGTGGCGGGCTAGGCCCGCGCCACGGGGCGCGCAGTCATGGGGTCGGGTTTGTGGATGTGTCGGCGGCAGACCAGCGCCTGCCGGGCGACTATATCCCGAACCAGATGGAGGCAATTGTGGAGGCGCTGGAGAGCGGTCGTCTGAAGGTGCTGTTCTGTCTGGGCGCCAATATCCTGTCGTCGTTTCCCGATACCGAGCGGATGCGCGCGGCCCTGCTGCGGGCCGAGATGGTGGTGGGCTACGATATCTTCATGAGCCAGACCCTGCGGGAGGTTGCCCATATCGTCTTGCCGGGCACGATCTGGCTGGAGGAGATCGGCGCGAAATCGACCAATACGCATGTGTATTTGTCAGATCGCGCGCTATCTGCGGTGGGGGAGGCGCGACCTGTTTACGCGCTCTATCAGGGGCTTGCGGCGCGGCTTGGAGTTGAAGATGTGTATCCGTGGGCCGACCAAGAAGCGGCGGTTGATGCGGTGCTCGACCATCCGGCGACGGGGCATGCGACGGTGGCCAGTATGCGGGCGAATGGCGGGCGCGCGGCCTTGAAAGTGTCGCCTGTCAGCTATCCGACGCGGGCCTTCTCGACGCCCTCAGGCAAGATCGAGTTTCGATCCGAGCGCGCAGCACAGATGGGATTGCCTGCTTTGCCGTCTGCGCCTGTGGTGGCCCCGGACGCCTATCCGTTGACGCTGACGCAAGGTCGCACGTTTGCGCATTTCCACGCCTTCTATGACCACGGTCGTGCATTGCCGAGCTTGGCTGCAAGGGAGACCGAGCCGCTGCTGTGGATCGCGCCCTGGGATGCAGACGCGCGCGGCATCCGCGACGGCGACGCCATCGTGATCCACAACGCGCGCGGGCGGTTTGAGGCGGTGGCAAAGGTGATCAAACGCATCCCCACAGGCACCGTCTGGATGCGCGACGGCTGGCCGGGGTTCAACGTGCTGACCGACGCGGCGGCGGTATTGCCGGATGCAGCCTTGGCGGAATTTCCGTTCTCGGTCGGGCAATCAAGCTACGGGGCACGCGTCGATATTGCCTTGCGTGCAGGCGGTGTTTCCTAGCGGGCAAGTAGCGCTTGCGATGTTCGCGGTGCTGCGACGATCCGTTTTGGCGAACGCCGCCTGTCTTGCGTCCAAATACGGAGGTGAGCTTAGGCAGCCAGACCGGGGGTCAGCGACAAAAGCTCTTTGGAATAGGCGGCTTGGGGGGCGGTAAAGAAGGCCTCGGACGCGCTGGCCTCGACCACCTTGCCGGATTTCAGGACGGTGATGTCGTCGCTCATCTGCCGGACAACGGCGAGGTTGTGGCTAATGAAAAGGATCGTGAGGCCAAAGCGCGCTTGCAGGTCTTTGAGCAGGTTCAGCACTTGGGCTTGGATCGACACATCCAGCGCGCTTGTCGGCTCGTCGCAGATCAGCACCCTCGGGCGGGCCAAAAGCGAGCGCGCGACCGCGATGCGTTGGCGTTGACCGCCCGAGAATTGGTGCGGGTAGCGGTTGATTGCATCGGCTGACAGACCGACGAGGTCGAGCATGGCGGCGGCGATGTCGCGGCGTTTGCCCGCATCGGCTTCGAGGCCGTAGAGCCATAGGGGTTCGGTCAGGATTTCGCCGATCCGGTGGCGGCTGTTGAGGCTGCTATAGGGGTCTTGGAACACCATCTGCACGAGGCGGCGCGAGGGGTCTTTGCGGGCGCGCTGACGGGCCAGCGGCAGGGGATCGTTGCCGAGCGTGAGGGTGCCGCTGGCAGGCTGCACGAGGCCAGTGATGACCTTCGCCATGGTCGATTTGCCGGACCCACTTTCGCCGACAAGACCCATGACGGTGCCGGGGCGAACCTGCATGGACACATTGTCGAGGGCGGTGAAGGCGTCGGGTTTGCGGAACAGGCTTTCGCGCGGCCCGGTGAAGCGCACGGTGATGTTGTCCATCCCCAGCCCCTCGCCCAGCGCCTGCTCGCCCGCGCGCAACCATGCCTCGGCATCGGTCGCGGATTTGCCAGCGGGGGCGGCGATTTTCGGGGCGTCGCTGTCGGGCACGAGGAAGCGGTCGAGCTTTTTGTCGAGGCGAGGAACCGCGCTTAGCAGGCTTTGGGTGTAGGGGTGGTCTGGGGTCTTCAGGACGCGGGCCGTTGGGCCGGTTTCCATGACCTTGCCGCCGCGCAGGACGGTCACATTATCAGTGATCTGGGCAATGACGCCGATATCATGCGTGATCAGCAGAAAGCCAATGTCGCGCGTGTCGGCAAGGCGGCGGATCAGGTCGAGGACTTGGGATTGGACCGCCACATCGAGGGCCGTGGTCGGCTCGTCGGCAATGATGAGTTCGGGGTTGGTGCAAAGCGCGAGGGCGATCACGACGCGTTGGCGCATCCCGCCGGAGAATTGGTGCGGATAGGCCTTGATGCGCTTGGCGGCGTCCTCAATCCCGATCTCTTCCAGCAAGGCGACGGAGCGGGCGAGCGCCTCAGCGGCTGAGACGTCTTCATGGGCTTGGATCGTCTCGATCAGCTGATCCTCGATGGTCATCAGCGGGTTCAAACTGGTCTGCGGGTCCTGAAAAATCATCGAGATCCGAGCGCCGCGCATTTGGTGCGCATCATAGCTGTTCAGGGCGCGCAGGTCGGTGCCTGCGAGGTGCAGATCGCCGTTTGCAACAAATCCCGGCGGTTGTAGTAAACCGATGATCGCGGCGCCGATGGTGGATTTTCCGGCCCCGCTTTCGCCGACAAGGCCGTGGATCTCGCCCGGTGCAATGGTTAACGACACGTCCTCAATTGCGGTGAAGGTGCCGTGGCGTCCGGGGAACTGGACAGTGAGGTTTTTGACCGAAAGCATCAGCGCAGCCTCGGGTTGAACACGTCGCGCAGGAAGTCGCCAAGCACGTTGATGGAGACCACGAGGCAGACGAGGAAGATGGTAGGCACCCACAGAATCCACCACTCGCCCGACAGCAGGAACTGCATCCCGATGCGTATGAGCGTGCCGAGCGACGGGCTGTCTGCGGGTAGGCCGATGCCGAGGAATGAGAGAGTTGCTTCGAGTAGGATTGCCGAGGCGAGATCGACGGTCATGATCACCAGAAGTGGGCCCATGATGTTGGGCAGGATGTGGCGGATCATGACGCGCAGGGGGTGTTGGCCCATGATCATCGCGGCTTGGACGTAGTCCTTGTTGCGCTCGACAAACACGCTCGCGCGGGCGGTGCGGGCGAAGTTTACCCATAGAGACAAGGCGATAGCGAGGGTTAGGACTGCGACGCGCAGGTCTTGTTGCATGGCTGCCGGGAGGAGGCCGCGTGATATACCGTCGATCAGTAAAGCTGTCAGGATCGCGGGCAAGGCGAGCTGAATATCGGCGATGCGCATGACGATGGCGTCAAAGCGGCCCCCGTAATAGCCCGCCGCCAAGCCGAGGCCGACGCCGAGGACGGTGGCGATTGTCATGGCCATGATCCCGATCAGCAGCGACAGGCGCGCCCCGTATAGGATCGACGAGACCATGTCGCGGCCCTGGTCGTCAGTGCCGAGGGGAAAGCGCGGATCGCCACCTTCCCATATCGGGGGCAGCAAGCCGTTCATCAGCGAGAAGCTGGCTAGATCGTAGGGGTTCGACGTCGCAATCCACGGGGCGAGGAATGCGCCACCGATGATCAGGATCGCGACGATGGCGGCGATGATAGCTGCGGGCGAGCGCAGGAAATAGTAAACGGCGTCGGATTTTAGGAGGCTGCTGAGCATTATGCCGCCTCCTTCACGCGCAGGCGCGGATCAATCGCGAGGTAGAGCATATCGACCAGCAAATTAACCAACACGAAGAAAAATGCGATCACGACGAGGTAGACGCCCATCACTGGGATATCGACGAAGCGGATCGATTCGAGGAAGAGAAGCCCCATGCCGGGCCATTGAAACACGCTTTCCGTGACGATGGAAAACGCGATCACGCCGCCGAATTGCAGGCCGATGATGGTGATGACCGGGACCATCGTGTTGGCGAGTGCGTGGCGGTAATGCAGGCTGCGATACGGGATGCCGCGCGCGGTGGCGAAGCGGATGTAGTCTGAGCGCATGACCTCCATCATCTCGGCCCGCACGAGGCGCATCGTCAGGGTTAATTGGTAAACGCCCAGTGTGACGGCGGGCAAGATCAGCGCGCGCCACCCGTCGATGGTCAGGAAACTGGTGGTCCAGCCGCCGACCTCCACCGTGCCGCCGCGCCCGAAGGTGGGCAGCCAGCCCAGTTGGACGCCGAACAGGAAAATCAGCACGATGCCGATGACAAAGGTGGGGATGGAGACGCCGACAAGCGTGGTCATGAGGATGACTTGGGTCGCGATCCCTCGGGGGCGCAGCGCCGTGTAGACGCCTGCCGGAATGCCGACTGCAAGTGAGATCAGCAGCGCCACGATGCCCAGCTCTAGCGTCGCGGGAATGCGGCTCGCGATCATCTCGGCCACGGGTTGCCGGGTGCGGTAGGAGAAGCCGAAATCGCCTTGAACCATGTCCGAGGTGAAGCGGTAAAACTGGAAAATGAACGGATCGTTGAGGCCCAGCTGGTCGCGCAGCGCCTCTTGATCCTGCACGGAAGTCTCCACCCCCGTCATCTGGCTAATCGGGTCGCCCACGAAGCGAAACAGCGAGAAGGCCAGAAAGGCGACGGCGAGCATTACAAAGACGGACTGGAACAGCCGTTTGAGAATGAAATACGCCATCGCCTTGTTTTCTTTACCTAAAAGACGATCAGTTGACCGTCACCCAGCGCAGCATGAAGAAGTTATCCGCACGCTGAACGAGGTCTACACCATCTTTCGCAGCCCAGATCAGCGGTTGGGTGTAAAGCGGGATATAGGCCATCTCGTCTTGCGAAATTGCCACCACTTCATCGACCATTGCCTGACGGGCAGCTGGATCAATCTCCTGCTGGATCATTGGCAGCAGCTCGTCGATACGCGCGTTCGAGTAATTGCCAAAGTTCCATGAGCCAAGGCGCTTTTCGTCGTCCTGGGTGTGCTTGAGGAAGCGGATTGGGTGCTCCATATCGAATGTGCCGGGCGACCAGCCGAGCAGATACATATCGAAGTCGTCCTCGCGCAGCTGTGGCCAGTAATCACGGACCGGACCAGTGCTGAGTTCGGCGTTCAGACCGACAGCCGCGAACATCGAGGCGGCTGCACGGCAAAGCGCTTCGTCGTTGATGTAGCGGTCATTGGTGCATTTCAGACCAAACGAGAAGCCATCGGGATAGCCTGCCTCGGCGAGCAGCGATTTGGCGAGCTCGGGGTCATAGGCCGGACGGTCGGAATTTGCTTCCGAGTAGCCCGAGATCCCGGCTGGAACCAGTTGCGATGCCGCCTCGATCTTGCCCCGGAAAATGACCCGGTCGATGGCGTCGATGTCGATGGCATGGGCGGCGGCTTGGCGCACGCGCACGTCTTGGAACGGGTTCACATCCGTCACGTCGGTGGAATAGAGCAGCGTGTCATGCTCGTGGCCGAAGCCGAACATGATGACGCGGGTTTCTTCGCCCTCAAGGACTTGGAAACCGTCACGCTCTTCCACTTGGGCTGCATCCTGCAAGGGGATCGGCTGGATGAAGTCGATCTCGCCGGACAGCAAAGCGGCCAGACCCGTGGCGGAGTTGCCGATGGGGGTGAAAACGGCCTCGGTCACGTTATGCTCGACATCGCCCCACCAGTTGGCGTTTGGCGTCAGCACGGTTTGGACGCCGGGATCACGGCTTTGCAGCGTGAAGGGGCCGGTGCCGTTGACGTTCATGGTCGCAAAGTTTTCGGCGTCGCGCGCAGGCAGGGCCGCGTCGTTGGACATGGCCCAGTCTTTGTCGAGGATCATGAAATTGGCGATGCTGTCGGGAAACAGCGGGTTCGGGGCGGAGGTGATGAAGTCGATGGTGAACTCGTCGACCACACGGACTTCGGACACAGGCGCGAACCACGAGCGCACATCGGCGGCCTCGTTGGAGGCGCGCTCGTAGCTGAACATCACGTCGTCGGCGTTGAAGGCCGCACCATCTGCAAAGGTCACGCCTTGGCGCAGGTTGAAGCGCCAGCCGTTTTCGCCTTCCAGAGGCTCCCAGCTTTCGGCCAGCGAGCCTTCGATGGACATGCCGCGATCCCGGCGCACGAGGCCCTCGTAGATGTTGTTGAGGAAGGACAGAACCGGCGCGGAGTTTACCGCATGTGGGTCCATAGTTTGGGGGTCGGTGGTCGAGGCCCAGCGGAAGGTTTCCGCATATGTGGCGCTCGCCCCAAGCACGACGACGCCCGCTAGCGCGCTGGTGCGCATGAGTTGAGAAAAGGTCATGTAAGAGTCCCTATTGGTTTCTTGACTGATCGTTCTGAAATTCTGACAGACCAGCCGAGGCGCGCGAGGTCAAGCGCTGAGGGCCTTGTGTTTACGCAAGCGTGATCAGTTTCTGTGTGCGCTGGTGCAGGTCAGGCGCACGGTCATCTGGGCAATTGCGCGCAAGTCTTCGGGGCTGGTTCCGGCCCGCGCACTGACGGCAAGACCGCGCGCGGTGGACGCGATCACGCCTGCTTTGGCGCGCAAATCTGACTGCGCCTCCAACGGGTTAGCGGCCAGAAGCGTCGCATAGAGACGCGCCTCAAGCCCGGCGGTTCTGTCGGCGAGGGCGGCTTGGAATTCAGGGTGCGCGGTCGCGGCCTCGGCCAGCACGCAGGCAATCAGGCAGCCGGGTGTCTCGGGGTCTGTGGTCACCATGGCGATCATCGCGCCGAGGAAGCCCGAGACCTCGGCCCGCGCATCCCCCTGCCCGGTCAAATGCGCAAGCACCTGCCCCGTGCGGGTCGTGGCATAGTGGTTGATCGCGGCCAAAAACAGCCCATCTTTGTCGCCAAACTGTGCATACAAGCTGGCGCGCGGCATCTGCATTTCGCGGCTGAGCGTGTCGATGGAAGCGCGCGCATAGCCCTTTGCCCAGAAGCAGCGCATGGCGGCGTGCAAGGCGGTGGCCTCGTCAAAACTGCGCGGACGGCCGGGGCCGCGTTTGGGTTGGGATGCGTCCATAGCGCCTAGGGATAGCGCCGACGCAGGCCTTGCGCAAATGCGACGTTAGCGCAGGGTGGCGAGGCGTTCGAGCACATCGAGGCCTTGCAGCTTCAGAAAGTGCAGCATGTCGATGAAAATCCAGTTCTCGGCCAGTTTATCACCATCGCGGCGGTAAAAATCGACGACCCGCATTTCCGAGGGCGCGCCTGCGGGCAGGCCCATATAGCCGCCCTTGTTGCGCATCCGTAGGTTCGGCCAGCCGAAGAAACCGCCGTAATTGCCTTCGGCCATGCGGCACAGATGGCCATTGAACTCGTAGTCGGTCAGGTGGGTGCGGAAGGGGCTTTGGTGCTGCTCGATATAGCGCTCGATTGTGTAGGACGCACCGATCCCGGCGGGGCCCCACCAGATCATATCATCATGCCATGAGCGGGCGAGCTCTTGGGCGGGCGACAGGTTTTCCACGCGGGAGGCTTGCAGGTCGCCGATCATGAAGTTGATCAAATCGAGGGTCTTTGTGCCCGCCTTTGCGTCTTGGACGTTGTGCAGTTGCCCGTCATGGGTCAGCGGTCCGGGCTGGACCAGATGCGCCCCGGTTTGCGGCGGCAACGGGTTGACGCCCGCTTGGGCCATGAGGTGCAGCAGGTCCACGAAAAGCGCGGTCTCGGTGATCTTGCCATCCTCGACGCGGTTGAACTCAGCGTAGCGCAGGAAGGCCATCTTTCCGGTGGCGGGAATACCCAAGAAAGGCGCATCCAGATTGCCAACGAGGTGGCCCATGGAGGCGACCCATGTGCTGGTGAAACCGTCGATCTCGTTGAGGCCCGCGAAGAACATGTCTTCGCGGCGGTGCAGCCGGGGCATCGCGGTCAGCAGTGGTGCCCAGAAGGCGCTCGCAATCGCGTCTGGTCCGGTTTGTTCGTTAAACGGGTGCATCCCGCGCCAGTGGCATTCGGGCGTGACATGCTGCGCGAGGACGGCGGCAACCGTATCAGGCGTGGCGCTGGCGAGTGCGCCGTAATGGGCGCGCACAACATCTTTGGAGGTTTGAAAATCGGTCATGGATCACTGCAATCGTATTCAATTTCGATATCAGTGCGCGGGTTTGCCCATGGGTGCAAGGGCGGATCGACAGGCGTTTCTTTGCGCATGTGCCTGCGGAGTGATTTCAGATCACCGGGCCGGAGGCGCATGGCGTATACAGGTGGTATCCCACCCGAAAGAATCGCCGCCATGACACCGCCCCTGAACAAAAAAGACGCTGCCCTTGCCGATTTGCAGGCACGTATTCTCAAGCTGGACCTTGCCCCCGGCAGCGCGCTGGAGGAAGCCCCGCTTTGTGCTTTGTATGGCCTGTCACGCACGCCGCTTCGTGAGGTTTTACAACGGCTTGCCGGAATGGGGTTCATCGCACTTGAGCCCGGGCGCGGCGCGGAAGTGGCCCCTTTGGATCTGTCACGCATCCGGCAGTTCTTCAAAAGCGGACCGCTGCTACACAGTGTTGTGGCGCGCCAAGCCGCCGAGGGCGCGAGTGCCGAGGGCCATATCGCGCTGCGCACCGCACAGGCCAATGTGGTGCGCGCGCGGGTGGCGCGGAATGCGGCCTCGATGGCGCTGGCCGACTACCAGTTTCACCGGATGATGTGTCAGGTGTCGGGCAACCCGTATATCGGGCCGTCGCTGGAGCGGTTGCTGGTAGATCAGACCCGGATGAGCCAGAAGTTTTGGCGGGCAACCTCGGGCACAGACAGCGCACGGATCGAGAAGGCGATGACCGAACATGAAAGCTTGGTGGAAGCGATTGTGGGGCGCAATGCGGGCCGCGCGGTCAGCATCGCCTTGGCCCATTGGGAGGACATGCGCGCCCATATTGAGGCGCATGTCCAGCCCGCGCCGTTGGCTGATGAGGGCGGATTGCTGGACGGATTGTAGACGCGGGGTTTATCCTGCCGCGCGTGCAGCATCACCGTTTGCGGATTGGTCAAGAACGCAAACCCAATTCGAGCCTTGCCTAAAGGCAGCTAGTTGGTACACAAATAGAGACCTTCCATCGAGAGTGATCCCAGATGCTCAAGAGCGCTTCATTCAATAATTTCACCAGTGTACCCAATGGAAAATGGAAATTTTCAAGCGGCCTCAACGTGATCGTCGGCGAAAACGGGATGGGCAAGTCACATGTCTTAAAAGCGCTATACTCTATATTAAAATCGCTTACCGTTGAGAATACTCTTACGAGACTCTCCCAAACTGAGGCAATTGGAAAAAACGCATTAGAAAAAAGAATTGCCGAAGAACTCACGGGGAACATGCGGCCCGACAGTCTTGGCAGGCTCGTAAAACGCCAACAAGGTCGAGGCCGTGCCGAGATATCAATCACTTTCGGGCAAAGCAACCTAAATACTGGCTTTGGGTTTGCCACCAATTCCAAAACTCAGGTTGAAATTACAAAGCTCCCAACTTCAGATCTCGAACGCACCCCGGTGTTCATTCCGACGCGCGAACTTATCACTTTGTGCCCTTGGTTCGTTCCGCTCTTTGATTCGTATAATGTGCCGTTCGAAAAATCGTGGCGCGACACGGTATTATTACTCGGCGCCCCCAGCCTAAGAGGACCCCGAGAAGCCACTGTTAAAGATATCCTGACCCCAATTGAAAGAGCAATGGGAGGGAAGGTAGATGTCGACAGCAACGGCAGATTTTTCTTGAAAGTTGATGGTGGTCGAATGGAAGCTTCATTGGTCGCAGAGGGGTTAAGAAAATTTGCGATGCTCGCCCGACTGATCAGCACTGGTGTATTGCTCGAACAAGGTTACCTATTCTGGGACGAGCCAGAGACAAACCTAAACCCCAAACTCATAAAGGTTCTCGCACAAGTTATTGTAAGCCTTACTGAACAAGGCATTCAGGTTTTCATCGCCACGCATTCGGTCTTCCTGCTTCGGGAACTCGCAATTCTGACAGATGGCAAGGCAACTCCGAATTCCAGATATTTCGCGCTCGCCCCATCTGGGGACGAACAAGTCTCAAGACTTGAGCAAGGCGATTCAATAGAAGACTTAACAACCCTGACACTTCTTGATGAAGAACTGGAACAGTCAGGGCGATTTATGGATGCGCAGTCCTATGAATGACATCACCCTAAAGGAAGGCGCGCTGTCGTTTGAGTTTAAGGATGTAGAGTTCGCAGAGAAATATGACGATTGGGTCCACTATAGAAACCAATTCAACTCTGTATGCGGCTCGTCAAAAGCCGTGGACTTTATCGTATCACAAGGCGATACAGTGTGGCTAATCGAGGTAAAAAACTACCGCCACCATGTTCGGACAAAACCTATCGAAATCGCTGATGAAATCATGCATAAAGTCCGCGACACCATGGCCGGTTTGGTAAGTGCGCAGTTCTTGGCATCTACAGTCAATGAGAAGAAATGCGCGTCGGATGCAATTAAGCAAACCCAACTGCGGGTCGTGTTGCATCTTGAACAACCGCGCAAACCTAGCAGATTATACCCGACTTCATTCGACCCCGCGAATGTTCAAATAAAGTTGCGCCAGAAACTGAAATTTGCCGATCCGCACCCGATGGTCAAAGACATGAATACGTTTCCGACAGCGCTTGGGAGAGTTACAAGTCTACAGATCAAATAGCGGGGTTGCCGGGCAGGCTTCGTAGCCCAACCATCAGAAGTAATATGCTCTCTAATCACCAACCACAACTCAGAGCGCTGCGAGTGTGCCGAGGCCCTGCTTGCGGGCCTCTTTGGCGGCGACGGATGCGACAGCGAGATCTTGGAGGCCGACACCTGTGCCGTCGAACAGGGTGATTTCGGCGTCTGAGCTGCGTCCGGGATGATCCCCGTTGAGCACTTTGCCGATGGAGGTGATGTCAGATTCCGTGATCAGGCCTTCCTTGATGGCATGCTGCGCCTCGCCCAAGGTGATCGATTGCGCGACCTCGTCGGTGAAGACGGTGGCCTTGGCGACGAGCGCAGACGCGACCTCCTGCTTGCCCACGGTGTCTGTGCCCATGCAGGCGATGTGCGTTCCGGGCTTGATCCAGTCGGCTTCCATCAACGGCGCGAACGCACTGGTGATTGTGATGATGACGTCGGCTTGGGCGCCGAGTTCCTCACGGGTGACGGACTCGAAGTCTAGGCCAAGCTCTTTGGCGACGGCCTCGAGGCGCGGCAGCATCTCGGGATGGTGGTTCCACGCGACGACCTTCTCGAAGTCGCGCTGGCGCACGGCGGCGCGCAGTTGGAAGGTGGATTGGTGGCCTGCGCCGACCATGCCGATGATTTTGGAGTTCTTGCGTGACAGGGCGGCGATGGACACGGCGGAGGAGGCGGCGGTGCGCACTGCCGTCAGGTAGTTGCCCGCGACGAGGCCCGTCAGGCGGCCAGTGTCGGGGTCGAAGAGGAAGACGGTGGATTGGTGGTTGGTCAGGCCCTTGTCCATGTTGCCGGGCCAGTAGCCGCCTGCTTTTACGCCGAGGGATTTGCCTGCGCGATCAAAGCCCGACTTGAAGCCGTAGAGAGCGTCTGCGTAGCCAATCGCCTCGCGGATCACCGGAAAGTTGTAGGCGTCGCCCTTGGCCATGGCCGCGAAGATGTCGTGGACCGCTTGATAGGCAATGGCCTCGGACACGACTTGCTGGGCGATGTCTTCGTTGACAATGATGAGGGAATGGGCGTCGGACATGGGGGCACCTTTCGGCCAGCGGCGGAGCCTCCGGCGGGGATATTTGAGAAAGCAAAGAGTGAGGGGGCGGCGGTGTTTGGAGCCGCCCCCGGTCTTGTTGGATTAGTAGGCGAAGCCGCGCGCGGTGACGGGCCAAACTGTCTCTACCTTGCCGCCCCTAACGCCCACATACCAATCGTGCACGTTGCAGGTTGGGTCGCAGTGGCCGGGGACCAGCTTGAGTTTGTCGTTGACCTTCAAGGCCCCATTTGGGTCCGCGATCACGCCGTGCTCGTCGGAACATTTCACGTATTCCACGTCCTTGCGCCCGTAGATGAACGGCAGGCCGGAGTCCACGGATTGGGCTTTGAGGCCCGCATCGCAGATGGCTTTGTCGGCTTTGGCGTGGCTCATGATCGAGGTGAGGATGAACAGCGCGTTCTCCCATTCACCCTGGTCGATGCGCTTGCCGTCCTTGTCGAGGATACGGCCATAATCGGCGTCCATGAAGGCGTAGGAGCCACACTGAAGCTCGTTAAACACGCCCGATGTGCCCTCGAAATAGTAGGAGCCTGTGCCGCCGCCGCCGACGATATCGCACTCAAGGCCTTCGGCTTTGAGGCCTGCCATGGCGTCGGAGACCATGCCAACGGCGATCGCGATTTTGGCTTCGCGGTCCTCGTAGCTGTCCATGTGCTGCATCGCGCCCTGATAGGCTTGGATGCCGCCGAACTTGAGGCCGGGGGCCGCGTCGATGGCTTTGGCGATCTCAACAACGGCTTCTGTGGTGGTCACACCGCAACGGCCAGCGCCGCAGTCGATTTCCACGAGGCACTCGATCTCGGTGCCGTGCTTTTGGGTGGCGGCGGACAGGTCAGCCACGTTGGCGACGTCATCCACGCAGCAAAGCGTGCGTGCGCCGAGCAGGGGCATACGGGCCAGACGGTCGATTTTTTGGGGGTCGCGCACTTGGTTCGAGACCAGAACGTCCTTGATGCCGCCACGGGCGAAGGCTTCGGCCTCGCTGACTTTTTGGCAGCACACACCGCAGGCCCCGCCGAGGGTCATTTGCAGGTGCGCCACATCGACGGATTTGTGCATCTTGCCGTGGACGCGGTGGCGCATGCCGTGGTCTTTGGCCCAATCGCCCATTTTCTTCACGTTCCGCTCGAGCGCGTCGAGGTCGATGACAAGGGCTGGCGTTTGGATATCAGCCTCGTCCATGCCGACAGCGGCGGGGACGTTATAGCCGACTTCGAGGACTTCGAATTTGGTTGGTGCGTTCATTGGAGTGTCTCCCAGAATTAATGTGCGGGTGGCGGGGTGAACCCCGCCCTACGGGGTTGGCGTTAGCCCATGATCCACGGCAATTTGTCGAGATCGACATTGCCGCCGGTGATGATGACACCGACGCGTTTGCCGGCGAATTTCTCTTTGTTCTTCAAAATCGTAGCGAGCGGGACCGCGCATGACGGCTCCATCACGATTTTCATGCGCTGCCAAGTCAGCTTCATCGCATCGATGATTTCTTGCTCGGAACAGGTCAAGATATCGGTGACGTGGTTGGACACGAAATGCCAGGTTAGCTCTTTGAGCGGCACCTTGAGGCCATCGGCGATGGTCACGGGCGCGTCGTCGGCGATGATGTGGCCTGCCTTGAACGAGCGGTAAGCGTCATCGGCCTGCTCAGGCTCGGCCGCGATGATCTTCACCTCGGGCGCGATATTGGACAGGGTCAGGCAAGTGCCCGAGATCATACCGCCGCCACCGATGGGGGCGACCATCATGTCGAGGCCGTCGGTTTGTTCCATGAACTCAAGCGAACACGTCCCCTGCCCTGCGATCACGCGCGGATCGTTATAGGGGTGGACGAAATTGCCGCCGGTGGCCGCTTGGACTTCGGCAAACACTGCCTCGCGGCTGGTGGTCGAAGGCTCGCATTCGGTGATGATGCCGCCATATCCGCGCACGGCGGCCTTCTTGGCGTCCGGTGCGGTGCGCGGCATGACCACGTTGCACGGGATGCCGCGACGACCAGCCGCGTAGGACAGCGACAACGCGTGGTTGCCCGACGAGTGGGTGCAGACGCCCTTGGCGGCATCCTCGTCAGACAGCCCGAACACGGCGTTGGACGCGCCGCGCACTTTGAACGCGCCGGCTTTCTGGAAGTTCTCGCACTTGAAGAACAACTCCGCACCAACAAGGTCGTTGAAATACGAGGATGTCAGAACGGGGGTGCGGTGGATATGCGGTTTGATCCGCGCGTGGGCCGTCTTCACGTCCTCAAAGGTGGGGATATACATGTCGTTGATATCTTTCATCTTATGCGGCGTTTGCCAACTGGACAGCGCGGGTGGCGCGGAAGTGTTCTTGTGCGGCGGCAACGCCCGATCCGAGCTTAACCGGGTAACCTAGATCGACCATTGCCATTTCAATGGTCGCCAAGCCCGACAGCACCATCACATCCGTTAACATACCCAGATGGCCAATGCGGAAGGCTTTGCCGTTCATCTCGCCAAGGCCCACGCCGAAGGACACGCCGTAGGCATCAAAAGCGTGGTTCACCAGCGCGTTGCTGTCGAAGCCGTCGGGCACGTAGATCGCGGAGACGGTGTCGGAATACAGATCCGGTGACTGCGCGACCATTTTCAGGCCCCAAGCGGCCACCGCAGCGCGCACGCCTTGGGCCAAGCGGCTGTGGCGGGCGTAGACGTTTTGCAGGCCTTCTTCGGCGATCATATCGAGGCTTTCGCGCAGACCGTAGATCAGTTGCAGCGGCGGGGTGTAGGGAAAGCCGCCCTTGGCGTTGGCCCCCATCATGTCGCGGAAGTCAAAGAAGGTGCGCGGCAGTTGGGCGGTTTCCATCATGCCCAGCGCTTTGGGCGACACGGCGACGATGGCCATCCCGGTATAGAGCATGAAGCCCTTCTGGCTGCCGGAAATGGCGATATCGACGCCCCATGCGTCCATCTCAAACGGCATGGAGCCGAGCGAGGACACGCAATCGACGAACATCATGGCGTCGTGGCCTGCGTTTGTCATAGCAAGGCGCACGGCCTCGATGTCGGATTTCACGCCTGTGGCCGTCTCGTTATGCGTGACCAGCACGGCTTTGATCGCGCCGAGGGTGTCGGCCTTAAGCGCCTCTTCAAACTTGTCGGCAGGCGCGCCGGAGCCCCAAGGGCATTCGATGACACGCACGTCGAGGCCGTGGCGTTGGCACATGTCGATCCAGCGGTGGCTAAACATGCCGTAGCGGGCGATTAGGACGGTATCGCCGGGCGACAGGGTGTTGGTGATCGCCGCTTCCCAGCCGCCAGTGCCGGAGGACGGGAAGGTGATGATGGTGCCTGTGGTGGTGCCGAAGATGGATTTTGTATCTTCAAGAACGGGCTTGAGCAGGTCTACGAAGTCAGGCGCACGGTGATCGCGGGTCTGGGCGTTCATTGCGTGGCGCAGACGGTCCGGGATGTTTGTGGGACCGGGAATAAAGACAGGGTTTTGCGTAGACATGGGGGCCTCCTCCTCAGGGTGGTGTTGAGGGTGTGTAGCCGGGGATTCGGATTTTTGCAATTTTTTCGGAATTGTTTTCTGAAAACGGCATAAAACACTCTATCTGTTGTTTTTGTTATATTTTTAGTTTTCCAAAAACTATTTAATGATTATTATTGGAAATATTTTCCAAAATGTTATGGTGACCGTGAACTAGCGAATGGACCCCAAGCCTATGAATGACCAAGCCCCGCAGAAACGCCCTCGTGGACGCCCGCGCTCGGCCTTTACAGACACCTCTGGCAACACGGTCCAAGCGCTCGACCGAGGGTTGCAAGTGCTAGGGGCGCTCGCACGGCTGGAGCAGGCAACGCTGTCGGACCTCGCACTGGCGGTTGGCATGCCTGCCTCGACCTTGCACCGCATTTTGGCAACGCTGGAAGGGCATGATTTCGTCGAGTTGGACCCCGAGAGCCAAGCCTGGCGCATCGGCATTGGGGCATTCCGCGTCGGGTCGATGTTTTTGACCCGCACCAATGTGGTCGAGGCCGCGCGCGCGCCCATGCGCCGCTTGATGGAGGACACAGGCGAGACCGCGAACCTTGGCCTGACGGACGGCGACGAGGTGGTGTTTATCGCCCAAGTGGAAAGCCACGCCCCGATCCGCGCGTTCTTTCGACCGGGATCGCGCGGGCCGATGCACTGCTCAGGGATCGGCAAAGCCTTGATGGCCGCAATGCCCCGCGATCAGGTGGAGCGGGCCTTGGGCCGCACCGGGCTTGCACCGTTTACCGCCACCACGCTGGAGACGCCTGACCGTCTGTTTGCCGATCTGGCGGCAACGGCGGCGCGCGGTTGGAGCTTTGACGACCAGGAACGCTATGACGGCATGTCGTGCATCGCCGCCGTGATCCGTGACAGTTTTGGGGTGGCCGTGGCGGGTGTGTCGGTGTCCGGTCCGGCCGCACGGTTCACGCCGGACCGCCAAAGCGCGATTGGGACGCGGGTCAGCCAAGCCGCCGACGAGATCAGTCAGGCGATCGGCGGGGCGCGTTAGGTGTTTACTGACCCGCCATCGACCACGAGGGTTTGGCCGGTGACGAAAGCGGCCTCGTCGCTGGCGAGGAATATCAGCGCGCCGAGTAGGTCTTCGGGGTGACCGTCACGCGGGATTGCGCGGGAGGCGACGACTTTGGCGCGGGTCTCGGCCACGTGATCGGTGTTCTCGACGATGCTGTCGGACAAGGTCAGGCCGGGCGCCAGCGCGTTGACGGTGATGCCCTTGGGGCCAAGCTCGCGGCTGAGGGCTTTGGTCATGGCCGACAATCCGCCCTTTGAGGTGATGTAGTGCAGCATATTGGGCAGGCCTTTATAGACCGTGCCGGAGGTGATCTGGATGATGCGGCCTTGCTTGCGCGCCTCCATCCCCGGCCCGACCGCTTGGACCATGTTGAACGCCCCGCGCAGGTTGACGGCCATGACCTGATCCCACAGCGCCGGGTCGATCTGGTCGTAGCGCTGCATGGGCAAGCTGGCATAGAGGGCGGCGTTGTTGACGAGGATGTCGAGTGGGCCGAGTTGGGCGGTGATCTGGGCGACGGCTTGGCGGCAGGCCTCGGGGTCGGTCACATCGCAGGTCAGCGCGAGGCCGCCCGGTGGTGGCGTGCCGCCTGCGATATCGAGGGTTGCGACGCGCGCGCCCTCATCCGCCAAAGCCTGCGCGAAGGCAGCCCCGAGGCCTTTTGCCCCGCCGGTGACGATTGCCACTTTTTTGTGCAAACGCCCCATGCCCTAGCCTGTCGGCAGGTGGCCGTATTCGGCGTAGATGTGTTTGGTTTCCATAAAGTCGGCGAGGCCTTCCAGCCCGTGCAGGCGCCCGAGACCGCTCTCGCGGTAGCCCCCGGTTTCGGCCTCGGCAAACAGACGGTTATGGCAGTTGATCCAGACGGTCCCGGATTTGAGCGCGCGGGAGACGCGGCGGGCGCGGCTGTGGTTTTGGCTGTGGACGGATGCGGCCAGCCCGTAGCGGGTGGCGTTGGCGGAGACGACGGCCTCTTCTTCGGTGGTGAAGCGCTCGAGGATGCCGATGGGCGCGAACAGCTCCTCTTGGACGAGGCGGTGGTCGCGGTCTTGCACGGCGTAGAGCGCGGGGGTGACGACGTTGCCGCGCGGGTGGCCGTCGAGGATGCGCCCGTCGAGGATGGTTTCGCCTGCTTGGCGCGCCGAGGCGGTGTCACGCTCGTAGCGGGTGATGCTGTCGGCGTTGAACAGCGGGCCCATGCGGATGCTTGCGTCGAGTGGGTCGCCGACGCTGACTTGGCCCAACGCCTCCGCCAGTTTTGGCACGAACGCGTCCCATGCGCTGTCTTGGACGAGGATACGGGCGATGGCGGTGCACATCTGGCCCGTATGCGGGATGACGCCATTGGTGATTTCGCGCACGGCGGCGTCCATATCGGCGTCGTCGAATACGAGGGCCGGGGCTTTGCCGCCAAGCTCCAGCGACAGGCGTTTCAGGGTCGGCGCGCCTGCGGCCATGATCGCCTTGCCGGTGGCCGAGGAGCCGGTGAAGGAGACCACATCGACCTCAACATGCTGGCAGAGGGTTTGCGACATTTCCAGATCGCCGTGGATGACGTTGACGACGCCTTTGGGCAGCGAGGGGCAATCGGCGAGGGCCTCGGCGTAAAGGCGGTTCACGCTTGAGGTCTGGTGCGCGCCCTTCAGCACGACCGTGCAGCCTGCCGCCAGCGCGGGGCCGAGCGAGCGTAGCAGCAGGGTCGACGGCGCATTCCACGGCACGACGATGGCGGCGACGCCGATGGCCTCGTGGGCGAAGATCGATTGCTTGCCTGCGTCGATGTCCGTGACGCGCCCGAAAATCGCGCGCGCAAGGCCTGCGTAATAGCGCGCCTCGCTGATCGCGGCGTTGGTCTCGTGGATGCAGTGGGGCAGAACCTTGCCGTTCTCGATGGCAATCTGGCGCGCGATCTCGTCGCGGCGGGCCTCGATGGCGTCGGCCAGTTCTAGGAGGGCTGCCGCGCGCAACCTCGGCTGGTGCGCCCAAGACGAGCGTTCAAATGTGCGGCGGGCCACGGCAATTGCGTCCTCGGCGACGGCAGATCCGGCGCTGGCATAGGTCGCGTTCACAGCCCCTGTGTAGACCGATGTTGTTTCGGCCACGTCGCCATCGCTGCGCCACGCGCCGTCAATCCAGTGTTGCGCTAAGTCCATTTGTCCCCCTGGGCACCTGTGCCAATTTGCTCTGCTTTGCGTCTTCCTGGCGCACAAATAGCTCGCCATAGTTCAACGTCGCATGGCTGTGCTCGCGCATCATCGATTCCGCGCGTTGCCCGTCGCGTTTGGTCAAGGCGTCGAGGATGATCACATGCTGCGAATGCCCAACCGTCAGCCGCATACGTTCGCGTTTCAGCGTGCTGCGGTCAAAGGCCATCGATCCGAGCGCCGTCATTGGCAAGCGCGCGATCCGCTCGAACGCATGGGCGATCAACTCGTTGCCGCACTCAAACATCATGGTCTCGTGGAAGATGGTGTTGGCCTCTTGGTATTGGCCGATATAGTCGCTTTTAGGCGCATCCATTTCCAGAATGTCTTGCGACATGGCGATGGAGTCGCGCAGCTTTTCTTCCACCTTGGGCGACATGCCGTTCTCGGCCATTGTGCGGGCAGCGAGCCCTTCGAGCACGGCGCGCACTTCGATGGATTTGGTGACATCTGCGACTGAGATCGACTTGATCGTGAAACCGCGCCCCTCGCGCTTTTCGATCAGACCTTCGGCCTCAAGTGCTGCAAGTGCCGTGCGGGCAGGTGTTCGGGACAAGTCGAGATCCGAGGCGATGCCCACTTCCGTGATCTTATCGCCCGGCGCGCGTTCACCTGCGAGGATTTGACGCCGCACAACGGCAAGCACGTGCTCTGCACTGGAACCCATAATCATCCCCTTCCCGACAAACATCGGATACAATAATTGCCCTGTCGAGGGTAAATTCTGCGGTTTTTGAAATAAATGGCTTAACTTTGTATCCAAAATACGGATGATGTCAGGCAAGCGCCTTTGAAGATGCGTCGAATCAACGCGCACGCTGAGGCCCCTGGGGAGGATGCATGACCGTTCATGCCGAAATTGCACCCGTCACGACGGAGCTGTTCATAAATGGGACTGCGCGCCCTGCTGAGGGCGGCGCGACCTATGATCTATATAATCCCGCGCGCCCGACCGAGCTTGTCGGTCATGCCGCGCGCGCCAGCGTTGGCGATGTGGATGCGGCTGTTACGGCGGCCCACGGCGCGTTTCCGGCTTGGGCGGCGCTGAGCTATCATGAGCGCGCCGCGCTGCTGCTGAAGATCGCCGACGCACTGACGGCGGACGCGGATGAGGTCGCCCAGCGCGCCCGTCTGTTTACCCGCGAGCATGGCAAGGTCTTGAAAGAGACGCATTTGGAGTTGTCCCGCCTTGGGGATCGTTTCCGTTTGTGTGCGTCCTATGCAGATCGATTGGCCACCGACGAGCATCTGAGCGGACCGCCGTTTGATCTGATCATCACGCGTCAGCCGCGCGGCGTGGCCACATTGGTCGTGCCATGGAATTGGCCGTTGTCGATCCTTGGCGCGAAGCTGCCGCAAGCCTTGATGGCGGGCAGCACAGTGGTGGTGAAGCCGAGCCAGAATTCTGCGCTTGCCCCTTCGCAGTCGCTGAAAATCATCGCCTCCATGTTGCCACCGGGTGTGGTGAATGTGGTGACGGGTAAGGCCTCGGAAATTGGCGACGCGCTGCTGACGCATAAACTCGTGCGCTCGATCAACTTTACCGGATCGGTGGAGGTGGGCCGCCATGTGATGGCTGTGGCCTCGAAGAACCTGACCCCTGTGACGCTTGAGCTCGGCGGCAACGACGCCGCAATTGTGTGCCAAGACGCGCTGCTCGATCATGCGGCGTTCATTCGCCTTTATATGGCGACATTCATGTCGTCCGGGCAGATCTGCATGGCGATCAAGCGACTTTATGTGCACCGCTCGCGCTACGCGCATGTGCTGGAAGGCTTGGAGGCCGTGTGCCGCGAGATGGTCGTGGGTGATGGCTTGCTGGTCGAGACCAATATGGGACCGCTGAACAACGCAGGTCAATTGCGCGTGGTCCAAGACATGATCGCCCAAGCCCGTGCGTCCGGTGCCGAAGTGCGCGAACTGGGCCAAGTGCCCGACGCCGAGATGTATGACGAGGGGTATTTCCAGCGCCCGACGCTGGTCTACAACCCTGACCCGGCCCTCGACATTGTGCGCGAGGAGCAGTTTGGCCCGGCGCTGCCGATCATTCCGTTTGATACGGAAGAGGAGGCGGTTGCGATGGCCAATGACAGCCGCTTTGGCCTGTGCTCGTCGATCTGGTCGGAGGACAAGGACCGCGCCGTGGCGCTGGCCCGGCGTCTGGAGGCGGGATACACATACCTGAACGCGCATGGACCAACCGCACAAGACGGGCGCGGGCCGTTCGGGGGCTTCAAAGACAGCGGTATGGGCCGGAACCTCGGTTATGAGGGGATCATCGGCTTTCAAGGACCACACAGCATCTCGGGACCACCGGGATGGCTGCACGGTTAATCATTTCGACCAGGGAGGAAGATAATGAAACTTACGACACTACTTACAGCGGCGGCGCTTGCGGCCACTGCCACAGCGGGCCAAGCCCGTGACCTTTCGCTTGCCTATTTCATGGGGCCGAACCATCCTATGAATGCAGCCGTATTCACGCCGTTTGGCGAGAAACTGGCGGAAGTCTCCGGCGGCGCATTGACCGTATCGCAGTTTCCGGGCGGCGCTTTGAATGGTGCCCCGCCCAAGCAGTATTCGATCCTTTTGGACGGTGTGGCCGATATCGTTTTCCACCTGCCGGGCTACACGCAGCCGCTGTTCCCGATCACCACGTCTGTGACGACACCGGGGATGTGCGACAGCGCGATCACGTGCACCGAAGCAATGTGGCGCGCTTACGAGCCGATCAGCAACGAGTTCGACGCCAAGATTTTGGCACTCTGGGCGAACGAGCTGCCAGTGCTGTTCTCCAAGGATGCCCCCATCCAGACCATGGAAGACATCGCGGGCAAGATCGTGCGCGTGACGTCTGCTCAAGACATCCCGTTTATCGAAGCGCTTGGGGCCTCTGCCGTGTCGCAGCCGGTCAGCGTGATCAACCAGAACCTGTCCAACGGTGTGGTTGACGTGATCTCCATCGGGTCGTCGGGTGCCTTGTCGTTCCGCTTGTATGAGCCTGCTAACTACATCACCACCAACGTCCCCGGCGCGGGCTCGGCCTTCGTGATGCTGCTGAGCAACGACGTCTGGAACAGCCTAAGCGACGAGGAAAAAGGCTGGGTCGAGGAGGCGTCTGGCGAGTGGCTCTCGATGTCGGGCGCGGAGACCTACAACAGGATCGGCGCGCGCGGCATGACTGTGTCTGCCGAGAACGGCGTCGAGGTCTATGAGCTGCCCGCCGAGGAGCGCGCCCGTTGGGACGCAACCATCCAGCCCGCACTGGACGCATGGCTGGCCTCGGAAGTGGGTCAAGGCATGACCGGGCAGCAGGTCATGGACCTGATGCAAGGCAAGGGGATGTAGGCCAGGTGGCTAACACTCCTGACATACTTGTGAAAACGGAGAAGGGGCTGCGCGTTATCGCGGGCCTCTTCGCCATCCTTGGCGGCGTGGCGCTGTTCACGCTGGCAGGAATTACCATCGTGTCGGTGTTTTTTCGCTATATCCTGCGCGACCCGATCTTCGGCATCGAGGATATGTCGACGATGAGCATGACCATCGTGGTTGCGGCCTCCGTCGTCTGGGCTGCGGCCAATCAGGGCCATGTCGCGGTGAACGTGCTTCCGATGGCGTTTGGGCGCAATGTATCGCGCTGGACGGATGTTGCGGGGCGCTTGGTTGCCTTCACCATTCTCAGCGTTGCCACTTACGGTTTGGCCGTAAAGGGAAGCTGTGGTTTGCCGTGTGGCGCGATCACCTCGAACCTGTCGATCCCGCACCCGCCCTTCTACTTTGTTTTATCCGCCGCGATGGGCTTTGCCGCCCTGTGGGTGTTGATGCAGATCCTGATCGGACTGATCCACTTCAACGGCGAAGACCCCAATGAGGTCACTGATTAATGGATCGTGAAACGATTGCTGCGCTCGGCTTTGCCGGTCTGTTTTTGCTGCTGTTTATCCGGGTGCCTGTTGGCCTTGCGATGATGGCCGTTGGCGGGCTTGGCATCTTCATGATCCGCCCGCCTGCGGCCCTGCCCGTGATCGCGGGCGAGATTTTTGGCGAGGCTGCGAATTATCCGCTGACAATCCTGCCGCTGTTTATCCTAATGGGGAACCTTGCGGGCGTGTCGGGGATGAGCCGCGATTTGTATGATGCCGCCCATAGCTGGTTTGGCCATCTTAAAGGCGGGCTGGCCTCGGCCACGATTGTGGGCTGTGCGGGCTTTTCGGCTTTGTCCGGCTCGTCGCTCGCCGCCGCGCTGACCATGGGCCGCGTGAGCCTGCCGCAGATGCAGCGCTATAACTACGATAACGGTCTGGCGACCGGCGCGATTGCGGCGGGCGGCACGCTGGGCATTCTGATCCCGCCCTCGGCTGGTTTTGTGGTCTATGCGATCCTGACGGAAGAAAGCATTGGACGGCTGTTTATGGCAGGCGTGTTGCCGGGGCTGTTGCTGACGACCCTGTTTATTATTGCGATCTGGATCGTGGTGTTCCGCAAGCCGGAATATGCCCCACAATCTGCCGACCGGGTGGAGATGCCCGACCGCATCCGCGCCCTTGGCCGGGCCAGCTGGATCGTCGGTATCATCGTGCTGACCATTGGCGGGATCTATACAGGCGTGTTCTCGGCTGTTGAGGCCGCTGGCGTTGGTGCCTTCCTTGCCCTGCTGGTGACAATGATCCGCCGCGCGTTCTCATGGCAGAATATGCGTGAGGTGACGCTGAGCACCCTGAAATCCACGGGCACGGTCTTCTTGATCTTGTTCGGCGCGTTCGTCTTCAAGACCTTCGTTGGCTTCACTGGCATCACCTTCGCGCTGACCCAATGGGTCGAGTTGCAAGGCTTCACAGCCAATCAGGTCGTCATTGCGATCCTGTTCGGCTTCATCGTCCTTGGCATGTTCATGGACGGCTTTGCCATTCTTGTGCTGACGGTGCCTTTGGCGCAGCCGATCCTGCAAACGCTGGGCGTGGACCTGATCTGGTTTGGCGTGATGATGGTGATCGCACTGGAAATGGGCCTGATTTCACCGCCCGTGGGCATCAACGTCTTCGTGGTGAAGGGCATCGCGCCCAATGTCTCGCTGAACACGATCTTCCGGGGCATCTGGCCGTTCTGGTTTGCCATGCTGGCCGCGCTGATCTTCGTGTTCTTAATCCCTCAAATCGCATTGCTGCTGCCTGATACGATGTTCGGCTGACGCGGCCCTTAGACTAGGAGAGCCCCTATGAAACTTGGTGAAGACATCATCGGCACGTCCGGCATTGCCCCGTTTTTCAAGGTCGGCAACGCGGCTGAATTGGGGCTGAGCGCACCGGAAAACCGCAAGGGCGACGCGGTGCGCACGTTGGTGCGGTCCTTGTCGGGGTTCCAGAAGGAGGCGCTTGTGACGTCGGCACGCTCGGGGCTGACATGGCGGCTGGTTTCGGATGAGGGTGCATATTTGGCGGGCCATGATGCCGCCCCCTGCCCTTTGGCGTTCCTGACCACGGGCATGGTGAGTGCGTATATGAATGAGATCACCGCTTTGGCGGCCCAGCAGGGCGTGACGCTTCGCAAGCTGCGGATCATCCAGAACAACTACTACACGATGTTCGGGTCGATGCGCGCGCGCACCATGGTCGGCGGGGCGCTTCCGGTGGAGTTGGAGGTCGAGGTTGATTGCGATCTGGATGACGCGGCCTTGCAAGAGCTGTTGATGAACGCGGTCCATGCCTCGCCCCTGAACGGGTTGATGCGGGGCAAACTGCCGTCCTTGTTCACGCTGTCGAAGAACGGGGCGCAGATTGCGACGGGGCAAGCCGAGGCGTTGGACGCTGCGGTTGTCGAGGCCGCCGTCCCCGGTGCCTCGCAGGCAATCCCGAGCGATCTGACCTTGATCGAGCGGTTTGGCATGTCGCCCGAAAAGGCCGTTGCAAAGGGGACGAAGGCTGCGGCTTCGTCTTTGAGCGATCATCAGGATCGCACGCTCAACCCCTCGGGGATTTGCACTTTGCGTGAAGATGGCACGAAGGAGATCGAGCAGCATCTGTATTCGCCCCATGGCAGTGTCTTTAAGTTTATATCAGATGAAAATGGCCGTGCGCCTGATGCGGTCAGCTACATCTCGGCGGGCATTGCGTTTTGTTTCATGACCCAATTCGGACGCATGGCGTCGATGGAAAAGCTGGATTTGCCGTCCTATGCGATTGTCCAAGACACGCATTTCTCGCTTGGCGGCGCGTCGGGTGGAACGGGCAAAGCAGGCGAGGCCGATCCGGTGGAGACGCATGTGCATTTGCAGACCTCGGAAGGGGACGATGTCGCGCGCGATATGCTGGATGTGTCCGAGCAGACCTGTTTCCTGCATGCCTTCTGCCGCACCGATTTGAAGACGAAGCTGAAGGTGACGCGGGTCTAGAGGATGAGTTGCGAGGCAAGTCGCACGGCCAGCACCGACAGAAAGACCAAGATCACTCGGTCGAAGACTTGCGGCGAGGCGCGCTGGCCCAGCCAGTTGCCCAGCGGCATGAAGGCGATGACCGGGATGATGGCGACGAAGCTGAGGCCGAGGATTGGCAACGTCATTAGCCCCGACAGCAGCAGCGCCGGCAGTTGCACGATTCCCATGCTGACGAAAAACACCGAGATGGTGAAGATGAACACGGGCCGCTCTAGCCGGATCGCGTTTAGGAAGCTGACAGACACGGGCGCGGAAATCCCGGCGGCCCCTTGGAACACGCCACCGATAGCGCCGACGGGGATAACGACGCGGCGTGCGGCCTCCATCGACAGTCGGAAATCGGGGCGCGCCAGACGCAGACCGATATATCCGAAGACGATGGCCGCGAGCAGGGCCGACAGCACCTCCTCGGGCAACCAGACCAGAAGCCCGGTGCCGATGAATGCACCGACCGCGCCCGCGAGGCCAAAGCGCAGCGCGAAGCCCTCGGGCACGCGTGTCTCACGGAAGGTCCAGATCTGGCGCGCATTGGTCAGCAGGTTCGACATGACCATGATCATCACCGCGAACCGCACATCGACGAAGGCCGCAATGACCGGGACAGCAATCACCGGCACCCCTGCCCCGGTCGCACCTTTGAGGACGCCGCCCAAGGCGAGGGCTGCGAAGATGGCGACGTATGAGAGGGGGTCGAGGGCGATCATATCCCTTGCCTGCGCCCCTGGCCGAGGGGTGTCAAGACGAGGAGTTTGCCCATGTATGATGTAGTTATCTCCGGCGGAGGGCCGGTTGGTTTGGGCCTCGCCATCGAGCTGGGCCAGCGCGGTCGCAAGGTCGCCGTGATCGAGCGGAACGAGACCCCGCCGAAGATTCCTAAGGGGCAAAACCTGACCCAAAGGACGATGGAGCATATGGCTGCATGGGGCGTGGAGGACGCGATCCGAGACGCCAAGACCATCCCTAAGGGTGTCGGACTTGGGGGGCTGACGGCCTATGGGTCTTTGACGAGCGGCTATCATTACGACTGGTATAAGCGGGCGTCAGTTGCGCCGTTTTATTCCGCCGAGAACGAGCGTTTGCCACAATACGCGACCGAGGCTGTGTTGCGGGCGCGGCTTGAGGAATTGCCGGGGGTTGATACGTTCTACGGCTGGAAAACCGAGAGCCACGCGCAGGATGATGCGGGCGTGACCTTGAAGATGTCGCGCGGGGCTGAGATGCGCGATGTGCGCGCGGCGTATGCTGTGGGGTGCGAAGGGAGCCGGTCTCGGCTGCGCGACGCCGCTGGGATCACCGAGACGCGGCAGGATCATGACAAGCTAATGGTGCTGGTGGTGTTCCGCTCGCCCGCCTTCTTCGATCTGCTGCAGGAGCGGTTCCCCGACAAGCAATTCTACAACGTCATTCACCCCGATCTGGACGGCTATTGGCAGTTCTTCGGGATGGTCGATTGGGGCCAGACCTTCTTTTTCCATGCGCCAGTCCCGGCGGATACCGACCGCGAGAATTTCGACTTCGCGGGCTATATTCAAAGTGCGATTGGCGAGCCGCTGCCGCTGGAGACCGAGTATGTCGGCTTCTGGGATCTGCGCATCACGCTGGCGGATCAATACCGAAAGGGCCGCGTGTTTATCGCCGGGGACGCGGCGCATTCGCACCCGCCTTATGGGGGGTATGGGATCAATACGGGGTTCGAGGATGCGCGGAACCTCGGCTGGAAGCTGGCGGCTGTGTTGGAGGGGTGGGGGACCGAGGCGCTGCTGGACAGCTACGAGGCCGAGCGGCATCCGGTGTTTGCCTCCACCGCGCGGGACTTTATCGAGAAGTTTATCCGCGATGATCGGGCGTTTATCGAGGCGCATGATCTGGCGCGCGACAAGGCGGATTTCGAGGCCGCTTGGCAGGCGCGCGCGACGGCCAGCGCGGATACCGGGATCGGGGGGTTTCGGCCGCATTACGGCGATGCGCCCTCGGCGGTTGGTCGGCATGGGATGACGGCGGAGGCGGGGCAGCATTTGCCGCCGCAGGTGTTGCCGAGTGGGCGGCGGGTGCCGGGGGATTTGTCAGGCGCTGGGTTTACGTGGGTGTCGCTGGATGGGAGCGTGCCGGATTTGGCGAGGGTTGGGGTTCCGGTGGAGCTGGTTGTGGAGGACGCGCCGGAGGTGGCTGGGACTTACGGGGCCGCGCAGATTTTGTTGAGGCCGGATGGGTTTGTGGCTTGGGTTGGTAGTGACAGCCTCAGCGCCCAATCTGTCTTAGCATTCGCAACCACACGCTGAGGGCAGCGCCCGACCTCGGGTGGAAGCGAAGCGCCCTCCCGGGGGGAGGTCGGGCGCTGCCCGGCGTGCCGGGCAAGTGCCTCAATCAATCCGGCTGGCATCTTTATACATCACGCGGTGCCGCCGCGTCTTAATCCAGTCGGCCAGCTCATCATCCTTCATGAACTTGCTCATGTCGTAGCGATCAAAATGCGCGATATCTTCCAAGGGCTTGCGGTAGCGCTTATAGGGCTCGTCCGCAGGCGGGCCGAACAGCATGATGTCGAGGACCGAGATTTCGTCGGGAATGCCCAGAAGCGGACGCATGGCCTGTTGCGCCTCCTCCTGCCCGATGGCCGTGACCCACCAGACGGTATATCCCAAGGCCGCAGCGGCCAAATGCGCCGACATCGTCGAGGCGGCGACAGATTGCAGCAAGATCCGTTCGGCATTTTCCTTATACATCCGGTCCAGATCGGACCCGTCATTGAACACCGGAAACGCGTTGACCCAGCGCATGTCCGAGCACACCACGACAAAGCCCGGCGCGCTCGCCAGCCCGCGATAATCGGGTGTTGGGAACTTCATCTTGGCCTTGGCGCGAAAGCGCTGCTCGGCCACGAAATACTCGGTGATCTTATCCTTAAGCGCTTGATCGCGCACGACGATATACTGCCACGGCTGCGCGTTGGCCCCGGACGGCCCATGGCGCGCGGCCTCTAGGATCATGTTGAAATGCTCGGTCGGCACCTCGCAATCGCGGTCGAACTTGCGGACCGTGACGCGGTTGCGGATCACCTCCATCAACGCGTCATAGCGGGTGGTGTCGCCGATCTCGGGCAGGTCCACTTCGGCCTTGGCTTGGCCCATATCCACGGCTGGGGTTGTTTCAGTCATTCTCGGTCCCTCGCTTACGAATTGTTAAGACAAACCTAGCATGACGGACCTGAGAATTGATTCAGAAATGTCACGCATCGGATCTAGATGTAGCGGTGGGCTTGCCCCCCTACCCCAGCATCGGGTTTTATCCACAAAACCCTGTGAACAATGTTGCCAAAAGGGCGAGTAGTATGTTGAACCGACGCGATTTCTTGACGACCAGCGGGGCCGCTGCGGGCCTAATGCTCGCCTCCACCAGCTTTGTGGAGGCGCAAAACACCCGCCGCCGCGTGCTGACGCCCGAGGATATGGTGCCAACGGAAATTCGCGTGCGCCGGGGGTTTGAGCCCGGCGAGATCCATGTCGATCCCGGTCAATTCGCGCTCTATTGGATCACGGAACCGCGCAAAGCCATCCGCTACCGCGTCGGCATCGGGCGTCCGGGCCTCTACGAGAGCGGCGAATTTACCGTTGGTCGCAAAGCCGAATGGCCGCGCTGGACGCCGACGGCGGCGATGATCAAACGCACACCCAGTTACGCGCAGTTTGCCGATGGCATGCCCGGCGGGCCAAACAACCCGCTCGGGGCGCGCGCGCTTTATCTTTATGATGCGCGCGGCCGCGATACGATGCTGCGCATTCACGGCACCAACCGTCCCAATACGATTGGGCATGCGGTGTCTAACGGCTGCGCGCGGATGCTGAACGAGTATATCATCGACCTGCATGCCCGCGTGCCGAATGGAACGCGGGTCGTGCTCTATCCGGTGCGCACCAGCTAACGCGTCCGCAAAAAGACGCTGGAAACCCGCAAGGTTCCGCCACAGAGTTGGCGGAACCTTTTTCCTGCCGAAAGCCCGACCCATGACGCCTGACACAGACGCCCACACCACCCATGACGCCGAAGAGGATGCCCGCAACCGCGACATCAAAATCTACGTCAACGGCGTGCTGAAACACCGCGACGAGGCGGTCGTGTCGGTCTATGACAGCGGCTTCTTGCTGGGCGACGGGATGTGGGAAGGCATGCGCCTTTACGATGGCAAATGGGCCTTCTTCGATGAACACATGGACCGCTTCTTTGACAGCTGCAAAGCGGTCAGCCTCGATGTGGGGATGGACCGCGAGGGTATCGCAGACGCGCTGGCGATGACGGCTGAGGCGAACGGGATGCACACGGATGTGCATTGCCGCCTGATGCTGACGCGCGGCGTGAAGGTCAAACCGTTTCAGCACCCGAGCCTCAGCCGCACCGGGCCGACGCTTGTGATTATCATGGAGCACTCCAAGCCCGCCTCGGCGCTATCACAGCGCGGCATTCGGCTGGCCACGGTACCGCAAGTGCGCGGTTTGCCGATGAGCCAGGACGCGAAATACAACAGCCATTCCAAGCTGAACTGCGTGATCGCCTGCCTTCAGGCCGAACAGGCCGGGGCGGACGAGGCGCTCATGCTCGACCCTCACGGCTTTGTGAACACGACCAATGCGTGCAACTTCTTCATCGTGCGCGGGGGTGAGGTTTGGACCTCGACCGGGGACTATTGCATGAACGGGGTGACGCGCCAGAAGGTCATCGATGCCTGCGGGCGGATCGGGGTGACAGTGCGCGAGAAAAACTATTCACTCTATGAGGCTTACAGCGCCAGCGAGGCGTTCCTGACCGGCACATTTGGGGCGCAAACGCCCGTGGCCGAGATCGACGGCAAGACCATCGGAGACACTGCGCGCCCCGTGATGGCGCGGATCCGGGAGGTCTATAAGGACATGGTGGCTGAGGATATTGCAGCGCAAAAGGGCTAGGGTCAGGACCACCCTGCGGAACATCGTGATGCGGATGCTTTCAAGACGCTGGCTGAAGGAGTTTGGGACTGTGGACCGGATAGATGTCAGTCTCTGCTGTCATTCGTCAGATACCGAGCGAGCACAAAAGCCGCCGTGAATGCGAACATGGGCGCGGCATTGGAGGCTTCGGTTTCGGGGGGCGCAGCAGGCTCTTTTGCATCCGGCGAGACGGATTTTACCTGGCGTGTCTTGGTCAACACCAACAGCCCGACCGCCAGAAGCATGAGCGCGCCCCCAACCGCAAGGGTCGCCCATCCAGCGCCAAGGGACGTGCGAAGCGCAAGAAATGCCGATGCGGTCAGAAACCCAAAGCCGACAAGACCGATCAAATAGCCGCTCAGTGCCGGCAAGAGCTGCCAGAACGCTTTATGCGCGCCGCCTAGGACGTTGCTTTCGACGTCGCGCATTGTGTCTTGAAGAAAACGGTTCACCGCCGAGACATAGCCCCGACCAGAAGACCTGCCCCTGCTGCGAGCCCGATGGCCAACAAAGGGTGCTCGGCCACCGAAGTTTCAAGCTGCTTCTCTGCGGACCTACTCGTTCTTTCTGCATATAGGCGTGCTTCGTCAAAGCCCTCGGCGATGTCGGCGGCCATATGGCTGCTGCGCCGCCCGGCGATCCCAGTGACGGTCTCGGACAGGCGTGCCAAGTCGGCCCGTAATGCGGCCAATTGTTGGCTCAATGCTTCGTAATCGGAAGCGGCGGTCGGGCCAGCTGCGGTCTTGGTATCTTGTGCCATTGGAAACTCCAATTCGTTGCAGGATTAAGCTTTGCCGCCATCTTCGCGGTGTCTGGAAATCATCCTTCAAGGCGCGACGGGAAACTCGCCACTGATCCTTTGACCAGCGGACACGACATCCAAACCTCACGACTCTCTACAAACACTGCCTGAGACGGCGCTGACCTTCTGTTTGGATCAAAGCCCATCTGCGCGCACTGACCAAGGTTAGTGGCAGGACCGCAAGATCGGTGCTCGACGGTACTTATTATTCAGGCACGACTTGCTGCGCACGATCCGAATTCAGCTCCGCTTCATCTGCAGCAAGAGCGGCAGTCTCAGGCGTTATAGCGCGCGCGTTTGGTATCGCCTGGAAACTGCCCTTGTCTTCGGGCGCGACAGCGGGGGCCGTTCTGAGGCGGACGACGGCAAAGATAACCAGCAATATGTGAGCTGTCCCTGTAACCGCAAACAGGCTTGGCGCACCATAAGAGGACATGGCAAGACCAGCGACGGTGGGCCCGACGATAGAGCCAATTCCGTAGACGAGCAGCAGACCACCACTGACCTGAATGAACGTCCCCGGGGCGGCATGGTCATTGGCGTGGGCCACGATAACGGGATACATTGAAAACACAGTGGCCCCGAAGACGGCTGATAGCCCCATTAGGACGACCGGATCGGAAAAGCCTCCAAAAAGGAACAATGCATCTGACAAAATGGCGATAACTGCGATCACGATAAGCACAAGCCGTCTGTCAAACCGGTCCGACGCGAGGCCAACCGGGATTTGCAGGGCTGCTGCTGCCAAGATCGGGATGCTGGCAAACAGGGCAATATCGCCAAGGGGCAGCTCCATACGTGCTGCATAGACTGCCGCCAATGTGCCAAATGCGGCGTTCGACACCCCCACCATGAGCACTGCAAAAAAGGATATCGGCGAGTTTTTCCATAGACCGCGCAAGTCGAGGGACACGCTGGTCAAGGGTGTCGGGGTTGATGTGGCAGAAATCGCGGTCGGTAGAAGTGCGAGGCAGTAGATCATCGCGGCCAGGACAAAGAAGAAATACCCGTTGGCATCGCCCAGTGTCAGGACCATTTGGCCTGCTGTCGTGGCGGCCAGATTGACCATTGTGTAGATGCCGAAAATACGCCCGCGCGACGCTCTGTCCGAGCGTTCATTCAACCAGCTTTCAACAATCATCGCGGCGCCTGCAAAGCAAAAGCCGGAAACGGCGCGCACGGGGATCCAAACCCAAGGGTCGATCACAATCAGCGACATTAGAACCGCAATTGACGCAAGCGCGCACATCGCGCCGAAGGCTCGTATATGTCCCACGCGCGCGACCAGTGCAGGGGTTCGCAGGCACCCCGCGACATAGCCAATTGCCCAACCAGTGCCCAACAGACCCAGAGAGGCGGCAGTGAACCCTTCTGCTTCGCCACGCACCGGCAAGATCAGGCTGTTCAAACCTCCAGCAAACAGTAAAAACGCCGACCCCATCAAGAGGGCCGTTAGCGGCAGGAGGCTTCTAATCATCTCATAAGTCCTTCCTGTCGCCCCAATTTGGAACATCCAAACATCAGGGACAAGACGACCCTTACCACCACAGACCTGCGCCTCAGACCCTAAAATGCCGGCGCTGCTTAAGTCCGCAGCAATGACACCAACAACAGCGGCCATGTCCTAGGGTTTTCAAGGTCTGCTCCGCTGCCTCAGCTTGAGGTTTTTCTACTGTTTGTGCCTAAAAATTATCTCGTTAAGTTTTTCGACCATCGAGAGTTTTTATGCTGTTTGCATTGATCTGCGTTAGCACCGTGGCATCCAGATAATGCGATTTCTCTACCGTTGACTTAGATATTGCTCGTAGCTGAGGGACGCCTTTGCTCGGCATGAGAGCTGTTTGGAAAACCATGCCGTGCAACCGACCCAGTGAAGTTTACCGCTGCAAAAGGGCGACCTCGATCTGCGTTCTGGGGTATGTGACCGGGCTAAGTTTCCTGTCGACCGGCATTTCGATGTTCGCAGTCTCGCGCATGGCCGAGAAACTGGCCCGATGACCAGTGCCAAAACGTCGGTCGCCAAGGTTGCTTGTCATGTCTGTCAGCAGACCTTTGCACCCTCACGGATGCGACCTTGGATATCGGTCAGACCGGGGGTTTCGGACCTGATCAACGCGGCTTACCCCGGTTGGGAAGCGGGCAGACACATATGCCGTCCCGATTTGGCCAAGTTTCGCGGGGCCTATGTCGAAGCGCTGCTGGAACGGGAGCGCGGCGAGCTAAACGATCTGGACCGCCAAGTGATCGAGAGCCTGCAGTCAGGTGAGTTGGTGTCCCAGAACCCCGATGACGAGATCGGCGAGGCCGCAACATTCGGCGAACGTATGGCCGACCATGTGGCGACTTTTGGGGGTAGTTGGACGTTTATTATTTCGTTCACCGCGACGCTAATGGTCTGGATAGTGGTTAATGTGATCGGGCTAATGGTGCAGCCTTTCGACCCCTATCCGTTCATCTTGCTGAACCTCGTTCTGTCCAGCCTCGCCGCCCTTCAGGCCCCAATCATTATGATGAGCCAGCGACGCCAAGAAACCAAAGATCGGATGCGTGCCGAGAACGATTACCGCGTCAATCTGAAGGCGGAGCTTGAAATCAGGCAACTGCACGAAAAGATGGATCACCAACTGGCCCAGCAATGGGACAAGCTAGCAGAAATGCAGCAAATCCAGATCGAGCTTCTGGAGGAACGGTTGAATGACCGCCGTTGAGCCTGCGCTGCCGCTGTCGCGGCTTTTCTGTATCATTGAGCACCCTTGCTGTCCGTGTGGCCGTGCCGATCCTGATCACCGGGATTGCGGGTGCTGGCGGCTATGCGATCTCGAACATGCTGGGATTAGATATTTTGCTCTACAAAGGCCTCAATATCTGCTGCGGGCCGCGCACCTGACAGCCTGCTAACCTCTCGCCCATTGGAATAAAGGATCAAAAGCGGAATGCCTCGGATATCAAGCTTTTGCGATATCTCAGGGTGCTGCTGCGTATCGATCTTGGCAAAGCGGGTCTTCGATTTCAGTTTCAGTGCGGCTTTCGCAAATTCGGGCGCCATAGACCGGCAGGGCCCACACCACGGTGCCCAGTAGTCGATAATGATCGGAATGCCGTCCTGCTTTGTTGCCTTGTCATGCACACGGGCATCAAGCTCAGCAACAAGACCGCTGATCAGTGGATCACCGCATTTGGCGCATTTTGGGCCAGCATTTAGCTTCGCTGTAGGCACACGATTGGTCTGCCCACACTTCAGACAGGTTAAATTGTCGGCAGACTTCATCGTTCAGCTCCGGTTTCGGCGTCAACTATGCTGCGCCCATCTTAGCTTGGATCGTGGCATCTGAACTGATCTTGGTTAATGCCGGAGCAGAATCCGTGGCTTGGATGGTGTCAACTTAAGGTGGGAGCTCTACCGGTTCCACGACGGGAAGGAAGTTGCGAATGTCCACGACTGGAGTGAATAGGTTTGTGATAACCCCAGTGGGAGGCTGCCTTTGCCAAGGCCAGCGCCCAATTGTTCTGCGTCGGTGGTGCAAATCCCCTGATTAGGTCAGCAGATCAATAGAAACCGACCGCCCGGACAGATAGGTCCGCGTTGTGATCACGCCCAAAGGCCGCAACCGCAAGGCTGCGTATCGCTTCAACATCGAACGTCTGACGCAAAAACCGCCCATAAGGGGCAAATTTATCAAAGGGAATGCGCACTTCTTCCCAATTGTCAGAAACTTCAAAGGAGGCCTGATAGAATTGCCACGGCAGCAGTGTTCGTGTCGTCCGCAAGTGGATGAAATAGGTTTGATCGTTGCCGCGCACGTTCAGGATGACGCCTTGCGTCGTGGCTGGTAACGGCGCGTCCAGCTTGCTGCGGGCCTGAATAAACCCGCCGCGATTGGCGGTGCTGACCATGCCAGTCAGGTGCAGGACGGTTTGGTCCTCTACCCGCTCAAAGGTGGCCCTGCCTTCCGAAACACCCCCCATCACCTGATCGCTAAAATAGGCCCAGCGAGATTGGTCAGACAATGGAAGTTCGGTCATGGCGTCCTCGGCGTGGGTTTGCGCGGGCAAAATCAGGGCGATGGCCAGCATTAGCCCGCGTAGCTTTGTGAAGTTCATTGGACTCTGCTCTCGCACTGGTTGTTTTGAATCGGGTGGCATAGGCCAGTCTTCCGTCTGAGCTAAAACTAGCCCATGTCGCAGATTATCCAGCGAAACGGCCCAAGGGGCTGCTTTGGATCAGTCCGGCCCCTGCTCAGTGTTGCAATACAGATCAAGATCGTCGGGGTTACCCCAGACTCGGACCTTTTGTGCGATCAACTCGAACGATTGGAGATCAAAATGATCACCACTGCCTGCTTAACAGATGGGAATGTGAAGGTGACAGCACCAGACAGAAAGCTTCGCATGACGCGCCATGTTCCAACTTGGTCTGATCGCAGGCTGGCCTATAAGGCGGCTTGGATGGCGCCGGGCGTGACGTTTGTTCAGAACGATATCAGCGTCGCCTAATGCGAAACCGGTCGCCCTGCCCGGAGGAGGCGAACTGCCGATGCGATGAAGGTTTTTCGATGCGGGCCATTGCGCGAGGTTTGGGCGCGGGACTGACCTTGGCCCGCGTTGACAAACCTCTCAAGGAGGAAGCCGTGGGATGCTGAGTGTGACTTATGGGGAAAGTGCGC
>Ga0163215_100765_pt1 | contig 37112 bp, 35 predicted proteins | sample SynspAceP_FD_185934 | JGI IMG/M metagenome (GOLD analysis project Ga0163215, IMG submission 185934) | Saline lake microbial communities from Ace Lake in Antarctica - Synechococcus sp. Ace-P (Hybrid Assembly) | ecosystem: Environmental > Aquatic > Non-marine Saline and Alkaline > Saline | place...
CCATTCTGGATGCGCTCGATGATGTGGACCGCGCGGTTGTTGAACAGGCTCTGAGCTATCCCGAGTACTCCGCCGGTCGTCTGATGCAGCGCGAAGTGGTGATGGCGCCCGAACACTGGACCGTGGGCGCCGCCATCGACCATCTGCGCGCCACGCCGGAGGACGATCTGCCCGACCAGTTCTACCACGTCATCGTGGTGGACCCGCGTTTGCACCCCGTGGGCAACGTGACGCTGGGCAAGCTCATGCGTTCCAAACGCGAGACGCGGTTGACCGATCTGATGGAGGAAACCTTCAAGGTGTTCGCCGCCACGCAGATGGAAGGCGATGTGGCCTATGCGTTCAACCAGTACCACCTGATATCCGCCCCTGTGGTGGACGAGGACGGCCGCCTGATCGGTGTGATCACTATTGACGATGCCATGGCCGTGCTGGACGAGGAACACGAAGAAGACATCCTGCGTCTTGCGGGTGTGGGCGAAGGCTCGCTCAGCGACCGTGTGATCATGACGACGAAACAGCGCCTGCCGTGGCTGGCGGTGAACCTTGTGACGGCGATTGCCGCGTCATTGGTGATTGCGCAGTTCGAGGTCGCGCTGGCGCAGATCGTGGCGCTGGCCGTGCTGATGCCGATTGTGGCCTCCATGGGCGGCAACGCAGGCACCCAGAGCCTGACCGTGGCCGTGCGCGCGCTGGCGACCAAAGACCTGACCGGCTCGAACGTCTGGCGCGTGATCCGGCGCGAATGTCTGGTGGGGCTGATCAACGGCACTATCTTTGCGGTGGTGATGGGAATTGTTGGCATCATCTGGTTCGGCTCGCCTGCGCTGGGCGGGGTGATCGCGGTGGCGATGGTGATCAATATGGTCGTGGCGGGGCTTGCGGGCACCGGCATCCCGATCGTGCTGGAGCGGGTGGGCGTTGACCCCGCGCTTGCGTCGGGCGCGTTTGTGACCACGGTGACGGATGTCGTTGGCTTCTTTGCCTTCCTCGGGTTGGCGGCGGCGGTCCTGCTGTGATGCAGGCGGAGGCCAAGGCTGCCGCGCGCGAGGCGGCCTTCGCCCGTCGCAAGCCGCTGTTTGACGCGGCAAATGCTGCGCAGGCGGCGCACCTGAGCGCGGTTCTGGCAGGCTATCGCGGTGTGCCGCTGTCGGGTTTCATGCCGATCCGCACAGAGATTGATCCGCGCCCTGCCATGGCCGAGGCCAGCGCGCATGGACCTGTAGGTGTGCCGGTGATCAAGGCCGCAGATCAGCCGCTGCTGTTTGCGCAATGGTCGCCCGAGGCCGCGATGGTCGCGGGGCCGTTTGGCGCACAGTTGCCTGAAACCCAAGTGTTTTTCGAGCCGGAAATCCTGATCGTACCGCTGCTTGCCTTTGACCGGCGCGGCGGGCGGCTGGGCTATGGTGGCGGGTTTTATGACCGCACATTGCAGATGCTGCGCGCGCGCCGCGCCACGCTGGCCATCGGGTTTGCCTTTGCAGGTCAGGAGGTGGACGCTGCCCCGCTGGAGGACACCGACCAGCCGCTGGATCTGGTCGTGACCGAGGCGGGTGTGATCGAAATTGGTTGAAGTAGCGGAATTTTTCAAAAATTCCGGCCAAATTTTTCCAAAAAATTTGCGGCACCTCACTGCGACCTCTTACACCGCCTGCCACGTTGGCTCTTGCACGCGGCCGCACGCACGCGTAGCGATAGCCCTATGAAAATACTCTTTCTTGGGGATGTGATGGGCCGCGCCGGGCGCCGCGCCATCACCGAAAATCTGGCGCGGCTGCGCAGCGAGTGGAAGCTCGATTTCATCGTGGTCAATGGTGAGAACGCCACTTCGGGCATGGGGCTGTCGGGCAGCCACGCCAAGGATCTGCTGGACGCAGGCGCGGATTGCCTGACGCTGGGCGATCACGCGTTTGACCAAAAGGACATGCTGGCATTCATTGATCAGGAACCGCGCATCATCCGGCCTCTGAATTTCTCCAAAACAGCACCCGGCAAGGGCGCGCGCCTGTTCAAGACGCGCACGGGCAAACAAGTGTTGGTCACGCAGGCGCTGGGGCAGGTGTTTATGAAGCGCCCCTTTGATGATCCGTTCTCGGCGCTGGACGCGGTGTTCAAGACGCATCCGTTGGGTGGTCTGGCGAATGCCACCATTGTGGACATGCATTGCGAGGCGACATCCGAAAAGATGGCGATGGGCCATTGGTGCGACGGACGCGCGAGCCTTGTGGTCGGCACCCATACCCATGTGCCCACATCTGACGCGATGATTCTACCCGGTGGGACCGCCTATCTGACGGATGCAGGGATGACCGGCGACTATAACTCCGTCATCGGTATGGAAAAGGCCGAGCCGCTGCGCCGCTTTATCACCGGCATGCCGAAGGAGCGCTTTACCCCTGCGGGCGGCGAGGCGACCCTGTCCGGCGTCTACATCGAGACGGATGACCGCACCGGCCATGCCACACGGGTGGTGCCCGTCCGGCAAGGCGGAAAGTTGCAACAGAGCGCACCTTGAGCGCTCCCGTCACCAGCCGTCGCGAGGTGCTGCTGCTCAGCGTTGCCCTGATCGCCATGGGTGCGGGCTGGGGCATGACCCAGCCGCTGACCAAAGTCTCCGTCAGCACCGGCTACGGTTATTTCGGTCTGGTGTTCTGGCAGCAGGCGCTTGGAGCAACGCTGATGCTGGGCCTGTGCCGCGCGCGCGGCATCGGCCTTCCGCGACACGCGGCCGCATTCCGGACCTATCTGGTGATCGCACTGGTCGGGACGGTTCTGCCCAATACGATTTCTTATCAGGCGGCGGTGCATTTGCCTGCAGGGATCATGTCCTTGCTGCTGAGTGCGATTCCGATGTTCGCCTTTGTCATCGCACTTTTGTTGGGTAACGAGAGCTTTGCGCGGCGCAGGTTGGTAGGGCTGTTATTCGGGCTTGCGGGGGTGCTTCTCATCATTGTGCCCTCTGTCGATATGGGGCAGGTGGTTCCGGTGTTCTGGGCTGCGCTCTATCTGGTCGTGGCGCTGTTTTATGCATTCGAGGGCAACTACGTCGCGCGCTGGGGGGTGGCGGGGCTGGACCCGTTCCAACTTATGCTGGGTGCTTCGCTGTGCGGGCTTGCGATCATCACGCCGCTTATGCTGGCAACGGGCCAGACTATCGCGCCGCAATGGCCGCTGCCACTGGCCCAGCAGGCGCTGGTCGCGTCCTCGGTGGTGCATGTGTTCGTCTATGCCAGCTATGTCTGGCTGGTCGGGCGGGCAGGGGCGGTGTTTGCCGTGCAGGTCAGCTATATGGTCACCGGCTTCGGGCTATTTTGGGCGTGGCTACTGCTGGGCGAGGCGTTTTCTTCGCTGGTTTTTGTGGCTCTGGCGAGTATGTTTGTCGGAATGTATCTGGTTCAGCCGCGTGCCAAAGCTCTGCTTGCCGCGCAGCACCGGATCGGCGACAAGGATCTCAACGTCTCATAGCCGGACAGGGTCGCGTGTATGTATCTCTTTGACTTATCCCAATTCTCCCAAGGTATTCTGGCGCTGACGGTTGTGGCCGTGATGTTCATCATGTTCTTGCGCGAGACATTCCCGACCGAGGTCGTGGCCCTTGCGGGGGCGGCGACGCTGCTGGCCACGGGACTGCTGCCCTATGACGATGCGCAGATGGTGCTGTCCAACTCGGCTCCTTGGACGATTGCCGCAATGTTCATCGTGATGGGCGCGCTGGTGCGCACCGGCGCGCTGGAAGTGCTGACCCGTATGGCCGAGCGGTACGCCCGCACCAACCCCAGACTGGCCGTCATCGGCGTGATCCTGTCGGTCATGGGGGCGAGCGCTATCATGAACAATACGCCGGTAGTGGTGGTGATGATCCCTGTGGTGGTCCAACTGTCCAAGACGTTGGGCACCAAGGCGTCCAAGCTGTTGATCCCGCTGAGCTATGCGGCGATCATGGGCGGCTCGCTTACGCTGATCGGGACATCGACCAACCTGTTGGTCGATGGTGTGGCGCGGTCGCAAGGTATGGAGCCCTTCGGTATCTTCGAGATCATGCCTGTGGGTCTGGTCGTTTGCGCATGGGGGCTGATTTACATGGCCACCATCGGCCACCGGCTGTTGCCCGAACGCGACAGCATGGCCGGCATGCTCAGCGACCGCTCCAAGATGAAGTTTTTCTCCGAGGCGGTGATCCCGCCGGACTCCAACCTGATCGGGCGCGAGGTGCTGGATGTTCAGCTGTTCAAGCGTGATGGCGTCCGTCTGATAGACGTGGTCCGCGGCGATGCCTCGCTGCGGCGCAACCTCAAGGACGTAAAGCTGCAAACCGGCGACCGGGTGGTGCTGCGCACGCAGATGGCGGAACTTCTGAGCCTTCAGGCCACGCCCGAGCTTAAACGCGTCGATCAGGTCTCGGCGGTGGAAACGACCACGGTGGAGGTACTGATCACACCGGGCTGCAAGATGGTGGGCCGCAGTCTCGGTGCGCTGCGCCTGCGTCGCCGCTATGGGGTCTATCCGCTGGCGGTCCACCGCCGGAACCAGAACATCGGGCGGCAGCTGGACGATCTGGTGGTGCGCGTGGGCGATACGCTGCTGCTGGAAGGGGCGGGTGAGGATATCAACCGGCTGGCCGTAGACATGGAGATGGTCGACGTGAGCACACCGTCCCAGCGCGCTTACCGGCGCGGGCATATGGCGATTGCTGTGGGTGCGCTGATCGCCATCGTGGCGCTGGCGGCGCTGAATGTGGCCCCCATCCTGATGCTTGCGGTTATCGCGGTGGCGGTGGTGCTGATCACAGGCTGCATCGACGCGGATGAGGCTTTCACCTTCATTGATGGCCGCCTGTTGGCGTTGATTTTCTCGATGCTCTGTGTGGGGGCATCGTTGCAGCACACAGGTGCCGTGCAGATGATCGTTGATGCCATCTCGCCCACGCTTGCCACGATGTCGCCGGGTGTCGTGATCTTCTGCGTCTTCCTGCTGACCACCATCTTCACCGAGATCGTCTCGAACAATGCGGTGGCCGTGATCATGACACCCATCGCCATATCGCTGGCCGATGCGTTGGGCATGGACGCGCGCACGCTGGTGGTGGCGGTGATGATCGCGGCGTCCTGCGCCTTTGCCACGCCCATCGGCTATCAGACCAACACGCTGGTTTATGGGCCCGGCGGCTATAAATTCAGCGATTTCATTCGTGTGGGCATGCCGCTTAACCTGTCTATGTCGTTGATCGTCAGCGCGGTGATCCCGTTCGTCTTCTAGGCGTGACGCGGCGGGTCAATGGAGGTTTTTCGGCAGCGCGCGGGCGATCAGCCCCACCAGAAACGCAGTGCTGACCCCGAAGGTCAGCATGCCGGTGACAGCCGTGAAGGCCCCGAAGACGCGGATATCCTCGCCCAGAGTAACGTCGCCGTAGCCCAGCGTGGTAAAGGAGGCGAGCGAGAAATAGACCGACAACTCGGTGGTCTCGAACGTGCCGAGCAGCAGCAGCGAGATTGCCCAGATCCAGACCTGAACCGTGTGCCCGAACACTGTCAGGGCAAAGCCGGTCCCGATCAGCAGGCCCGCCCGCACGATGGTAAAATGGTCACGGAAATGCGAGTCCATCCGCGACAGCGGCTTCATCGCCAGCACGATCAGTCCGATATGGACCGTGGCGCACAGGCTCATCACAGCGGTGCCAAGTGCTATTTGTGCCCACAAACCCATCGTCAAAGGGGCCAGAAGAACAGGATGGCGGGGATGGAGACAGCGACGACGATGATCTCCAGCGGCAGGCCCATACGCCAGTAGTCGCCAAAGCCGTAGCCGCCGGGCCCAAGGATCAGCGTGTTGTTCTTGTGCCCGATAGGGGTAAGAAACGCCGAGGAGGCGGCGATAGCCACGGCCATCAGAAACGGATCAGGGTTGACCCCCAGCGTCTGCGCCATCTGGATGCCCACGGGCGCGGCCACGATCGTGGTGGCCGTGTTGTTGAGCACATCCGACAGCGTCATCGTGACCACCATCAGCACCGTCAGCACCGCCCATGCGGGCATACCGTCGGTCAGCGACACCAGCGATCCGGCGATCAGTTCGGTGCCGCCGGATTTCTCAAGCGCTGCGCCCAGAGGGATCATAGACCCCAAAAGCACAACTACAGGCCATTCGATATGGGTATAAAGCTCCGATAAAGGTACGATCTTGGCAAGCACATAGGCCACCACCACGATGCCCAGCGCAATCGGCAGATAGATCAGCCCCAGCGAGGCGGCCGTGACCGCGCCCGCAAACAGACCAATCGCCAGCCATACCTTGCTGTTTTCCGTCACCGCCAGACCGCGGTTTGCCAGCGGCAGCACGCCCAGCCATTCGGTCACATCCGGTCCGGTGTCGCGCGGCACCAGCAGCAGCAGGATGTCGCCCGCCTCCAGCGTCGTGTGGCGCAGATGCGATGTAATCTTGCGCCCGCGCCGCGAGATACCCAGCAGCACGGTGCGCTGCCGCCACGCGAGGCCCACCGCCTGCGTGGTGCGTCCCGCAAGGCGGCTCTCGGCGGAGACGACCACTTCGATGATCTCTACTCCTTCGCCATCGGCGCGCAGCCGGTCCTCGCGCGCACTGTCAGCTACAGCCAGATCAAGGGTCGAGCGGAATTCATCCAGCGCGTCGGGCGTGGCTTCAAGTACCAGCGCGTCGCCTGCCTGCAACTCTGCGTTGCTGGCATTGCCGTAGCGGCGCTTGCCATCGCGCATCAGGCCGAGGATGATCACGTCGGATTTATCGGCAGTCTCCTCCAGTTCGGACAGACGTTTGCCGATGTGTTTGCTGTTCTCGGGCACCACCAGCTCCGCGATATAGGCGGCCAGATCCTCGGTCGTGATCCCGCCGTCTGCGCGTGCAGGGATCAGTCGCCAGCCGACCAGTGCGACAAAGGCCAGTCCCGCAATCGCGGCCACGCCACCCACCGGCGCGAAATCAAACATCTTGAACGGTGCGCCCAGCGATTCCTCGCGGATGGCGGCAATAATGATGTTGGGCGGCGTGCCGATCAGCGTGACCATGCCGCCCAGAATGGTGGCAAAGCTCAACGGCATCAGCGACAGCCCTGGTGCGCGGCCCGCCTTGCGCGCAGTCTGGATATCCACCGGCATTAACAACGCGAGTGCGGCGACATTGTTCATGAACGCGGACAAAACCCCGCCCACGGCCCCCATCAGCGTGATGTGCATGCCAAGGCTGCGCGAGGCATCCACCAGCGTGCGCGTGATCAGCAGCACAGCACCCGAGCGGACCAGCCCCGCAGACACAACCAGTACCAGTGCGACCACCAGCGTGGCCGGATGCCCGAAGCCGGTGAATGCGTCCTTGCTGTCCACGACGCCCAGAACAACCCCCGCCATGAGGGCAGAGAAGGCCACGATATCATAGCGGAACCGGCCCCAAAGCAGCAGGCCGAAAACAGCGCCAAAGAGGAGAAAGAGGGTGATTTGATCCTGTGTCATACCAGCAGCTATAGGCAGCTGGTCCTGAAGAACAAGCATGAATATGACCCATACAGACGCAAGCCTTGCAGCCGCCGTGGCCCCTGCCGTATAAGCGCGCCGAATAGACATACCTCACACGGAGTCACGAAATGGCCGGCCATTCCAAATGGGCAAACATCCAGCACCGCAAAGGGCGTCAGGACAAGTTGCGCTCGAAGATGTTCTCGAAATTCTCCAAGGAGATCACTGTGGCCGCCAAAATGGGCGACCCCGATCCTGACAAGAACCCCCGTCTGCGTCTGGCAGTAAAGGAGGCCAAGCAGGCATCCATGCCGAAAGACAACATCGATCGTGCCATCAAGAAAGCTGTGGGAGGCGATGCGGAGGATTACGAAGAGATCCGCTATGAGGGCTACGGCCCCAACGGCGTCGCGGTGATCGTCGAGACGATGACAGACAACCGCAACCGCACCGCGTCGGTCGTGCGCTCGACGTTTACCAAGAACGGTGGCAATCTGGGCGAGACAGGCAGCGTGGGCTTCATGTTCGACCGCGTGGGCGAGGTAACCTATCCCGCCGACATAGGCGATGCGGACATCGTGATGATGGCCGCGATCGAGGCGGGTGCCGAGGATGTGGAGTCGTCCGAGGATGGCCACGTGATCTATTGCGCTGATACCGATCTCAACGAAGTCTCCACCGCGCTGGAGGCCGAACTGGGCGAATCTATCTCGACCAAGCTGATCTGGCGGCCCACCACCACGACCGAGATGGATCTGGAAGGTATGCAAAAGCTTATGAAGCTGATTGATGCGCTGGAAGATGATGACGACGTGCAACGCGTCACCGCCAACTTCGAGGCCTCCGACGAGGTGATGGAAGCGCTCGAATAACCCGCGCGCTGTTAGTCTTGAATTGAAAAGGCCGTCGCATCTCTGCGACGGCCTTTTTCATGGCACGGTTTCATAAACTGTGATCTTTTCAGATCGCAGGACCCATCGCGCGCAGAAGGCTCCACATGCCGGTTTTTTGCGGGCCGCTCGGCTTGCCCTTTTCGCGCCGCGACGACACCGTTGCCAGCAAACGCTTGACTTCGTTCAGTCGCGCTAGCGCCCCATGCCCGCCCGCATTGGCCTGCATGTTGAGAATCTTCATCTGCGTCTCAAGCGCGCTTGCGATCAAGTCAAGTTCTTCGTGGCTGACTTCCAGCTTCTTGGTTTTGTTATTCATCTGCTTATTCCTTCATCAGTATGAGGCAGATAGGTAGTTATGAGTATATACGCCAGTGGCAGCGGAATAGTTTTACTTCACTTGGCGAAATATTTCTCAAATTGAGCAAACAGCTGGAATGTAAATATATTTTCTGCATCTAACGGGTTTGCAGTTTTACCGCGTTTGGACTTAACAGGCAAAACGCGTTTTCGTGAAGGAATAGTCGGGTCTCGACTTTGTGCTTTAGCGCGGTTAAGGGTCCGCGCACAGGTTGCGGGGGCAAACACATGCTGACATCATTTGTGCCGGGCTTCCTGCTCAGCCTGTCGCTGATCGTTGCCATCGGTGCGCAGAACGCGTTTGTCTTACGCCAGGGCTTGCGCCGCGAGCACGTCTTTTGGGTCTGCCTGACCTGCGGCGTGTCGGATGCGTTACTGATCGCGTCGGGCGTGGCCGGGTTCGGCGCGCTGGTGCAGGCGGTGCCGTGGTTCGAGACGGTGATGCGCTTCGGCGGTGCGGGGTTTTTGATTATATACGGTGCACAGAATGCGCTGTCCGCGTGGCGCGGCGGTGAGGCCTTGCAAGCCGACGGCCATGCGCCAGCTTCGCTCCGGCGTACGCTGCTGACGCTGTTGGCGCTGACGTTTCTCAATCCGCATGTTTATCTGGACACGCTGGTGCTGCTCGGCTCGATTTCGGCCCAGTACGAGGACCGTCTGGCTTTTGGCGCGGGCGCTGTGCTGGCCAGCCTCGTATTTTTCTTTTCGCTCGGATACGGCGCGCGGCTGCTTCAGCCTGTCTTTGCCAAGCCGCTGAGCTGGCGCATCCTTGACGGGTTGATCGCGCTGACCATGTGGGTGATCGCGGCCACGCTTTTGCTGAACTAGGCTCTTGTCTTGTTAACTAAACGCTTGCGCCTGTGTGCGCATTGGGGTCATCTCGGGGCATGACAACCCGTATGCCCCACCGCCCGCTGACCGGCATCTTCTGGATGCTGGTGACCGGCGTCTGCTTCATTATGGTGACCGCGTTGGTCAAAACCATGGGTCCGCGCCTGCCACCGGGGGAAGCGGCATTTTTGCGCTACGCCATGGGAATCGTGTTCCTCATTCCGTCCATCGGCGCGATCCGCGCAGCCAAGCTGACGCGCCGCCAGTGGACGCTGTTTTCCGTGCGCGGGTTTTGCCATGCGGGAGGTGTGATCCTGTGGTTCTTCGCCATGGTGCGTATTCCCATCGCCGAGGTCACAGCCATGAACTATCTCGCGCCCATCTATGTCACCATCGGCGCCGCGATCTTTCTGGGCGAGCGGTTGGCCGCGCGGCGTATTTTCGCGGTGGTGATGGGGCTGGCCGGTGCGGCGGTGATCCTGCGCCCCGGCTTTCGCGAGGTGAGCGACGGGCATCTGGCGATGCTGCTGGCTGCCGTGGTGTTTGCGGGCAGCTATCTGGTGGCCAAAATTCTCGCGGATGAGACGAAGCCGGGGATCATCGTTGCGATGTTGTCGGTATTTGTGACCATCGGCCTCGCACCCTTCGCCATTGCTGATTGGATCACTCCGACCGCGCGCGAGCTGGGCATCCTTGCCTGTGTGGCCGTCTTTGCTACCGCAGGCCACTACACCATGACGCTGGCCTTTGCCGCCGCACCCGTAACGGTGACGCAGCCGGTGACGTTCCTGCAACTGGTCTGGGCGACGGCGCTGGGCGCTTTGTGGTTCGGGGAGGCGGTGGATATCTGGGTTGTCATCGGCGGCATGGTGATCCTCGGCTCGGTCACTTTCATTACATGGCGCGAGGCGATGCTGAACCGCCGTGTGACCCCGCACCCGCATGCCACCAAGGGTTGATTTTATATTGATTGACGGATCAATATAAAATCGTCACGCTGGCTCCCATTAACTTTGGGAGCCGAATCTGATGCCGAAACTTGGGATGGAACCGTTGCGCCGCGCCTCGCTGGTGCAGGCTACGATAGCTGAAATCGGTCGTGCGCAATCGCTGGACGTGACCGTGGGGCAGATCGCCAAGACCGCCGGCATGTCGACCGCGCTGGCCCATCACTATTTCGGAGGCAAGAACCAGATCTTCCTTGCGGCCATGCGTCATATCCTCACCGAGTACGGCGCGCAGGTCCGCCATCACCTGCGCCATGCTGCTACTCCGCGAGCGCGGGTCGAGGCGATCATTACAGCGAGCTTTGACGAGACATTCTTTGCCCCCGGAACTGTTGCGGCCTGGATGACGCTCTATGCTGCTGCCCCCACACAGCCAGAGACCAGGCGCCTGCTGACGCTGTATCAGGCGCGCCTGCGTTCCAACCTCACACATGCGCTGCGCCCGCTGAGTGCGACGCCGCAGGCCCACGCGGATGTCATGGCCGCCTTGATCGACGGGCTCTATCTGCGCGCGGCATTGTCGGATGCAAGCTCGGGTGTGGCAGCACGAAACGCGGCACTGGACACGCTCTCGCACCTGCTGGGAGACGAGGCATGAGCCGCCCGAATATTCTGATCCTGATGGTGGACCAGCTAAACGGGACGCTTTTCCCCGATGGCCCCGCCGACTGGCTGCACGCGCCCAACCTCAAGAAGCTGGCAGCACGCTCAACACGCTTCCGCAATGCTTATACCGCCTCGCCGCTGTGTGCACCGGGGCGGGCGGCGTTTATGTCGGGCCAGTTGCCCAGTGCAACGGGCGTCTATGACAATGCCGCCGAATTCACCTCTTCCATCCCCACCTACGCCCACCATTTGCGTCGAGCGGGCTATCTGACGTGTCTCTCGGGCAAGATGCATTTCGTTGGTCCCGACCAGCTGCACGGGTTCGAGGAGCGCCTGACGACGGACATCTACCCCGCCGATTTCGGCTGGACGCCCGATTACCGCAAACCGGGCGAGCGGATCGACTGGTGGTATCACAACATGGGCAGCGTCACGGGGGCGGGCGTGGCCGAGATCTCCAACCAGATGGAATACGACGATGCCGTTGCCTATGAGGCGACGCGCAAGCTCTACGATCTGTCGCGGGGGCTGGACGCGCGCCCGTGGTGCCTGACCGTCAGCTTCACCCACCCGCACGATCCTTACGTGGCGCGCAAGAAATACTGGGATCTCTACGAGGACTGCGACCACCTGCTGCCCGAAATCCCGGCGATGGACTACGACGAGCACGATCCCCACTCCAAGCGCATTTTCGACGCCAACAACTGGCGCGAGTTCGACATCACCGAGGAAGACATCAAGCGCTCCCGCCGCGCGTATTTCGCCAATATCAGCTATCTCGACGACAAGATCGGCGAGATTTTGCAGACGCTTGAGGATACCCGCCAAGAGGCCATTATCGTCTTCGTCTCCGACCACGGCGATATGCTGGGCGAGCGCGGGCTGTGGTTCAAGATGAGCTTCTTCGAGGGCTCCTCGCGTGTGCCGATGATGATCGCAGCACCACAAATGGAAGCGGGCCTGCACGAGACGCCCGTGAGCAATATTGACGTCTGTCCGACGCTTTGTGATCTGGCGGGCGTGGACATGTCCGAGATCATGCCGTGGACCACAGGCCAGAGCCTTGTGCCCATGGGGCAGGGGGTGGAGCGGACAGAGCCCGTGGCAATGGAATACGCGGCCGAGGCGTCTTTTGCACCGATGGTATCGCTGCGGTATGGCAAGTGGAAGTACAACCGCTGTGCGCTTGATCCCGACCAATTGTTCGATCTGGAGACTGACCCGCACGAGCTGACCAATCTGGCAGAGGTCCCGGCCCACGCAGGCACGCTGGCGCAGCTGCGCGCCAAGTCCGAGGCGCGTTGGGATCTGAATGCCTACGACGCGGATGTACGCAAATCACAGGCGCGCCGCTGGATCGTCTATGAGGCGCTGCGCTCGGGGGGGTATTATCCATGGGATTACCAGCCGCTGCGTGACGCCTCCGAGGCCTATATGCGCAACCACATGGATTTGAATGTTCTGGAAGAAAACAAGCGCTACCCGCGCGGAGAGTAACGCGATCTGGCGGCGCTGAAGGGTGCAGGCCTGCCGGTAACAAAAAGCACCCGAGCCAACAAAACAGGGATATAAGACATGCTGACCTCAATCATCTCCTTCGGAGTGATCCTGGCCTTCGTGCTGGTGATCTTCTGCACAATCAAATGGTGGAACCTGACGCTGACGGGGACCACCCCGCAACCGCTGTATGTGTTCATCGCGATCCTTTTCACCTCGGGCCTCGATGTGGGGCTGATCATGTTCCCGCTGGCCTTCGATTTCCCGCTTTATGCCGACACGGCAGCCGAGCCTGCCTATGCCTTCACCAATCCACTTGCGCTTGAGTTCGGGTTCTGGGGCTTCCTGATCTGGGCCTTCTACTTCCTGACCACCTTCTATTTCTGCGCGATCGAACCGCGGGTGAAGTTCTTTGAAATCCCCGCCGTAAAGCTGCTCAACAACATCGTCATCATCACCACCTGCGCCTTCACCGGCGCGCTTTTCCTGATCTACATGCCCTATTACATCGCCGAAGTGGGCGACGGCGAGACGATCCTGCCGGTGTTCTACCTGATCTGCTTCCTGGTGATCCTTGTAGCGGCCTTCAGTTCCACGGATATCAAGTTCGTCAAAGTGCTCTCGGTCAGCTCCACGGTGCTGTTTTTTGGCTTGATCGCCTTCATGTACGTCAACGCGGGCATGACGGTCGGTGATCTGGCGTCCTCGGGCGGCAACATCACGGGCTATTTCACCAATATCCACCAGTTCATCACGCCGCTGACGGAGTATCACGAGTTCTACCTTTTCTGGTGGTTCGCTTGGTCGATCATGATTGGCCAGTTCGTGAGCCGCTTTGTGGGTGGCCTGAAGACCTACCAATTGCTGGCGGCCTTGCTGATCTTCCCCTCCATCCCGCTGGCGCTGTGGTTTTCGGTCCTGTACTTCTACTTCCTCAACGGGATCGGCACCGAAGGCATTCCGAATTGGGCCATGACCGTTGTCGGCATCGTCTTCGTGGTCAACTCCTTTGACAGCCTGATCCGTCTCTACACCGACAACCTGAACCTGACGACAGAGCGCTTTGGCACCGTGTCCTATGTGCTGGCCAATGCCATTGGCCTGTTTGCGCTGACCCTGCTGTTCCAGAGCCAGTGGTTGCAGATCCAGTGGGTCGGCACCGTGGTCATCGCGATCTATCTGGGCGCACTGGCCTATATGTTCTTCGTCAAACGCCACCACATGAAGGATCTGGACGGGCAGGCAGCACCGCTTAACTGATCCCCCTTGTACCAACGGCCCGCACGGATACGCCGTGCGGCGCCACATCTGAAAAGAGAGGCCTCTATGCAAACCCAACCCACCGCCAGCCATTTTATCAACGGCGCGTATGTCGAAGATACCGCAGGGACACCGATCGAGGTGATCTATCCCGCCACCGGCGAGGTGATTGCTACCGTCCACGCCGCCACCCCCGCGATACTCGAACAGGCGATCGCCTCTGCAAAAGCCGCGCAAGCGGAATGGGCCGCGATGAGCGGGACTGAGCGGGGCCGGATTCTGCGCCGCGCCGCTGACATCATGCGCGCGCGCAACCACGACCTGAGCGTGCTGGAGACATACGACACCGGCAAGCCCTATCAGGAGACAAGCGTGGCAGACGCCACTTCCGGCGCCGATGCGCTGGAATACTTCGGCGGCATGGCGGCAACCCTGACGGGCGAGCATATCCAGCTGGGCGAGGATTGGGTCTATACCCGCCGCGAGGCGCTGGGTGTTTGCGTAGGTATCGGTGCATGGAACTACCCCACCCAGATCGCCTGCTGGAAAGGCGCGCCGGCACTGGCCTGCGGCAATTCGGTGATTTTCAAACCCTCCGAGACGACGCCGCTCTGTGCGCTGAAAGTCGCCGAGATTTTGCATGAAGCGGGCTTGCCTGCCGGTCTCTATAACGTCGTGCAGGGCAGGGGTGATGTGGGGGCGGCATTGGTGACAGACAGCCGTGTGGACAAGGTCTCACTCACCGGATCTGTGCCCACGGGCCGCAAGGTCTATGCCGCTGCCGCCGAGGGCATGAAGCACGTCACGATGGAGCTGGGGGGGAAGTCCCCGATGATTGTCTTCGAGGACGCGGATATCGACAATGCGGTCTCGGGTGCGATCCTCGGTAACTTCTACAGCTCCGGTCAGGTGTGCTCCAACGGCACGCGGGTGTTCGTGCACAAGGACATCAAGGAGGCGTTTCTGTCCCGTCTGTCTGCGCGGCTGGAAAATGCCGTGATCGGTGATCCGATGGACCCCGAGACAAGCTTTGGTCCCATGGTGTCTGAGGCGCAGATGGACATTGCGCTGGACTACATTGCGAAGGGCAGCGCCGAGGGTGCGCGGCTGGTCTATGGCGGCAAGGCGATCGAGGGCGCGGGCTTTTACATGCAACCGACCGTTTTTGCCGATGTGACCGACGATATGACCATCGCGCGTGAGGAGATTTTCGGCCCGGTTATGGCTGTGCTGGATTTCGAGGACGAGGCAGAGGTGCTGGCGCGCGCCAACGATACCGAATACGGCCTTGCCGCCGGTGTCTTTACCCGCGACCTGACCCGCGCGCACCGCGTGGCGGCAGGGTTCGAGGCGGGGACGTGTTACATCAACACCTACAACGATGCGCCGGTCGAGGCACCGTTCGGTGGGGTAAAAGCGTCGGGCGTCGGTCGGGAGAATTCCAAGGCTGCGATCGAACATTATAGCCAGCTGAAGTCCGTCTATGTGCGTATGGGCGATCTTGAGGCGCCGTTCTGACGCGGCAATAGGAAGTAAAATCATGGAAGCAGATTACGTCATTGTAGGCGCAGGCAGCGCCGGTTGTGCTATGGCATACCGGCTGGGCGAGGCGGGCAAATCCGTGCTGGTGATCGAGCACGGAGGCACCGACGCCGGTCCGTTCATCCAGATGCCTGCGGCTCTGAGCTATCCGATGAACATGGCGCGCTACGACTGGGGCTATAAATCCGAGCCGGAGCCGCATCTGGGCAACCGCCGTCTGGTGGTGCCGCGCGGCAAGGTGATCGGGGGGTCGTCCTCGATCAACGGGATGGTCTATGTGCGCGGGCACGCGATGGATTTTGACCATTGGCGCGACAGCGGCGCGGAGGGCTGGAGCTATGCCGATGTGCTGCCCTACTTCCGCCGGATGGAGACATGGCACGACGGCGGTCATGGGGGCGACACCTACTGGCGCGGCAAAACAGGCCCGCTGCATGTCAGCCGGGGGCCGCGCAAGAACCCGCTGTTTCGCGCATTTGTCGAGGCGGGTAAACAGGCGGGTTACCAGACGACGGACGATTACAACGGGGAACAGCAAGAGGGCTTTGGTCCGATGGAGCAGACAGTGTACGCGGGGCGCCGCTGGTCCGCCGCAAATGCCTATCTGCGGCCTGCGCTCCAGCGGCCCAATGTGACGTTGACCCGCGCGCTGGCGCAGCGCGTGGTCATCGAGGACGGGCGGGCGACAGGCGTCGAAGTGCTACGCGGTGGCGGCCCCGAGGTGATACGTGCGCGGTGCGAAGTGATCCTCGCCGCATCCTCCATCAATTCCCCGAAGCTGCTGATGCTGTCGGGCATCGGTCCTGCGGCGCATCTGGCCGAACACGGGATCGACGTGATTGCAGACCGCCCCGGCGTGGGCGGCAACCTTCAGGATCACCTGGAGGTTTATATGCAAATGGCGGCAAGCCAGCCAATAACGCTTTATAAACACTGGAATATTTTTTCCAAAGCGGTGATCGGTGCGCAGTGGCTGTTCTTCAAGAAAGGCATGGGCGCCTCCAACCAATTCGAGAGCGCCGCGTTTATTCGCAGCCGCGCGGGCATTGCCTATCCGGACATCCAGTACCATTTCCTACCCATTGCCGTGCGATATGACGGGCAGGCAGCGGCGGAAGGGCACGGGTTTCAGGCGCATGTCGGCCCGATGCGGTCCATATCGCGGGGACGGGTCAGCCTACGGTCCGCAAATCCTGCAGACAATCCGAAGATTCTCTTTAACTACATGTCCCATCCCGAAGATTGGGAGGAGTGGCGCCGCTGCATCCGGTTGACCCGCGAAATCTTTGCGCAGGATGCGTTCAAGCCGTTCGTGAAGCACGAAATCCAGCCGGGTGCGGATGTGCAATCAGACGCAGAGATTGACGCCTTTGTCCGCGAGCATGGCGAGAGCGCTTATCACCCCTGCGGCACCTGCAAAATGGGGCGCAAGGACGATCCTGATGCAGTGGTAGATGCACAGGGCCGTGTGATCGGTGTCGAGGGTTTACGCGTAGCCGACAGCTCGATTTTCCCGCGCATCACCAATGGCAACCTCAATGCGCCGTCAATCATGGTGGGCGAAAAGATGGCAGATCATGTGCTGGGCAAGGCACCGCTTGCTGCGTCCAATGACAGGCCGTGGATTCATCCCGACTGGGAGACTCAACAGCGCTAATGGTTAACGCGAGCGACTGATTTCGGGATTTCGTTAACTATTTGTTAACCTTTTGCAACATCCGCGATATCACCGCGGGATGAACAGTTCATATATCCGGCCCTGATGGCTGGTCTTTTCAAATATTCCGCGCGCCGATGGCGCTACTCTGCGCTGGCGGTAGCGGCTGTTGCGGTGTTCGGCCTGTCCGGAGGCATATTGCAGGCTAATCTGGGTGGTGGCGGCTTCAGCGGCCCCGTCCGCGTTGTGGATGGTGACACGTTCGAGGTGGCAGGTGTCAAGGTGCGCCTGCACGCGATTGACGCTCCTGAAACGGATCAGATGTGCCAGACAAGGCAAGGTCAGGACTGGGCCTGTGGTGGCTGGGTCACCAAAGTTGTGCGCGACCGCTACAATGGGGCAATCGCGCAGTGCCAGGGTATCGAGACGGACCGCTACGGGCGTACTGTCGCGCGGTGTACCGCGCTGGGCGAGGACGTGGGCGCATGGCTGGTGCGCGAGGGGTTCGCCTTTGCCTATGTGCAATACGGCAGCGACTACGTCGAGATCGAGCGGCGCGCGGCGGCGGCGGATCGCGGTCTGCATGCAGTGCGGATGCAGACCCCTGCAGAGCATCGCAAGGCCAAGCGTTCCAAGCCGGTAGAGGCCAGCGGGGACTGCACCATCAAGGGTAACATCAGCGCCAAGGGTGAGCGGATTTATCACGTTCCGGGACAGGAATTCTACAGCCGTACCCGCATCAACACCTCCAAGGGCGAGCGTTGGTTCTGCTCGGAAGCCGCCGCACGCGCTGCAGGCTGGCGCCGCGCACGGCGTTAATCCACGCGGTAGGGCAGGACATCGCGGCGGTCGGGGTCAACGATCAGGTTCCGTTCCAGCGGAGGGACTGCGCGTTGATGGCAGGTCTTGCGCGGGCAGATCCGGCAGGAAATCCCTATGGGCTCGAACGCTGAATCCCTGTTCAGGTCCAGACCTTCCGCATAGACGAGTTGCGAAGCATGGCGCACTTCACACCCCAGCGAGATTGCAAATCGCCGCACCGGTGCGCCGAATCGTCCCGCTGATTTGGAGATGTCGCGCGCGATCGAGATATAGCGCACCCCGTCCGGCGTCTCGGCCAGTTGCCGCAGGAACTGACCCGGCGTTTCAAACGCGCGGTGCACATTCCACAACGGACAGGCCCCGCCAAAGCGCGCAAATTGCAATTTCGTGGCGGAGTGGCGTTTGGTGATTGTGCCCGCCTGATCGACACGGACAAAGAAGAATGGCACCCCTTTGGCGCCGCTGCGTTGCAGGGTGGACAGGCGGTGGGCGACTTGCTCGATCGACGCGCCGAAATGATGGGCCAGCACCTCCAGATCATGGCGGCAGTCCTGCGCGCGCGCCAGAAAATCGCGGTAAGGCAGCAGGGCGGCCCCTGCAAAGTAATTGGCAAGCCCGATCTTGGCGATGTCGCGGGCGGCGGGCGAATGAAACCGCGCCAGATCCAGCGTGGCCTCCAGCAGCGCATCGTGATGGGTCAGCGCGACTTGCAACAGCAGTTGGAAGGTCTGTGTCTCGGACGGAGCGCGGGCTGATATGTTTAGAAGTGCACGCGCAGGTTCCAGCAGGCGCAGGGCGTCTGTGTCGCTGAACGTCACCGTCAGCCCCGCAGCGGCCAGCGCCTCCAGCGCGACCGTGCGGATCTGGGAAGGCGTGGCAGCACGGGCGGCGAAATGTTCGGCGGCGCGGTCAACTGCATCAATGTAGTTGTCACAATAATGAAAGAAATCGCGAACTTCCTCCCACGGGCTGGGTGTGGCGCGGGAATCCTCGCGGCCCAGTGCTTCGTCCAGCGAGGCCAGTCGCTCATGTGCTTGGCGGTATCCTTGGTGAAGCGCGATAAACGCCCGCGCCAGCCCCGGCGCGTTGGAGGCTGCCAGCCTTACATCGGCCAGCGGCGGCAGATCGCCTGTGAACAGCGGATCGGCCAGCACTTCTTGCATATCACTCGCCAAACGTTCGCTGTCACCCGAGCTGAGCTCGGTCACGTCCATCCCGAATTCGGACGCCAACGCCAGCACCACCGTGGTAGACACGGGGCGGTTGTTGTTTTCCATCTGGTTGAGATAGGGCAGCGACACGCCCAGACGGGCGGCAAAGTCTTTTTGCGTATGGCCGATGCGCAGGCGCTGTTCACGCAGCTTGGCACCTGCGTAGAGTTTCTGGGTGGCCATGGGGGACCCTTTGCAAAACTGCTGTCAGCGGCAGGGTAACTTTGCAAACCCGCCAGTGCAAGCGCCGCTGTGCTAGAGCTTAATGATCCGCTCGCGGCGCATCACCATCAGGATCGACAGCAGGCCCAGCACTGCAGTCACCAGCATCATCCAGAGCAACGGGAAGGCGCCGCTTTCGGGGGTAAGCAGCACGCCGACCCACGCGCTGAGGCCCGCACCGCCGCCAATCATGATCGCCCCGCCAAGGCCGGATGCGGTGCCCGCAAGATGTGGCCGGACCGAAAGCATCCCCGCCGTGGCGTTGGGGATGCACAGCCCATTTCCCAAACCCACCAGCGTCATCAGCCCGAAAAAGCTTAACGGGCTACCATAGCCGCTGGCAAATATCAGCAATGAAATGGTGCCGCCGAGCGCATTTGCCAGACATCCCCAGAGGACCATCTGGTTGACGCCGTAGCGCGTGGAAAAGCGACCGGTGATGAAATTGCCCGCAAAATATCCGACCGCCGGTGCGCCAAAGAAAAAGCCCAACCGTGCAGGCGACATGCCAAACACTTCCTGCCCCACAAAAGGCGCGCCGCCCAGATAGGCGAAAAACGCACCCGAACTGAAACCAGCTGCCAGCGCGTAGCCCCAGAACCGCGGACTGCGCAGCAGCTCGGGGTATTCGCCGAACTGTGCGGTCAGCGATTTGACCGATGGCACAGCCGTCTCGCCCATATCGCTCCATGCCAGCAGGCCGGTCAGGCCGCCCAGCAAGAACAAGGCCCAGAACACCGACTGCCAACCGAACCATTCATCCAATATACCACCCAGGGCGGGGCTGATCATCGGCACCACGGCCATGCCCATAGTCACATAGCCGATCATCGACGCTGCCTGATCTTGCGTATACATATCACGCACCGCAGCACGGCTGAGAACCATCGCGGTGGCAATCGCCGCCTGCATCATTCGAAAGGCCAGAAACGTCTCGATATTGGGCGCAAAAATACAACCCAGCGTTGCAACCATGAAAATGCCGATCCCCCAGAGGATCAACGGCCTGCGTCCGAATTTATCCGACAGCGGTCCGACAAAGATCTGGAGCACCGCAGAAAATGCCAGATAGACCGCCACCGATAGCTGCATCACGCCATAATCGGTCTCGAAGTACGCGGCCATGGCAGGCAGGCTGGGCAAAAACATATTCATCACACAAGCGGACATACCGGCGAGCAGGATGAGCGTGACAATGTGGGGCGGGGACCTTCTGTCGCCCAGTTTGACAGGGCGCAGGTCTTCTCGGGTACTTAACATGGTAAAGAAGTAGTCCGGCGCGTAGCCCTTGTCCATATTACAAGACAGCAAAGGACGGCACGAAATTATTAGCTGATTTGCGATTTGCAGATGATGGCCTGAAAATACTTTGCAAATTTGCCAATTCGCGCTTTGTCTCCCTGCGGCTCTCGGGTAAACAGAGCGGCAACAATTCCAATGGGAGGAGCCGTCCATGAAAGATATCCTGCAACAGCTCGACGACCGTCGCGCCAACGCGCGACTTGGTGGTGGTCAGGACCGCATTGACGCCCAGCACGGGCGTGGCAAGCTGACCGCCCGCGAGCGGATCATGCTGTTGCTGGACGAAGGCTCGTTCGAAGAGTTCGATATGTTCGTAACGCACCGTTGTACAGATTTCGGGATGGAGCTGCAAAAGCCTGCGGGTGACGGCGTGGTCACTGGATGGGGCACGATCAACGGGCGTCTCGTTTATGTCTTTGCACAGGATTTCACGGTGCTTGGCGGTTCTGTCTCGGCCACGCACGCCAAGAAGATCTGTAAAATCATGGATATGGCCGTTCAGAACGGCGCGCCTATCATCGGCATCAACGATTCCGGCGGCGCGCGCATTCAGGAGGGTGTGGACAGCCTTGCGGGCTACGGCGACATCTTCCAGCGCAACATCGAGGCCTCGGGCGTCGTGCCGCAGATTTCCGTTATCATGGGCCCCTGTGCGGGCGGTGCTGTGTACTCGCCTGCGATGACCGACTTTATCTTTATGGTCAAAGACAGCTCCTACATGTTCGTGACCGGCCCCGACGTGGTGAAAACCGTGACGAATGAGCATGTCACTGCGGAGGAGTTGGGCGGGGCGAGCACCCACACCAAGAAATCCTCTGTCGCTGATGCCGCGTTCGAGAATGACGTGGAAGCGTTGGCCGAAGTGCGCCGCCTTGTAGACTTCCTGCCTTCCAACAACCGCGACAAGGCGCCTGTGCGTCCGTTCTTTGACGACCCCGAGCGGATCGAGCCTTCACTGGACACGCTGGTGCCGGAAAACGCCAACACGCCTTATGACATGAAAGAGTTGATCGTAAAGCTGGCGGACGAGGGCGATTTCTACGAAATTCAGGCCGAGTTTGCCAAGAATATTATCACCGGGTTTATCCGCATCGAAGGCCGCACCGTGGGTGTTGTTGCCAACCAGCCGATGGTGCTGGCGGGCGTGCTCGACATTGAATCCGCCCGTAAGGCCGCGCGGTTCGTGCGCTTCTGCGATGCATTCGAGATCCCCATCCTGTCACTGGTCGACGTGCCCGGCTTCTTGCCTGGTACCAGCCAGGAATACGGCGGCGTGATCAAGCATGGCGCCAAGCTGTTGTTCGCATACGGTGAGGCGACAGTGCCGATGGTGACGCTGATCACGCGCAAGGCTTACGGTGGCGCATATGTTGTTATGGCATCCAAGCACATGCGCGCGGATTTCAACTACGCTTGGCCCACTGCCGAAGTTGCCGTGATGGGCGCGAAAGGTGCGACCGAGATCATCCACCGCGCCGATCTCAAAGACCCTGAGAAGATCGCCCAGCACGCAGCGAACTACGAAGAGCGCTTTGCGAACCCCTTTGTGGCTGCCGAGCGTGGCTTCGTTGACGAGGTGATCCAGCCCCGCCTGACGCGCAAGCGGATCGCGCGCGCCTTCGCCAGCCTGCGGAACAAGAAAGCCGCGCTGCCGTGGAAAAAGCACGACAACATTCCGCTGTAGGATCAGGTGATGCTGGTTCTGTCCCTTTCCGAGCGTCCATCGCTCCGGCGTGCAAGCGCCGGAACTGCTGAGGCTTGTGCGTTGTTGTCTCTGAAAGGAGATTGCGATGACCAAGGATCATGGAAGCTCGATCAAGGACGACGAGACCTACGAAGCGCTGTGCGAGGACGGTGCGTCCAAGCAGAAGGCCGCCCGAATCGCCAACGCGCAGGCCAACGACAGCCAGAGCCCCTCGGAAAAGGACGGTGCCGCATCCCCCTACGCGGACTGGACGACGGACAAACTCTACGAGCGCGCGCGGGAGCTGGAGATCGACGGGCGCTCGCAGATGGACAAGGCGGAATTGATAGAAGCTCTGCGCTACACTTGACGTCGTGGGCGCCCCGATGAGCGCGCGTATGCTTGCCGCGATCGCTGCTGTCACTGTCGCCGCTCCGGTGGCGGCAAGTGATCTGCCTTCCGGGCAGGAGGTGGTTCTGCATGAGGTGCTGATTGATGCGCAGTCTGACGCCACATGGCTGCGTTTCCGTTACCTCGCGCCGCAAATCGCGGTGGGTGCAGGTCAGATACCCTTCGATTCTGCGGGGCAAGATATGATGGCGTTGTGCCAGACCTTCGCGCTGCCCTACATGTCCGAACATGCGTTGGTGGCCGATAAAATTGTGGTCTCCTTCATGGACCGGATCACTGAATTCGGGGTGCCGGACCCTGATGCGGTCCAATATTTCGAGGCATTCCGCCCCGAAGGTAATAGCTGCATATGGGACGAGTTTTGATGTATACACAATATCTTGCGGCGCGACCCTCATGCGCTGGTAGAGTTGCGGCTTTGCCGCCACAGAATTTGCCCGCGGTATTATCCACATATCCACACTGCTGTCGCTCCGGTATGATGTTGGCGGACCGGACGGTTGTCCGGACCTTTTATATTGCGGGAAACATGGCAGGTTTTGAAAACCTATCCCGTATAACAAGTGACAGGAGAAACAGATGTCGAAGAACATCAAACTTTTGGCAATGCTCGGCCTCGTGGCCGTTGCAGCTGCCTGTGCCCGCGAGCAGCAGGTCGAAGAATTTGTCGTGGTTGAGCCGATCAGCCAGGAACCCGTTTACACGGGTAAGTACAAGTAAGCGACAGACAGGACGGGCGTTCGCGCCCGTCCTGACCCTCTCGTCCGTGGAGGGTACGGCATGGCACTAGATTACATGCTGAAACATCGCGGATTTCCGGGCCGTCTGCCCGGCACCGATTACCAGTTCACCCTGCGCCGCGCCAATCCCAAGGGAGCCACTCCCCTGACTGAACGCGCCCGTCGCTCGGATCGGCGCCCCCCCGACAAACGTGCGGACGAGGCATTCTTCAAAGCGCTTTGGGAGCATTTTGGCGATGCGCCGTTCGAGCGGGGCAATCTGGATGCAGGCCGCCTGTCATGGTTCTTTGGCCGCGAGGTCATCGCCGCCACAGATCCTTTCGATGATGCCGACTATGAGGCGATGCTCGTCATCGACCTGCGCGTCGCGCGCCAGACATTTCCGCATATCGTGGGCGAATGACCGGCATGATGTCGCGCACGCCCTTCGGTTTTGAGCAGACCTTGGCTGATCCGCACCTTTGTGCGACCCAAGGCTATGCACAGCAGAGTTTTCTCGCCAGAGTTGTGCGTGTGACGCGCCAGAGCATCTGCTTTGTGTGTTCTTCGTCTCATAATGACGCCCCTTCCTGTGACGGGCAGCTGGCAAGTTCCCCCGCCAGACTGCCCGTCTTTTTTTGGCAGCGTTATGCGCAGCGACGGGAACCGGTTGGGCACTTTGGCGTTGTACACCTGAACAACTCTTTAAAGGGATCAACGTCATGGGTCATTCCAAAATCATTATTGCACTCGCTGCGGTTGCGGGTCTGTCCGCCTGCGGCGACACTCTGGGCAAGCAAGCACTGGGCGGGGGTGTCGTCGGCGCCGGCGCTGCAGCTATCACGGGCGGGGGCCTTGCGCAGGGCGCGGCTATCGGCGCCGCTGGCAACGTCGTCGCTTGCCAAGCTGATCTGGTTGATTGCAACTGACCTGATCGCCGGGCTGCGGCCCCTTAAAAAATTACAGCAACAACACCACGCGGGCCTGCGCCTGCGTGGTGTTTTGCGTTTCACCAACCTCTTTCACCACCACAAGGGACCAGCATATGTTTAACAAGATCCTGATCGCCAACCGCGGCGAGATTGCCTGCCGCGTTATCAAGACCGCGCGCAAAATGGGCATCCAGACTGTCGCCATCTATTCGGATGCGGACAAACAGGCGTTGCATGTGCAAATGGCCGACGAGGCGATCCACATCGGTCCGCCCCCTGCCAACCAGTCCTATATTGTCATCGACAAGGTGATGGAGGCCGTAAAGGCCAGCGGTGCCGAAGCGGTGCATCCGGGCTATGGCTTCCTGTCCGAGAACTCCAAATTTGCCGAAGCGCTGAGTGCGGCCGGCGTTGCCTTCGTCGGCCCGCCTGTGGGCGCGATTGAAAAGATGGGGGACAAGATCACCTCCAAGAAGATCGCCCAGGAAGCAGGCGTGAACACCGTGCCCGGCTACATGGGCCTGATCGCGGATGCGGACGAGGCGGTGAAAATCTCCAACGAGGTTGGCTATCCCGTCATGCTCAAGGCCTCTGCGGGCGGTGGCGGCAAGGGCATGCGCATCGCGTGGAATGACGCGGAGGCGCGCGAGGGCTTCCAATCCTCCAAGAACGAGGCCGCCAACTCCTTTGGTGATGACCGCATTTTCATCGAGAAATTTGTCACCCAGCCGCGTCACATCGAAATTCAGGTGCTATGCGATGCGCATGGCAACGGGATTTACCTGAACGAGCGTGAATGCTCGATCCAGCGCCGCAACCAGAAGGTTGTGGAAGAAGCGCCGAGCCCCTTCCTTGATGAAGCCACCCGCAAGGCCATGGGAGAGCAGTCTGTCGCGCTGGCACAGGCAGTAGGTTATACCTCTGCCGGTACGGTCGAATTCATCGTGGACGGTAACAAGAATTTCTACTTCCTCGAAATGAACACCCGCCTTCAGGTGGAACACCCGGTGACCGAGTTGATCACAGGTGTGGACCTTGTGGAGCAGATGATCCGCGTCGCCAATGGCGAGCCACTGAGCATTACGCAGGACGACGTGAAGATCAACGGCTGGGCCATCGAGAACCGCCTCTATGCCGAAGACCCGTACCGCGGTTTCCTGCCTTCCATCGGCCGTCTGACCCGTTATCGCCCACCAGCGGAAATCGCGGCTGGCCCGCTGCTGGACAACGGCAAATGGCAGGACGATGCACCGGCAGGTGAAACGGCTGTGCGCAATGATACCGGCGTCTATGAGGGCGGCGAGATCTCCATGTATTACGACCCGATGATCGCCAAACTCTGCACATGGGCACCGACCCGTGGCGAAGCAATCGAGCGGATGCGCGTGGCGCTGGACAGCTTCGAGGTCGAGGGCATCGGTCACAACCTGCCGTTCCTGAGTGCCGTGATGGATCACCCGAAGTTCGTATCGGGCGACATGACCACCGCCTTCATCGAAGAAGAATACCCCGATGGATTTGAGGGTGTCGAACTGGCCGAGGGTGAGCTGAAGCGCATTGCTGCGGCAACTTCCGCGATGCACCGCGTGGCCGAAATCCGCCGCGCCCGCGTCTCGGGCCGCATGGACAACCACGAGCGTAAGGTTGGCGGCGACTGGAACGTTGCTGTGCAGGGCCACAGCTTTGACGTGAGCGTCACCGCTGACAAGACAGGCGCGTCCGTGACCTTTGACGATGGCACGACCATGCGCGTGGCAGGCGACTGGACACCGGGTGATCATCTTGCCACGATGACAGTGGCGGACAAGCCGCTGATCCTCAAGGTTGGCAAAATCTCCGGTGGCTTCCGCATCCGCACCCGTGGCGCGGACCTGAAAGTGCATGTGCGCACGCCGCTACAGGCGGAAATGGCGCGCAAGATGCCTGTGAAGGTGCCACCGGACACATCCAAGCTGCTGCTCTGCCCGATGCCGGGTCTGATCGTGAAGCTTGACGTGCAAGTGGGCGACGAAGTGCAGGACGGACAGGCGCTGTGCACCATCGAGGCGATGAAAATGGAAAACATCCTGCGCGCCGAGCGCAAGGGCATCGTAACCAAGATCAACGCAGGTGCGGGCGACAGTCTTGCGGTGGACGACGTGATCATGGAGTTCGAATAACCCTTGGCCATCCCTGATTATCAAACGCTGATGAAACCGGTCCTCCGCTCCTCCTCAAAGGGGGAGCGGCACATCTCTGATGTGGTCTCGGAACTGGAGACAGCGTTTGATCTGACGGGCGAAGAACGCGCCGAGTTGCTACCGAGCGGTAAGCAAAGCAAATTTACAAACCGGGTGCATTGGGCGCGGAGCTATCTCAAGCAGGCGGGTTTGGTGAAAAACACGCGGCGTGGATACTTCGAGATATCCGACGCAGGGCGCGCTGTCCTGCATGAGGATCCCGAACCTCTTAATGCCGCCTATCTGATGCGGTTCGAGCCATTTCAGGAATTCCAGTCGCGCAGCACAGCAGAAAAGCCGACCGACAGTAGGGTCGGTGCCAGTGATGGCCGTACACCTGACGAAATCCTCAACGCTGCATATGAAGAGATCAACGCGGCGTTGGCCGAAGATCTATTGGCACGCCTGCGCGAGAGTGATCCCGCTTTTTTCGAGGATATCATTGTCCGCCTGCTGCTGGAAATGGGCTATGGCTATGACGCAACCGCAGGTCGGGTGATCGGGCAGGCGGGGGATGATGGTGTGGACGGGGTGATCAACCTTGATCAGCTTGGCGTAGATCAGGTCTATGTGCAGGCCAAAAGATATGCTGCGCAAAACACCATCGGCAGCGGTGCCATGCGCGACTTTTGCGGCGCCTTGGGCATGAAGGATGTGACGAAAGGTATTTTCGTGACCACTTCCGGCTTTTCAGAGGACGCCCGCCGGACTGCCGAGAAACTGGGCGCGCGTATTGTTCTGGTGGACGGTCTCCAGTTGTCAAAACTGATGATCGCCCATGAGGTCGGATGCCGGGTCAAGCGCAGCTACCAGATCGCGGAACTCGACGAGAGTTTCTTCGAATGACCGGCACCAGCACCCCCTACTGCGTCGGTACGACCTCCTTGGCCTCGCGGATTTCGCGCTGGCGTAACGGCATCTTGTCGATGCTCCGTGTGATCTCTCGGACGCTCCAAGGGAAAGGTTTTCGTATCGCCACATTGCCGTCCTTGCCCACCAGCGTCAGCATGAAGCCACGGGGCCTCATCTTGAGCCTGATGTCACTGCGCGCAGCGGGATCAGTATCCACGATTACAACCACATCCCGCTCGGACAACTCTTCGGGCCTTGAAATCAGCAACTCCATCTGTTCGATGAGCGCGGGATCATCCTCGCTGTCAGCAAAGACAATCACAGGACGGTTTTTCCATTTAAATTCACTCAAATCCGTCTCAGTCGCATCCAGTATGACGAGCGGAAGATGTGGCGAAAACAGCGTTTGCGCCTGTACGCCACCCGCAAAAACGGCAATAATAACAGCACCTAACAACGGTTTCATAAGCTCTCCCTCTGGAGCATATATAGGGCCTCTTGGGACGATTGCGAAGGCGGTTCGCGCCATTTTTATCATTAAGCCTGCCGCAAGGGGTTTTGTCGCATGACTGCAGCAAGTCTCCCCTCACGGCTGCCTGTTGCAGCCCTTCTGCACAAAGGCATCTCAAAGCTTATGGATATTATTCTGCACGTGGGCGCCCATCGCACAGGCTCTACCAGTTTTCAGCATTATTTGCGCGGTAATCGCGCGCGTCTGGTCGCGGATGGCACCGCGATCTGGGAGCCGCATATGCTGCGAAAGGGGCTTCTGGACGGGTTGTTCGAGCGCCCGCGCCTGTTGAACGGGCGCGATCTGCAACGCCGGGCCATGGGGCGGGTGCGCCTTCATGCCGCACAGGCCGAGCGGACCGGCATCAAGCGTCTGCTGGTAAGTGAAGAGAACATGATTGGCGCGCCGCGGGCCTGTCTGCGCGCGGCATTGCTCTATCCCGCGATTGGCGAGCGTTTGGCAAGGCTGGATGCGGCGTTTGAAGGGCGTATCAGACGCATTGTGCTGAGTGTGCGCGCGCTGGATCTGTGGTGGTCTTCGGTGGCGGCCTACGGGGTCGGGCGAGGGCATGATCTCCCGGATGAGGGCCGTCTTGACGCTGTAGCCTGCGCACCGCGTAGTTGGCGTGACGTGATCACAGATATGGCCTGCGCGGTTCCGGGGGCCGAAATCTGTGTGGTGCCGTTCGAGCAGTTCGCGGGACAGTGGGACAAGATACTGACCCATGCGACGGACCGTCCCGCACCCTCCGCCCATGCGGAAAGCTGGCTCAACAAATCGCCTGACACGGCGATGCTGCGTGCCAGGATGGCTGAATATGGCATAAGAGTTGAAGATTTGCCGGCGCACCTGGCACAGGGCACGGGGCGCTGGAAACCCTTCACCGCTGCCCAATCTGCCGCCCTGCGCGAAGCCTATGCCGACGATATGATATGGCTCACCGCAGGTGCGGACGGGCTTGCGACACTGACAGAGGATCCCTCCCGCACAAGAGCAGGCTTCAGCCTGCCAGCGGGGGCACTGACAAAAGGACTGACCCATGACCAACACACCGACACCCGCTTCCAAGGACGACTGGCGCAAACTGGCTGAGGGCGAGCTGCGTGGCCGCTCCCTCGATGATCTGACGTGGAAAACGCTCGAGGGCATAGACGTCTCGCCGCTCTATACAGCCGAGGATCTGGAAGGCGTCAGCCATCTTGGCGGCATTCCGGGGCAGGCGCCCTATACGCGCGGCGTCAAGGCCACGATGTATGCAGGCCGTCCCTGGACGATCCGCCAGTATGCAGGCTTCTCGACAGCAGAGGAATCCAACGCCTTTTACCGCCGCGCGCTGGCCGCAGGGCAGCAGGGCGTCTCGGTCGCCTTTGATCTGGCGACACACCGCGGTTATGACAGCGACCACCCCCGCGTCGAAGGTGACGTAGGCAAGGCCGGTGTCGCGATTGATTCCGTCGAGGATATGAAGATCCTCTTTGACGGTATCCCGCTGGAAAAGGTCTCGGTCTCCATGACGATGAACGGGGCAGTGATCCCGATCCTCGCCAGTTTCATCGTTGCGGGCGAGGAGCAGGGCGTGGACCGCGCCAAGCTGTCGGGCACGATCCAGAACGACATCCTCAAAGAATTCATGGTGCGGAACACCTATATCTACCCGCCTGAGCCATCCATGAAGATCATCGCGGACATCATCGAATACACCGCCAACGAGATGCCGAAGTTCAACTCCATCTCCATCTCTGGCTACCACATGCAGGAGGCGGGCGCGAACCTCGTGCAGGAGCTGGCGTTCACGCTGGCCGACGGGCGCGAGTATGTACGTACGGCGATTGCGGCGGGCATGAACGTGGACCGCTTTGCACCACGTCTTTCTTTCTTCTTCTGCATCGGCATGAACTTCTTCATGGAGGCGGCTAAGCTGCGCGCGGCGCGCCTGCTGTGGTCGCGCATCATGGAGGAATTCGAGCCGAAAGACCCAAAATCGAGCATGCTGCGCACCCATTGCCAGACCTCCGGTGTCAGCTTGCAAGAGCAAGACCCCTATAACAACGTGATCCGCACTGCCTATGAGGCGATGAGCGCAGTTCTGGGCGGGACGCAATCGCTGCACACCAACGCGCTGGACGAAGCAATCGCTCTGCCCACCGAGAACTCCAGCCGCATCGCGCGCAACACGCAGCTGATCTTGCAAGAAGAGACCGGCGTGACCAATGTGGTCGATCCTCTGGCCGGATCCTACTATGTTGAAAAGCTGACCCACGACATGGCCGAGGCGGCGTGGAAGCTGATCGAGGAGGTCGAGGAAATGGGCGGTATGACCAAGGCCGTTGCCTCCGGTATGCCCAAACTGCGGATCGAGGAAGCGGCGGCACAGCGGCAGGCGGGCATCGACCGTGGTACCGATGTGATTGTCGGTGTGAACAAATACCGCCGTGACAAGGAAGACGCGATCGACATCATGGATGTGGACAACGTGGCCGTCCGCGAGAGCCAGATCAAACAGCTTGAGCGGATTCGCGCATCGCGCGACGAAGCAGCGTGTTCTGCTGCCCTGACCGAGATGACCCGCCGCGCCCGCGAAGGAGGCAACTTGTTGGAAGCAGCTGTGGAGGCAGCGCGCGCGCGTGCAACTGTAGGAGAAATCAGCATGGCGATGGAAGAAGAGTTCGGCCGCCACCGCGCCGAGGTAAAGACTTTGGCCGGCGTTTACGGTGCCGCCTATGAAGGCGACGAAGGCTTTGCCGCGATCCAGAAATCGGTCGAGGATTTTGCCGAAGACGAAGGCCGCCGCCCGCGCATGCTCGTGGTGAAGATGGGTCAGGACGGCCATGACCGCGGCGCCAAGGTGATCGCGACCGCCTTTGCCGACATCGGTTTCGACGTGGACGTGGGCCCGCTGTTCCAGACGCCTGCGGAGGCCGCGCAGGACGCGGTGGACAACGATGTGCATGTGATTGGTATCAGCTCGCAGGCCGCTGGGCACAAGACGCTGGCACCGCAGCTCGTCAAGGCGCTGAAGGAGGCGGGAGCCGAGGATATTCTGGTGATTTGTGGCGGTGTTATTCCGCAACAGGACTACCAGTTCCTCTATGACGCAGGCGTCAAGGCGATCTTTGGTCCCGGCACCAACATCCCGCACGCGGCACAGGACATCCTGAAGCTGATCCGCGAAGCGCGCAAGTGATCACCTTTGACCACATCGCAGTGGCGGGCGAAACGCTCGCCGCTGCAACCGCGCACGTTGAGGCCGCATTGGGTGTGCCGCTGCAACAGGGCGGCGAACACGCGGTTTTCCACACCCACAACACGCTGTTGGGGCTGGAAGACGGTCTCTATCTGGAGGCGATTGCGATCAACCCGGACGCACCTGCACCTGACCGCGCGCGCTGGTTCGATCTGGACCGGTTCGCAGGGTCACCACGCCTGACCAACTGGATCTGCCGCTGCGATGATCTGGACACCACGTTGGCGCAACTGCCCGAGGGTTTTGGCGCGCCGGTTGACCTGCAACGGGGTGATCTGCGCTGGCGCATGGCGGTGCCACATGACGGGATACTGCCCTATGACAATTGCGCGCCCGCGCTGATCCAGTGGGTGGGCGATGCGCACCCCGCGCCCCGCCTCACCCAGCAGGGCTGCCGGATCGAAGCCTTTACCGTTCGCCACCCCGAGGCAGAGGCAATGGCCGCGCTCCTCGCGCCGCTCCTCGCTGATCCGCGCATCACTTTTGAGGCCGGCGCGCCACAGCTGAGCGCGCAGATCGCCACGCCGAATGGCTCCGCGACGCTGTGCTGATCCGTGCTGCCAGTCCGGCGGACCTGCCGGCCATCAAGGCACTGTGGAACGCGATGATCCGCGACACCACGGCGACCTTCACAAGCGTCCAGAAAACCGATGCGGACCTCGCAGATTTGCTGGCTTCGCGTCCTTCGGCACTTCTGGTGGCCGAGATAGGGGGCGCCTGCGCGGGTTTTATCACTTGGGGACCGTTTCGTACGGGTCCGGGCTATGCGCATACCGCCGAGCATTCGGTGATCACGGCTCGGCACCAACAAGGGACAGGTCGCGCGTTGATGGAAACCGCCATGGCGCAAGCCCGCGGGCAGGGCATCCACGTCATGATCGCGGGAATCAGCGCAGAAAATGCGGCTGCTGTGGCCTTCCATCACCGATTGGGGTTTGCAAAATCCGGCCAGTTGCCACAGGTAGGGCGCAAGAACGGGCGTTGGATTGACCTCATTTTGATGAGCTGCGATCTGGATGCGCCCTGACAACCGGACGTTGCTGCGCTAGGATACCACTATGTCAATCTGGACCCGCATCACCGAGGCTTTGTCGGCCCTTGCCTCTGGCGAAGGGCTCTCTGCGGTTTTTGACCGGCTGCGCACCCCGCCTGAACGGTCGGTCGCGTTCACCATTGCGGTGATCGCACTTGGGGCGAAAATGGCCAAAGCCGATGGGCAGGTCACGCGTGACGAGGTGACAGCCTTTCGCGAGGTGTTCAGCATCGCGGACGCGGATGCGAAGGGGGCGGCGCAGGTTTTCAATCTGGCCCGTACCGATGTCGCAGGGTTTGATGATTATGCTCGCCGGATCAAGGGTATGTTTGCCGAGGATACCTCGATCCTGTGCGATCTGATGGAGGGGCTCTTCCACATCGCAATGGCCGACGGCATCTATCACCCGAACGAAAACGCTTTTCTTGAGGAAGTGGCCACGATATTCGACCTGCCCGAAGGTAATTTTGAGGCGCTGCGCGCGCGTTTCGTGCCCAACACCTCGCCTTTGCCGCATACGGTGCTGGGCATCGCCCCCGGTGCATCGCGGGAGGAGGCACGGGCCGCATGGCGCGCGCTGGTGCGGGCCAACCATCCTGATGCGTTGATCGCGCGGGGCCTGCCGGAAGAGGCGGTGAAGATGGCTGAAAAACGAATGATCGACATCAACCGCGCCTGGGAAACGATATCGGGCAAGAAGGCCGCGTGATGCGGATTGCCACCTACAACGTCGAGTGGTTCGCGAGCCTCTTTAACGATCACGACAAGCTCTATGACGATGACGGATGGTCGGCACGCTGGCAGATCACTCGCGCGGCACAAACGGCGGCGCTGGGCGCGGTGTTTACGGCGCTGGATGCCGATGCGGTGATGGTGATCGAAGCGCCTGATGCGGGCCCCAAGCACAGCACGGTGAAAGCGCTGGAGCATTTCGCGACGCATTTCGGCCTGCGTGCGCGGCGCGCGGTGATGGGTTTTGCCAATGACACGCAGCAGGAGATTGCGTTGCTCTATGATCCCGATGTGATGACAGCCACCCATGATCCGCAGGGTGCACAGACCGGTGCCAAAGGCGCATATGGCGCGCCGCGGTTTGACAGTGTGCTCAACATCGATCTGGATATCGATGCCACCGAGGACCGTGTTGTTTTCTCCAAGCCGCCGATGGAACTGGCCGTGCAGACTCACAGCGGCTTTGCCTTCCGCATGATAGGTGCGCATCTGAAATCCAAGGCGCCGCATGGCGCGCGCGATGATGCCCATGCCATGCAACTGGCCATCGCCAACCGCCGCAAGCAATTGGCGCAGGCGATCTGGCTCCGGCAGCGGATCGCGCAGCACATGGCAGAGGGCACTCCGCTGATGCTCTTGGGTGATCTGAATGATGGTCCCGGGCTGGATGCATTTGAAAACCTGTTCGGGCGTTCTTCGGTCGAGATCATCTTGGGCGCGCAGAGCGATCATCCGCTCTATGATCCCCATGCAACCCGCGCATTGGGCCAGCGGATCGGGGCGATGCCGACAACGTCGCGCTTCTGGATCAGGCCGGAGAAGCGGTTTTTGCAGGCCCTGCTGGACTACATCATGATCACCCCCGAGTTGCGCAGCAAGTCTCCACGCTGGCGGATCTGGCACCCTTTGGATGACCCCGAGTGCTGGGCCAACCCGCAGCTACGCGATGCGCTGGTTACAGCCTCCGACCACTTTCCTGTCACCATAGACATTGATCTGTGATTTGATGATTTGCACAATCTGCCCTATATTGAGGGTATGAAACTGATATTTGCCATACCACTGCTCACTGCGCTGCTTGCGTCTCCTGTTTACGCCCAGCAAGAAGAAGGGCCTTCATTGATGGAGCGCGGCGCGCAATTATTCTTTGACGGGCTGAAGCAGGAAATGGGTCCTGCGCTGCAAGAGCTGTCGGACCTGATGGAAGATGCAGGGCCCGCACTACAAAGTTTTGTCGCTGAAATGGGCCCGAAGCTGCGCGATGTACTGGACCGCGTGGAGGACTGGAGCGTCTATGAAGCGCCCGAAGTTATGCCCAACGGTGACATCATCATCCGCCGCAAGCCCGACGCGCCCGAATTGCCTGACACCATGCAGCCGGCACCGGAGGGGCAGATCGACCTCTAGGCGGGTGTGGTTTTGACAATTGCTTCCGCGCCCAGTGATTGCGCGAGGGACATAAAGCGCGCCTGAGCGACTTCGCCAAAGAGCGGCTCCATATCTGCGCTCAGGCGCAAATGCAGCTCTTTCTTCTTGGGGAACCAACGCATTTCGCCCAACTCTTCCACCTTGTCCATCCACAGCATCGCACCGAAGCGCATGGCCTTGCCGAGGATCTCCGCCTCCGCGCGGGTCTTTTCATCGACCATGTCAAACAGATCTGCAAAGCGGGTGTTCTCGCGCTTGTTCGAGTACCGATGCATGAGCGCGAGGCCCATAAAAATACGCTCGGCGTGTTTCAGCCCGCCCAGATTGGCGCGTGTGGCGTTGTCAAAGCAGACTTCCGCGCGGTAATCGGGGTGGGCGCGCCAACTGACGTCGTGCAGCAAACAGGCCGCCTTGATCAGGCGCTTGCGCGGGTCGGGTGCAGATTTGTATATCGGCAGGATAAAGTTATAGAGCATCCGGCCAAAACCGGGGCTGCGCGCGTCCTTGTCCTCGGCAAAGCGGCAGGCCTCGATGAGCGGATCGCGGTCGCGCAGACGCTGGGGCATTTGCTCATAGAGCATGCCTTCGCGGATGCCATAGCTGGAGATCGCGATGTCCTTGGGTTTGAAGGTCTTGACCAGTCGGTCGAGCACTTCGCAGGCATAAGGCACCAGAACCGCACGGGCAGAGGACACGCCGGCCTCAATGCGCAGGGTTTCCATGTCTGAGGCCCGAATGAATTCGACGGTGTCGCGCACGGACTGGCGCGTCATGCGGTATTCATGCAGCACATGCAGCGGATAGCCGCGTCGGATCATGTCAATTCGCGCAATCGCCCGCCAAGAGCCACCGACAAGGAAGAGACGGTCGCGCTGGCTGCCCATCTTTTCGGACAACCCCGTCATGACCTCTTTGATGTGCACGTTGCGGGCCTTGGCGCCACCCTTGATGTCGCGCAGCTTCAGCGGCCCGAGTGACGAGGTGACGCGTTTTCCGACCCGCCCGCCGGAAATCTCTGCCAACTCCAGCGAGGAGCCACCGATGTCGCAGACCAGACCGAAGGCGCCCGGCCAACCCAGCAAGACCCCTTGGGCTGACAGCCGCGCTTCTTCCTCGCCGTCGATGACCCAGATCTTGATGCCGGTCTGGGCACGCACTTCCTCGCAAAATTCGCGTCCGTCGGTGGCGTCGCGCACGGCGGCGGTGGCCACTGCAGTCAGCTCTGTCAGCCCCATGCCTTCGGCAAGTTTGGAGAACCGGCGCATTGCCGAAAGTGCCCGCACGCGTCCCTCGGGAGACAGGTGGCCTGTGTCGGCCATGCCGGCCCCCAGCGCGCACATGATCTTTTCGTTGTAGAAATAGGCAGGGCTGCGTGCCGCCCCATCAAATACCACCATCCGCACCGAGTTCGATCCCACATCGACCACCCCCACACGCCGCAGTGCACGTGCGCCGGGATCCTGAAACAGGGGTTTGCCGAAGAGGCCCAGATCGGCCACGCCGGTTTCCGGTACTCCGGTGTCGGATATGGAGGGGGTCGGGGATGTATCGCTCATGCAGGCTCCGGCAGGTTTGGGGAACGGTGGCCCATGCGGGCTGCGGGGTCAATGGGGACGAACGCCAAAGATGGCGCGGGCAAGGTCCGTGGATCGGGATACGAAAAAGGGTGCATGCGGCAAGCCGCCGTGCCTCAATCCTCGGTATGGGTGAGTTTGGGGACGTCGGAGGCACCCGCGGAACCGCGTCCCGAAAGCGAGGGGTTTTCCATAAAGAAGCGGTGGCAGCTAAATGCAAACTGGCCTTCCGGCAGCTCGGGCCGGGTGAAGCGGCCATCAGGGGCCATGACCCAGCTCTGGGCGATATCAGCGAGGTTGGCGGCCATGATCTGACTGGTGATCTGGGCCTGAACGGTGGGGTTTTCGATCTCTACCAACGTCTCGACGCGGCGGTTCAGGTTGCGCCCCATCCAGTCGGCGGACGACATGAACACGCGGGCTTTCTTGTGGGGCAGGCCGTAGCCGTTACCAAAGCAGACAATGCGGCTGTGCTCCAGAAACCGGCCAACGATGGATTTCACGCGGATGTTCTCAGACAGGCCCTTGATCCCCGGTCTCAGCGCGCAGATGCCGCGCACGACCAGACTGATCTGAACGCCCGCGTTGGAGGCGGCATAGAGCGCGTCGATGACCTCGTCGTCCACGATGCTGTTCATTTTTGCCCAGATTACTGCCGGTTTGCCCGCACGGGCGTGTTCTGCTTCGGCGGCGATCATCTCCAGGAGGCGGGGTTTGAGGGTAGTGGGCGAAATCGCCAGATTGTCCAGATGGGCAGGCTGGGCATAACCCGACAGGAAGTTGAACACCTTCGTGGCGTCGCGGCCCAGTTTCCTGTCGCAAGTGAAAAGTGACAGATCGGTATAGATACGGGCCGTGATAGGGTGGTAGTTGCCGGTGCCGAAGTGGGTGTAGGTGACCAGCTCGTTTCCCTCACGCCGCACAACGGAAGAGATTTTGGCATGTGTTTTCAGATCGATAAAGCCGTAAACCACATGGGCGCCTGCGCGTTCCAGTCGGCGGGACTGGCGGATGTTGGCCGCCTCGTCAAATCGGGCCTTTAGCTCGACCAGTGCGGTGACGGATTTGCCGTCCTCAGCCGCCTC
>Ga0163215_100766_pt1 | contig 37106 bp, 36 predicted proteins | sample SynspAceP_FD_185934 | JGI IMG/M metagenome (GOLD analysis project Ga0163215, IMG submission 185934) | Saline lake microbial communities from Ace Lake in Antarctica - Synechococcus sp. Ace-P (Hybrid Assembly) | ecosystem: Environmental > Aquatic > Non-marine Saline and Alkaline > Saline | place...
CCGGCCTTTGCCGATCTCCAGGGGGATCCCGCGCACTGGCATCTCCACCCCGCGCCCTTCACCACGCGGAAACCGAAACGCGATCGGCCCCGCGTCATAGGCGGCAGCGGTGGCGACCATGTGTTTCAGCTCTGCCTCGTCTGCGGCGGCCATGACGACAAAACCGGGTAGATTGGCAAGAAACGCCACATCGAAAGAACCCGCGTGGGTCGCGCCATCAGCGCCGACCAGTCCGGCGCGGTCAATGGCAAAGCGCACCGGCAGCCGCTGGATCGCCACGTCGTGCACCACCTGATCATATCCGCGTTGCAGAAAAGTGGAATACATCGCGCAAAACGGCTTCATACCGCCCGCGGCTAGGGCGGCGGAGAAGGTCACGCCATGCTGCTCTGCAATACCCACATCGAAACAGCGCGATGCATAGCGCTCCATGAACTGGCTGAGCCCTGTGCCGTCAGGCATAGCGGCCGTCACGGCACAAATTTTGTCGTCCTCGGCAGCCTCTTGCAGCAGGCTTTCCGCAAAGATGCTGGTGTAGCTTGGCGCGTTGCTAGGCGCTTTTTTCTGCTCGCCGGTGATGACGTTGAACTTGGCCGTGGCGTGACCCTTGTCGAGCGCTGCCTCCGCAGGCGCATAGCCCTTGCCCTTTTTCGTCAGCACATGGATCAGGATCGGCCCCGTTGCACGGGCTTTGACGGTACGCAGCACCGGCAGTAATTGGTCCATGTCGTGCCCGTCAATCGGCCCGAGATAGCTGAACCCCAATTGCTCGAACAGCGTGCCGCCGACTGCCATGCCCTTGAGCATTTCTTTCGCCCGCTTCGCCCCTTCACGGAAGGGATAAGGCAGCAGGCTCACCGCGCCCTTTGCGGCGGATTTCAGTTCCTGAAACGGCTCTTCTGCATAAAGTCGGCTCAGGTAGGCTGACATGGCTCCAACCGGTGGCGCGATGCTCATTTCGTTATCGTTGAGGATCACGATCATGCGTTTCTTAAGGTGGCCCGCGTTGTTCATCGCCTCATACGCCATGCCCGCCGACATAGAACCGTCGCCAATCACCGCAATCGCATCGCCAAGCCCTTCCGGGACCACACCGCCCAAATCCCGCGCCACGGCAAAGCCAAGCGCTGCGGAAATGGAGGTGGAACTGTGTGCCGCGCCAAACGGATCATAGGGCGATTCGCTGCGTTTGGTGAAACCGCTCAGTCCGCCCTCCATCCGCAGGGTGCGGATGCGGTCACGCCGTTCGGTCAGGATCTTGTGCGGGTAACACTGGTGCCCCACATCCCAGATGATCTTGTCGCGCGGCGTATCGAACACCGCATGCAGCGCCACCGTCAGCTCGACCACACCCAGACCGGCGCCCAAATGCCCTCCAGTAACAGATACCGCCGAAACCGTCTCCGCGCGCACTTCACCCGCGAGTTGCGTTAACTCGCGGTCGGACAGACCCTTCATATCGGCAGGCCGCTTGATGCGGTCCAGCAACGGGGTTTGGGGCGTGTCGGTCATGTTTTTATCCCTAGCTTTTGCGCCGTATCACAAATTTTGCCGCTTCGCGCAGCGTTTCGGCCTCGGCACCATACCCAGATAGTACGTCACAGGCCGAGGTCACAAGCGTTTGCGCGCGCGCCTTGGCACCATCAAGACCCAGCAGTGACACGAATGTGGCTTTACCCGCATGGGCGTCCTTCCCGACGGCTTTCCCGACGATCGCCGCATCCCCTTCAACATCCAGAATATCATCCGCAATCTGGAATGCGAGGCCCAGATCACGCGCATAGTGTCCCAGTGCGGTTGTGTCCGCCTGCGCCATGACAGCGCCCGCAGTGGCAGCCCACTCAATCAGCGCTCCTGTCTTACCTGCTTGCAAGGCCGTGATCTGCGCAAGCGTTAAAGGTGCCTTCGCCGTCTCAGCTGCAATGTCCCGCGCCTGACCACCCACCATACCGCGCACTCCCGACGCTTGCGCAAGACCGCTTGTCAGCAGCAGGCGCGCGGCATCGGCACACCCTGTCTGCACGACCAGCTCGAACGCCAGCGTTTGCAACGCGTCCCCCGCCAATACGGCGGTCGCCTCGTCCCATTTGCGGTGCACAGTGGGCTGGCCCCGGCGCAAATTGTCATCGTCCATGCAGGGTAGATCATCATGCACCAGCGAATAGGCATGTAGCGCCTCAATGGCGGCAGCGGCAGGAGCTGCATCCGACGCGCTCACCCCGTGCATTTGTGCTGTCTCCAGCACCAGAAACGCACGAAGCCCTTTTCCACCGGTTGTCGCATAGATCATGGCGTCGCGGATCGGTCCCTCGGTTCCGTCCAGCGATGCAGCAATCCGACCAGCGGCCAGTGCCCCTGCATCAGACAGCGCCCGTGAAAAGCTGTCCAAAACTACAGCCCTTCGACCGACTTTAGCCCGGCAGGGTTGCCATCAGCGTCCAGCGTGATCGCGGCCACCTTCTCTTCGGCTTCCTTCAGCTTCGCCTCGCAGCGCGCCTTCAGCAACGCCCCGCGCTCATAGAGCGCGATGCTTTCGTCCAAAGCCACGTCTCCACGCTCCAGCTTTCCCAGAACTGCCTCCAGCTCGGCCATCGCCGCCTCGAAACTCATCTCGTTTACGGGTGTATCGCTCATCGTACTCTCTTTCCGCCAAATCTCGCGCGGACCATACCGGCATGCTCGCCCCAAAGCCAGCGCAGCCGTGGCAGCTATTTGCCTATTTCTTTTGGCTCTAAATATCCCGGGGGAATCGTCCCGTCAGGGGCGATGGGGGCCGGCCCCCTGTGCACCCTCAATCAGGCGCCAACATATACCCCGCCCCGCGAACCGTCTGCAAATAGCGCGGTTGTTTGGGGTCTTCCTCGATCTTGCGGCGTAATCGGGTAATTTGCACGTCCACTGCACGCTCTTGTGCCTGTCCGCGGTCCCGACCGAGCTCTTCCACCAGGTTTGCACGGCTCAGGGCCTCGCCGGGTTTGCTGGCAAAGATCTTCATCAACTGTATTTCGGTAGCCGTCAGTCGGACAAATGCCTCGCCCTGCCACATCTCACCGCGCTCGATGTCATAGCGGATGGCACCGAGGTTCATCACCTTTGGCGCCATTTGGAGAGGAGTGGCTTCGGGCATCCGGCGCAGGATTGCATTGATCCGCAGCAGCAATTCCTTGGGCTCGAATGGCTTGGACAGGTAGTCATCCGCACCGGCCTCCAGCCCTTCGATCCGGTTGCTGGTATCACCCTTGGCTGTCAGCAGCAGGATCGGCGTTCCAATCGTGTCGCGTAATGCACGGGTCAGGCTCAGGCCGTCCTCGCCGGGCATCATCACATCCAGCACGATCAAGTCAAACTCCAGTCCCGACAGGATCCGGCGCGCATGGGCCGCATCGCGGGCTGCGGTTACAAGAAAGCCATGGCGCATCAGGAATTTCTGTAACAGCGTGCGGATACGCTCGTCATCATCGACGATCAGAAGGTGTGCGTCAGCGGCGCTCATGATGTGCTGTCTTTCAGCTTGCCGTAGCTGCTACGCATTTCACTGTCCATCATCGCTTCCAAAACGGTACGAAAACCAGCTACAGCCTCGGGGCCCGCGTCGCGGAAGGCAGCGCGCATACGGGCACGCTGGGCGTCTGATAGTGTCTGTTCCAATGTCCGTCCTGCCTGCGTGAGGTTGAGGTGGCGCTCGCGTTTGTCCTGTCGGCCCACCTTACTTTCTACCAGACCATCGGCGATGAGAGTACGCAATACACGGTTGAGCGATTGCTTCGTGACCCCCAGTATATTTAGCAAGTTGTTAACGGTCGTCCCTGGCGCGCGGCCGATGAAGTGGATCGCCCTATGGTGCGCGCGCCCGTAGGCCATATCGGCCAGTATCCTGTCGGGATCTGCGGTGAACCCGCGATAGGCAAAAAACATTGCCTCAATTCCCTGTCGCAGCTGTTCATCGGTGAGAAACAGTAATGCCTCACCACTCGAGGCGCTCGATGTCCGTCTGTCCATGGGCTGTCTCTCCTGCGTCTCTGCGGCAATCAGTTTATGTCAGTGTTGTTGACACTCCAACCCTGAAAGGCTACGCAATCACAAGTTTTGCGTAACTTTATGTCTCAATGTGTCACTGTTTCGCAATATTTGTAAATTCGTGAATTCCGGAGGAATAGACAATGGCAGGTGGATATGATGACCGTGACGGGCATATCTGGATGGACGGCAAGATGATCCCATGGCGCGACGCCAATGTGCACATCCTGACCCATGCCATGCACTACGCGTCGTCGGTGTTCGAGGGTGAGCGAGCGTATAACGGCAAGATCTTCAAGAGCCGTGAGCATTCGGAGCGTTTGAAACGCTCGGCGCAGATGATCGACTTCGAGATTCCCTATTCGGTGGACGAGCTCGAGGCGGCGAAAGCCGAGGTGCTTGCGGCGTCCGGTCTCAAGGATGCCTATGTCCGCGCGTTGGCGTGGCGCGGTGCGGGCGAGGATATGGGCGTTGCCTCGGCGCGTAACCCTGTGCGTGTGGCAATCGCTGCATGGGAGTGGGGCGCCTATTATGGTGATGCGAAGATGAAGGGCGCCAAGCTCGACATTTCCAAGTGGAAACGTCCCAGCCCCGAGACGATCCCCAGCCATGCCAAGGCGGCGGGTCTCTACATGATCTGCACCATGTCCAAACATGCGGCAGAGGCCAAGGGCTGCTCTGACGCGATGATGTATGATTATCGCGGTTATGTGGCCGAGGCGACGGGCGCCAACATCTTCTTCGTCAAAGACGGCGAAGTACACACCCCCACGCCCGACTGTTTTCTGAACGGCATCACCCGCCAGACCGTCATTGGCATGTTGCGTGATCGCGGCGTTACAGTTCACGAGCGGCACATCATGCCCGAAGAACTGGCCGGCTTCGAGCAGTGCTGGCTGACCGGCACCGCAGCCGAGGTGACACCTGTGGGCCAGATCGGCGAGCATACCTTCGAGGTTGGCCAGTTGACCCGCGACATCGCGGAAGCTTACGAAAAGCTGGTCCGCGCCTAGCGGAACTGTTGCCGCCGACGTGTTGCAAAGGTGCAGCGCGTCGGCGGCGGTGTCTCAGTACAGCGCGACCGGATTGATCATCGCCTGTACGGTGCCGATGATCCGTGGCTGCCCTAGAACGAACATGAATTCGTTCACCCCTTCACGCAGCAGCGGGCCGGTGTTCATCGTCTCCAGAATATAGATCCCGTTTTCCTTCAGCAGCGTGACGTGGCCGTAGAAGACTTTGTCACCGGGGGCAGGCGGAATAGGCTCAAGACCCCACGTGTCCGCACCGACCGCCATCGGGTTCAGGGACGCCATATAGACCGCACCTTCGTTGCTGAGCCCCGGCTCGGTGCTGCCCCAAGCGGCGGGATCGCTCTCCAGCTTGCCTTCGGTCCAGCCGGTGTGGAACAGGACGATGTCACCCTCTCCCATGGTCACGCCTTGCGCTTCGGCAGCGGCCTTGATCTCGGCAGAGCCGAAACTCGCGCCGGCCTCCATCACGTCGACCCCCGCATGTTTCGCCATATCAAGGATGACCGCACGGCCCACCAGAGGCGGCACATCATGTGTGCCCAGCTTGGTCAGGCCGGTGATGACGCTGATTTCCTTCTCATCGAGACAGTTGTAGTATTGACCGCCCTCGCCAAGGTGACCCAGGCCGTCCAGCTGCGATCCAATGCCGATCCATGTTTGCAGGATATCGTCGTTGTAGTTGCCTTCATAACCGAAATTGGACAGTTTCTGCCCGCCTTGCTGGTTCGGCTGGACGATTTGCAGATTAAGCGAGCGGGGCGGAAACGCAGGTGTGTTCGGCCCGATGGCTATGCCCAGCGGCATGGATTTGCCCTGCTTGATCAGCTGTGAGGCCATCAGCGTCCGTTCCGGCGTGACCAGATTGGCCGAGCCCAGCGTATCCTCCGGGCCCCATCTGCTGGTCGAGGTACATTCCGCCCAGGCGGCGCCCGTGCCCAGCGATAGGCCAAGGCAAAGAGCTGTGATTTTCGTAAGTGTCATTTCCATCCTCCTCTATTGCACAGGGGGCCACCTCTGGCGGGCGACTCACCTGTCAGGAGTTTCAGGCTAGCATGCAATTTCCGGTTGGAAGAAAATTTGCGAAGTGACGCAGCGGCTCTTCGCGCGCAGCGTCACCGCAGTTGTGCGCGAAGGACGATTTAGAAATCCATGCCGCGTTGCGCTTTGATACCGTTATGGAACGGGTGTTTCACCTCGGTCATCTCTGTGACCAGATCGGCGTAGTCGCACAGTTCGGGTTTGGCATCGCGGCCTGTCAGGATCACGCCAGTGCGTTTGTCGCGGGCCTCTAATCCCGCAATCACATCCTCCACCGTCAGATAGTCATAGCGCAGGGCGATGTTGATTTCGTCCATGACGATCAGGTCATAATCACCACTTTCCATCATCGCGCGCCCCTTGGCAAAGGCGGCTTGTGCTGCGGCGATGTCGCGGTCCTTGTCCTGCGTGTCCCAGGTGAAGCCTTCGCCCATCGTATGCCATGTCACCTCGCCCAAGCGATCGAAAAACTGCCGCTCGCCGGTGATCCATTTGCCCTTGATGAACTGGACGACGCCCACCTTCTGTTTCCAGCCCAGCGCGCGGACGATCACTCCAAAGGCGGAGGAAGACTTGCCCTTGCCGTTGCCGGTATGGACCAGCACGAGACCTCTTTCAGGGTCCGCTAACTCGGCCACCTTCTTGCGCTGCTTGGCCTGCACGTCCTGCATCTTGGTTTTGTGCTCGTTATTGTCGGTCATCGGTTTTCCAATCGGTAGGGGTTCAGGATTTCGGGTCGCTTACGGCGCGGACCTTTGCGCGCTCCATACCCAGTTGCCGCTCGCGCCAGATTACCAGAACGCCTGCGACAATCACCAATGCAGAGCCTGCCAGCATCATCGCGGTTGGCAGCTCGTCAAACAGGAAGTAGCCGAGGATAATGGCAAACAGCATCGAGGTATAATCATAGGGAGCCAGCATCGAGACAGAGCCGAAGCGATAGGAGGATGTGACAAGGATCTGCGCCACACCGCCAATCAACCCCGCCGACACCAGCAGGCCCAAGGTCTGCATATCCGGCACGACCCAGCCGAACGGCGCGGTCAGCAGTGCCAGAATGGATGCGGTGGCAGAGAAGTAGAACACGATCGCGGCGGTATGTTCGTTCTGGACCAGTTGGCGCAGATGCACCTGTACCAAGGCGCGCAGCATTGTTGCGCCAAGGATCAGCACAGCACCCAGCGTTGCCGCGTTGTCCATCTGCGTACCGCCAAAGCGCGGCCACAGGATGATGACTACGCCGACCAGCCCCACCAGTACCGCGCTGACACGGAAAAAGCGGATGCGTTCGCCCAGCATGACGGCAGCCAGCAATACGGTAAAGATCGGTGTGGCAAAGCCGATGGCGGTGACTTCGGGCAGGGGCAGCAGACCCAGACCGGCAAAGGTCAGCCCCATCGCTGTGGTTCCGAACAGCCCGCGCCAAACGTGGCCCATGGGGTTTTTCGCCTTTAGCCCCACGCTAAGCTGGCCGCGCTGTACCAGCCAGATCAGGATCACAGGTATTGCAAAGAAAGAGCGGAAGAAGACCGCCTGTCCGGGCGGCACGTTGTCTGCGGTCGCCTTGATGATGGCGGACATGCAGACAAAAAGCATGATCGCCATCACCTTGAGCGCAACGCCGAGGGCCGGTCTGGAAGAGAAATCCTCGACCTTTGCCATGCCGTTACGCCTGTGGGCCGATGGTACCGCGATTGGTGCCGATCTGCCCGCGATGCAGCAGTAGGTGATCCAGGATGACGCACGCCATCATCGCCTCGCCCACGGGCACTGCACGGATGCCTACACAGGGGTCGTGGCGGCCCTTGGTGATGATTTCGGTCTCCTCACCCTGCTTGGTGATTGTGCGGCGGGTGGTAAGGATGGAAGACGTCGGCTTGACCGCAAAGCGCACCACGATGTCCTGCCCTGTACTGATCCCGCCAAGGATACCGCCGGAGTGGTTAGAGGAATACTGCGGCTGCCCGTCCGGCCCGATGAAGATCTCGTCCGCGTTCAGCTCTCCGGTCAGCATCGCGGCGGACATGCCTTCACCGATTTCGACGCCTTTGACAGCGTTGATGCTCATCATCGCGGCGGCCAGATCGGTGTCGAGCTTACCATATACGGGTGCGCCGATGCCGGCGGGCACGCCCCGCGCCGTGACCTCGATGATCGCGCCCACGGAGGAGCCGGATTTGCGCAAACCGTCAAGATAGGCGGCCCAATCGGTTGCGGCTTGGGCATCGGGCACCCAGAACGGGTTCTGTTCGATCTGGTCCCAGTCAAACGCATCGCGGTTGATCTGGTGCGGGCCCATCTGCACCATGTAACCGGTGATCTGGATATCAGGGGCAATCGCCTTGATCGCCTCGCGCGCAAGGCCACCCGCCGCCACACGCGACGCTGTTTCACGCGCCGACGACCGCCCGCCGCCGCGATAATCACGGATGCCGTATTTCTGGAAGTAAGTGATGTCGGCGTGGCCGGGGCGGAACTTGTCCTTGATGTCGCCGTAGTCCTTGGAGCGTTGATCGGTGTTCTCGATCATCAACTGGACCGGCGTGCCGGTCGTGATGCCCTCAAACGTGCCGGATAGAATCTTCACCTCGTCCGCCTCACGGCGCTGCGTAGTGTATTTGTTCTGGCCCGGTTTACGCTTGTCCAGCCAGTGCTGGATCATTTCCGGCGTGATCGGCACACCGGGGGGGCAGCCATCCACGGTGGCACCCAGAGCGGGTCCGTGGCTTTCGCCCCATGTGGTGACGCGGAAGAGATGGCCAAAGCTGTTCATCGACATGGGGAAGTGCTCCTTTGCTCCGAGACTTAGCGGGGGCGGCGCTGCGCCTCAAGCGGTTTTGCCTTGCCAAAGGGGTATGGCTCTCTTAACGCTGATACCACCTCGGGGGGCACGAAAGTGCTGAGAGTGCGAAAGCTGACCCGTTGAACCTGAACCGGTTAATACCGGCGGAGGGAAGGTCTGGACTTTAATCCACAACTTTCTGACGCCGCAATTTGGAGGATGCTATGAAGTATCTCACGTTTGCGACTGCAACACTGGCGGCCACGGCCATAACCTCATTTGCCGCTACTGCGGCGGGGGCCGAGACGCCTGAACTTACCGTCTATACCTATGACAGTTTCACCAGCGATTGGGGCCCCGGCCCCGCGATCGAAAAAGCGTTCGAGGAGGTGTGTGGCTGCGATCTCAAGCTTGTGGGCCTCGGAGATGGCGCAGCACTGCTGGCGCGGCTCAAGCTGGAGGGCGCGCGGACGGAGGCCGATGTGGTGATGGGGCTGGACACCGGCCTGATTGCGGCGGCTCATGCCACAGGGTTGTTCAAACAGACTGTTGTAAAGGCGGACTACGCGCTGCCGATTCCGTGGTATGATCCCGTGTTCGCGCCTTACGACTGGGGTTACTTCGCATTTGTGCACAACAAAGACCTCGCTGCACCTGCCAACTTCAAGGCGCTGGGCGAGAGTGACCTGAAGATCGTTATCCAAGATCCACGCTCTTCCACGCCCGGTCTGGGCCTGCTGATGTGGGTCAAGGCGGCCTACGGCCACGAAGCGCCCGCGATATGGGAGGGGTTGGCCGACAATGTGGTGACCGTGACCAAGGGCTGGTCCGAAGCCTACGGCCTATTTCTGGAAGGCGAGGCCGACATGGTGCTGAGCTATACGACCTCGCCCGCCTATCACCTGATTGCCGAGGAAGACGACAGCAAGACGGCAGCCGCGTTCGACGAAGGGCATTATATGCAAATCGAGGTTGCCGGTGTTCTGGCCGATACCGACCAGCCCGAACTGGCAGAGTCGTTCCTGAACTTCATGGTGTCCGATACGGCGCAGAGTATACTGCCGACAACGAACTGGATGTACCCCGCAGTCACTCCCGCCGAAGGTTTGCCCGCAGGCTTCGAGACGTTGGTGGTGCCGGAGAAGGCACTGTTGACTCCTTCGGATGAGGTGCCCGCGATCCGTGAGGAAGCTTTGGCCGAGTGGCTCAAAGCGCTGTCGCAATAATTTCGGTCGCTATCAGTCCGAAAACGGGGATCAGCGCCGCGCTGGCGGTGCTGGCGCTGATCCTGCTGGCGCTGGGCGCGGTACTGAGCCGGGCAGAGGCGGGGACGGGATTGGGTGCGGCGGATTGGGCCGCGGTCCGGTTTACGGTGGCCCAAGCGCTCTGGTCTGCGGTGCTGTCGGTGTTGCTGGCCGTGCCGGTGGCGAGGGCGTTGGCGCGGCGGCGGTTTGTCGGGCGCGCGGCGCTGGTCACCCTGCTGGGCGCGCCGTTTATCCTGCCGGTGATTGTGGCTGTGCTGGGCTTGCTGACAGTTTTTGGCCGCAGCGGCTGGCTGAATGCGGTGCTGGAGGCGCTGGGCCTGCCGACTGTTTCGATCTATGGATTTCACGGGGTCGTACTGGCTCATGTATTCTTCAACATGCCGCTTGCGACGCGCCTGTTGCTTCAAGGCTGGCAGACCATCCCTGCCGAGCGGTTCCGCCTGTGCGCGCAACTGCGCCTGACCCCGAGTGCGATGTTCCGCGCGGTGGAAATGCCGATGCTGGCGCAGGTCGCGCCCGGTGCGTTGGCTCTCGTGTTTGTGATCTGCCTGACCAGTTTTGCCGTGGCGCTGACACTGGGCGGTGGCCCGCGTGCTACCACGATCGAGTTGGCGATCTATCAGGCGTTCCGGTTCGATTTTGATCTGGGGCGTGCGGCGCTGTTGTCTGTAGTCCAATTGTTGCTTGCTGGGGGCATTGCCCTGTTGGCGCTGCGGTTTGTGCCCGTGGTCTCTATGGGCGGCGGGCTGGACCGGGTGATGCCGCGCTGGGATGCGCGCGGAGGGGGGCAGCGGGTGCTGGACGCGGTTGTGATCGTGCTGGCTGCCGGATTTCTGCTGGTGCCGTTGGTGGCTGTGATCCTGCGCGGGGTGGCTGGTCTGCCTGCGATGCCTGCGGTGGTCTACCTCGCGACGGGCAATTCGATTGGTGTGGCATTCGCCAGTATCGTGGTGATGTTGGCACTGGCCCTGCCAATGGCAGGCTGGATCGTCGCGCGCCGTGCGGGTGGGCTGGAGGCGGTGGGACTGTTGGGTCTGTCCGCCTCGCCGTTGATGATTGGCACAGGGTGGTTCATCTTGATCAACCCCTATGCGGATCCGTTTGCCCTTGCGCTGCCGGTCACGGTGTTGGTGAATGCAATGATGGCGCTGCCCTTTGCGCTGCGTATTCTGGTGCCGCCGATGCGCGACGCGGTGCAAACCTATGGCCGTCTATCAGCTATGTTGGGCTTGACCGGCTGGACCCTGTGGCGCGTGCTGCTGTTGCCGCGCCTGCGCCGCCAGATCGGATTTGCTGCGGGACTGACGGGCGCGTTGTCGATGGGAGATCTGGGTGTGATTGCCTTGTTTGCCGACCCCGAGCGTGTGACCTTGCCGCTGCAAATGGTGCGGCTGATGGGTGCTTACCAGATGGAAGCGGCTGCGGGTGCAGCACTGGTGTTGCTGGCGCTCAGCCTCGGGATATTCTGGATCTGTGACAAGGGAGGGCGCGGACGTGCTGAGGCTTGAAGAGGCGCTGATCGTGCAGGATGACTTCCGGTTGCGGGCGGATTTCATGCTCGCGCCTGATCGGAATTACGCGGTAATCGGTCCGTCCGGGGCGGGGAAGTCTACGTTGCTGGCCGCGCTGTGTGGGTTCATCCCGCTGACCTCGGGCAGGCTGCTATGGGAGGGACGTGATATTACAAACGCTGCCCCCGGTGCGCGGCCCATGACGATGCTGTTTCAGGAAAACAACCTCTTTCCGCATCTGAGCGTGTTGCAGAATGTCGCGCTGGGCTTGCGTCCTGATCTGCGGATCGGTGCATCTGAGCAGAACACTGTTATGGAGGCGCTGACCCAGGTAGGGTTGGGCGACTACGCGCAGGTCAAGCCCGGCAATCTCTCGGGCGGCCAGCAAAGCCGCGTGGCGCTGGCACGGGTCCTTGTGCAGGCGCGCCCTCTGGTGTTGCTGGATGAACCATTTGCGGCGCTTGGCCCTGCGCTGCGCAACGAAATGCTGGATCTGCTCAAGGATACCATTGCGCTGACGGGCGCTGCAATGGTGATGGTGACGCATGCGCCTGAAGACGTGCGGCGCATCGCGGACGAGGTGATTTTTGTGGAAGGCGGACGTGCGCAGGAGCCGCGTCCGGCGGTGGCATTGATGGATGATCCGCCGCCGGCACTTCGTGCTTATTTGGGATGAAGGCGCGGAATTTTTGGAAAATTCCGGTGCGATTTTTTTGAAAAAATCGGCGCCTGAGGGTCAGGCTGCGGCCAGAGCCAGAGCAGCGCGCGCTGCCTCGCGCCCCTTCTCCACGAAATGCGCGCGGTAGATTGCGTTGTGGTGGTCTGTTTCCTGATAGTGGTGTGGTGTCAGAGACACAGACAGCACGGGAACACCTGTATCCAGCCCGACGCGCATTAGCCCGTCCACGACGGCGGCGGCGACGAAATCATGGCGATAGATTCCGCCATCCACCACAAAGGCGGCGCAAATCACCGCGTCATATTTACCGGTTTTGGCCAGTTGTTGGGCCTTCAGCGGCAGTTCGAACGCGCCGGGCACGTCGAAGACATCTGTCTGTGCCTCGGGTGTACCTTCGGCAAAGCCGTCATAGGCGCGATCCACAATATCTGCATGCCATTGCGCTCTGACAAAGGCGAAGCGGGCGGGGGTGTCTGTCATTTGTATCTCCTTCAGGTTCAAACACGTCCACCCAAGGCGATCACAGGACAGCGTCCGCCCCGAAAGGTGCGCCCGATTTCCTGCATTCTCTTCCATCCGGACTTTAACCGTCGGCTCCGGCATCTCACCGGATCTGCTTGTCCAAGCGTGGCCCAAAGGGGCGCACGTTGCGCTCGCGGGCTCGGAGGGTTCCCTCCATACCGCCGGTGGGGAATTTCACCCCGCCCTGAGAATGGAGATACATTGCCAAGGGGTGAGCCGCTCTGCAATAGGTGATCGTGCCACATGTTCAGGAGGGCGCGATGCACCCCAATCCGGTTTTTCACGACGCCGACACGGTCCGAAACATTGCCTTTGCCCGTGCGCGGGCCTTTGGGGTGCTGGCGATCAGTGCAGAAGACGGCCCGCATCTGAGCCACATTCCCTTTCTGTTGAACGAGGAGGCAACCAGCGCCGATCTGCATCTGGTCCGCTCCAATCCCATTGCGCGGCTGGGCGCAGGGCCACATGTGGCCAAGATCATCGTTTCAGGACCCGACAGCTATGTCTCGCCGGATTGGTACGGGGTGCCAGACCAAGTGCCGACGTGGAACTACATCGCCGTGCATCTGACCGGCACGCTGGAGCCGCTGCCGCAAGAGCGGATGCGCGATATGCTGGACCGCCAGTCCGCCGCCTATGAAGCGCAACTGTTGCCGAAAGCCCCTTGGACCACCGCCAAGATGACGCCAGAGGTCCTGGAAAAGATGATGCGGATGATCGTTCCTTACCGGTTCACGCTGACGGGTATCGACGGTACGTGGAAGCTGGGCCAGAACAAGCCGGAGGAGGTGCGCCTGGCTGCAGCAGCAGAGATGGGGGAGCACGGGATCGGGAGCGAGACGGCGGTGATAGCCGCGATGATGCGCGATCTGGATCACCGCTAACTACGGTTGCGTTGTGCGGTGTTCGGGTAAAGAGTGACGAAAACAGTCCATTCAAAGGAAGTGCCGCAATGAAGCTCTATTATTCCCCGACCTCGCCCTATGTCCGCAAAGTCATGATTGTTCTGGAAGAGACAGGGCAGCGCGATGATGTAGAGTTGGTCAACGTCGCCACCACTCCGATCGCTGCGGATCCCGCGTTGCTGACGAAGAACCCGCTGGCAAAAGTCCCCGCGCTCGAGCGGCCGGATGGTCCGACGCTCTATGACAGCCGGGTGATCACCGCCTATCTGGACGCGCGTGCAGGTGATAAGCTTTATCCTGTCGGCGCGCGGCGCTGGGATACGCTGACGCTGGAGGCGACGGCAGACGGAATTCTGGATGCCGCCCTGCTGATGATTTACGAGATGCGCATTCGCCCCGAGGACAAGCGGATGCCGGAATGGGTCGACGGGCAGTGGGACAAGATCGCGCGCAGTGTCGCCGCACTCAACACCCGCTGGATGAGCCACCTGAACGGCCCGCTTGATATGGGTCAGATTTCCGTCGGTTGCGCGCTGGCTTATCTGGATTTCCGGCATGACGTGCGGGGCTGGCGCAAGGGCAATGACGGGTTGGCCGCGTGGTTCAAAGCCTTCGAATCGCGGCCCTGGATGCAAGCCACCGTGCCTCCGGCAGCATAATTCAAGTCGTTGCACCTCAAATCGGTGAGGAATCTTGCGATGTGCGACGGTTTGCGCGCCTAAACCATCTGGACGATTGCGACGCTGCAAGCTAGATAACGATCCAATATAGGATGCCTTGGGTCAAGTGCGTCCATTGTATTCTTTGCCGCATCGCGGCCCAATTACGGAGAAACCGACGTGTCACAAGCTGATGATATCGAAGGCAACCGGAGGGATTTCCTCTATTACGCCACTGCTGGTACGGGTGCTGTGGCCGTTGGTGCGGCTGTATGGCCTCTGGTTAACCAGATGAACCCCTCTGCCGATGTGCGCGCGCTGGCGTCTATCCGAGTTGATGTGAGCGCGGTCGAACCGGGCACGCAGTTGACCGTCAAATGGCTGGGCAAGCCGGTGTTCATCCGTCGTCGCACGCCGGAAGACATCGAAATGGGCCGCGCGGTCGAGTTGTCCGAACTGCCTGATCCGGTATCCGGCAACGTCAACACAGACGCTGCCGCACCGGCAACGGATGAAAACCGCACATTGGACGAAGCCGGCGAATGGCTGGTGATGATGGGTGTTTGTACGCACCTGGGCTGTGTGCCGATCGGGGACGGTGCCGGTGACTTTGGTGGCTGGTTCTGCCCTTGCCACGGGTCGCACTACGACACCGCAGGCCGTATCCGTCGTGGGCCCGCTCCGCGCAACCTGGACATTCCGGTTGCAGAGTTCCTCGACGAAACCACAATCAACTCGGTTAAAGGAAACAACACATGTCTGGAATTCCTCACGACCATTACGAGCCAACGACCAAGGGCGAAAAGTGGATCCACTCGCGCCTTCCCATCGTCGGTCTTCTGTATGACACCCTGACGATCCCAACTCCCAAGAACCTGAACTGGATGTGGATCTGGGGCATCGTTCTGACATTCTGTCTGGCGCTGCAAATTGTGACCGGCATCGTGCTGGCCATGCACTACACGCCGCAGGTCGATATGGCCTTTGCAAGCGTCGAGCACATCATGCGCAACGTGAACGGTGGCTATATGCTGCGCTACATGCACGCAAACGGCGCGTCGCTGTTCTTTATTGCGGTCTATGCACACATCTTCCGCGGTCTCTACTACGGGTCCTACAAGGCCCCTCGTGAGATCACGTGGATCATCGGTATGCTGATCTATCTGCTGATGATGGGCACCGCGTTCATGGGCTACGTTTTGCCTTGGGGTCAGATGTCCTTCTGGGGCGCGACTGTGATCACCGGCCTGTTCGGGGCGATCCCGCTGATCGGTGAGCCGATCCAGACGCTGCTGCTGGGCGGACCTGCTGTGGATAACGCCACGCTGAACCGCTTCTTCTCGCTGCACTATCTGCTGCCCTTCGTGATTGCCGGTCTCGTGATCCTGCACATCTGGGCTTTCCACACCACTGGCAACAACAACCCGACAGGCGTTGAAGTACGCCGCACGTCGAAGGAAGACGCTGCGAAAGACACGCTGCCATTCTGGCCCTACTTTGTGATCAAGGACCTGTTTGCGCTGGCCGTGATCCTTGTGGTGTTCTTTGCAGTTGTAGGCTTCATGCCCAACTACCTCGGTCACCCCGACAACTACATTGAGGCGAACCCACTTGCTACGCCTGCGCACATCGTGCCGGAATGGTACTTCCTGCCTTTCTACGCCATCCTGCGCGCCTTTACTGCTGACGTATGGGTCGTGATTATTGCTGAGACGCTGACAGGCGGTATCGTTGACGCCAAGTTCTTTGGTGTTCTGGCGATGTTCGGTGCGATTGCTGTTATGGCAGCTGTGCCATGGCTGGATACCAGCCGCGTGCGTTCGGGTCGTTTCCGTCCGATGTTCAAGTGGTGGTTCGGACTGCTTGTTGTCGACTTCTTCGTGCTGATGTGGGTCGGTGCGATGCCAACGGAAGAGCCTTACGCGACGATCTCGCTTGTGGCTTCTGCCTACTGGTTTGCCTACTTCCTCGTGATCCTGCCGCTGCTTGGCGTGATCGAGAAACCACTTGAGCAGCCCGAGACGATCGAAGCGGACTTTGACGCGCATTATGCGCCCAAGGTTGGCGGCACGACCACAATCGTGAACCCAGCGGAGTAACACAAGATGAACATGATCAAAGCAACACTGCTCTCCGCCGTTCTGGCGCTGACGGCCCCTGCCGCATTTGCGGCGGGAGCCAGCGAACACGCGATCGAGAATATCGATTTCTCCTTTGACGGTCCTTTTGGCTCGTACGATGTGAACCAATTGCAACGCGGTCTGCAAATCTACACCGAGGTCTGTGCGGCCTGTCACGGGCTGAAATTTGTTCCGTTGCGGACGCTGGGCGATGACGGCGGCCCTATGCTGCCTGAAGAGCAGGTGATCGAGTATTCGAAGAATTTCGAGACATTCGACGCCGAATTGGATGATTTCCGCCCTTCCACACCTGCGGATCACTTCCCTGGCTCTGCTCTTGCGAATGCGCCTGACCTGTCGCTGATGGCGAAAAAGCGGGCGGCGTTTCACGGGCCTTACGGTCTGGGCATCAACCAGTTGCTCAAGGGCACGGGCGGTGCTGAGTACATCGCTGCCTTGTTGCACGGCTATACAGGTGAGGAAAAAGAGCAGGCGGGAACCACGTTCTACGAAAATCTCTATTTCCCCGGCGGCTGGATCGCGATGGCACCTCCTCTCTATGACGAGGCTGTGGAATTCGCAGACGGTCATGCAAACACTGTCGAGGCGATGTCACACGATGTGGCTGCGTTCCTGATGTGGACCGCGGAGCCTAAGATGGGCGCGCGCAAGCAGGCCGGTTTTGCCGGTGTGCTGTTCCTGACGCTGCTGTCGGTTCTGTTGTACCTGACAAACAAACGCCTCTGGGCACGGGTCAAGCACAAAGACTGACCTTATTGGTCCTCTAAATCCAAAAGGCCCGCCGGACTGGATCCGGCGGGCCTTTTTGTTTTCTGTAACGGGGCTGTGCCGGGATCACGCGGTCAGGCGTGTTCCGTTCCTGCCGGTAATCGCGGTGCGCACAATCGCGCCCTCCTGCTGGGGCTGCACGAAATCGACCTCTGCGAATTGAGCGGTCCGGCCCATTGATGGGTTTTCCATCAGGATATTGTGCATCTGCCCGACTTGTGCCGCCAGATGCCGCTCGACCTGTGCGTCGCCCGCAGCGCGCAAACGGGCAGCGCGGGATTTTATCAAGCTTCCGTTCACCGCAGGCATACGCGCAGCAGGCGTCCCCTCGCGCGCCGAGTAGGGGAAGACATGCAGCCAGGTCAGATCGCAGTCATCCACCAGCTTGAGTGAGTTCTCAAACATCGCGTCCGTTTCTGTCGGAAAGCCAGCGATAATATCCGCACCAAAGGTCATATCCGGCCGTAGCGCGCGCGCCTGTGTGCAGAACGCAATGGCATCATCGCGCAGGTGCCGACGCTTCATGCGTTTGAGAATCATGTCATCGCCGTGCTGCAATGACAGATGCAGATGCGGCATCAAGCGTGGCTCGGTCGCGATAGCCTGCATCAGGTTCTCGTCCACCTCGATCGAATCAATTGAACTGATCCGAAGGCGCGGCAAATCCGGCACCAGCCGCAGGATACGCATCACCAGATCGCCCAGCCGTGGTGTGGCGGGCAGGTCGGCGCCCCATGAGGTCAGGTCAACGCCGGTCAGCACGACCTCGTTAAAGCCCTTGTCTACCAGCCGCTTGATCTGGTCCACGACGACACCAGCAGGGACCGAGCGGGAATTACCGCGCCCGTAGGGAATAATGCAGAAGGTACAGCGATGGTCACAGCCGTTTTGCACCTGAACATAGGCGCGGCTGCGGGTGCCGAAGCCGTCTATCAGATGGCCTGCGGTTTCAGTGACGGACATGATGTCATCAACCTGAAGCGCTTCTGTCTCACCAATGAAATCGGCGGCCAGCCCGCGCCAGGTGTCAGTCTGCATTTTCTCGGTGTTGCCGATCACCGCGTCGACTTCGGCCATGGCAGTGAATGTCGCAGGCTCTGTTTGGGCCGCGCAGCCGGTGACGATCAGGCGCGCGTTGGGGTTGGCTTTGCGCAGCTTGCGGATGTCCTGTCGCGCCTTGCGCACGGCTTCGGCGGTGACGGCGCAGGTGTTGACGACAATTGCGTTGCGCAGGCCCGCATCAGCGGCCAGTTCCTTCATCGCCTCCAGTTCGTACTGGTTCAGACGGCAACCATGGTTTGAGAAGACGGGCGCGCTCATGAGTGAGCCGCGATAAATGTGGAGGTCAGCGTACCATCGGCTACATGCATTGTCTCTCCGGTCATCCAGACACCATCTTCGCGCCAGTCGATGTGCAGGGTGCCTCCGTCCAGATCAATGCGCACAGCACGCCCTGTGAGGCCCCTGCGTGCCGCTGCTACAGCTGTGGCGCAGGAGGACGAGCCGGATGCAAGCGTGACGCCCACGCCCCGCTCCCAGACGCGCATGCGTATGTGGTCTGGACCGATGATCTGGGCGACCTGCACATTGGTGCGCTCCGGATAGAGCGGATGATGCTCATGCAGCGCGCCAAAGGCGGGCAGATCGACCGTATCAACGTCATCAACAAAGAACGTGCAATGGGGATTGCCCATGCCCGTCGCGACCGGGTCTCCTTCAATGGGCAGGACCAGCGTATCCATGGGACCGGCCAGCGGGATCTCGTCCCACGTCAACTGTGGCTGTCCCATGTTGACGGAGGTTAGCCCGTTGCCTGCATCAACCGCATAAAGATCGCCGCGGGCGGTGGTCAAATGTAGAGAGTGCGCGCCGGACTGGTCCATCAGATACCGTGCGATACAGCGCGTCGCATTGCCGCAAGCCGCCGAAGTGGATCCGTCAGTGTTATAGAACGTCAGCTGTGCGTCACCGGCGCCCGTGTTGATCACAGCCAGCTGGTCAAAGCCGATGCCCTTCTGTCGGTGCGCAATGGCCCGCAAGAGGCTTTCGGGAAGGGCCACATCATGCGTGCGGGCATCGACAACAACGAAGTCGTTGCCAAGCCCGTGCATTTTCATGAAGGGTAAAGGAGGGGGGGGTATCATGGTCATTCGGGCCATATAGCCGGAGCGCGGAGGTTATTCCAGCTATGTGCGATAATTTCGTGCTTTATGGGGTTGACCCTGTGCCCGCAGGTTTCTAAACAGCGCGACAGTGGGCCTGTAGCTCAGTTGGTAGAGCAACTGACTTTTAATCAGTAGGTCTCCGGTTCGAACCCGGACGGGCTCACCACTAATTGCAAACGGGTTAGTATTTTTATGCTAACCCGTTTGTCATTTCTAGCATCCACCTGGCTACCATCGTGAATAAAGAGCTTTGAATTCTGTGATAATCCATGCCCGAACGGCTTGTGCGCTTTTCTGAGCGGTTTGATCATCAAATTTCTGAATTTATTCAATAAAACGATTTTCAGGCGATCATAAGCACACTGTATTCGACACAATAGTAGGCAGTGAACTTGTTTGGCGTGGTTCAGGGGTCTTGAACCACTCGATCAATCGTTTCGGTGCGTATGCGCTACCTGTGGCCCTCGAACGTTTGGACCGTGATACCTGAATCCTCCAACGCGGTCCGCACCGATTGTGCGATCTGGACGGCCGTTGGCGTGTCGCCATGCAGGCAGATTGTATCGACGCGGACGGGGATGTGCTTGCCGCTTTCGGTGATGATTGCGCCTGCCTTGACCATCGCGACCATCCGGGCGCCTGCGATCGCCGGGTCATGGATGACAGCGCCTGCAATGCTGCGGTCCACCAGCGTTGCGTCGTCGTTATAAGCGCGGTCGGCAAAAATCTCTCCCGCCCATGCGCAGCCCAATTCCTCCACCGCCTGCTGGTGAGCAGTTGCCGCAAGAATCATCACAATCAGGTCGGGATCGACAGACAGCGCTGCCTCATAAAGATCGCGCGCCAGAACAGGGTCTTCCGAGGCCATGTTGGACAGCGCGCCGTGCAGTTTCAGGTGCCGCACCCGGCCGCCGAGGCTGCGCGCCATGCCGATGCTGGCAGCGACCTGATAGCGGATCTGGTTTTGCAGCGTAGCGCGCGGCACCGACATGCGGTTGCGGCCGAATCCCGCCAGATCCATGAAGCCGGGATGCGCGCCGATTCCCACCCCGTTGCTGTGGGCCAATGCCATGGTCGCTGCCATTACATCGGCGTCTCCCGCATGTCCGCCACAGGCAATGTTGGCCGAGGTCACGGTACGTAGAAGGGCCGCGTCATCGCCCATTTTCCACGGACCAAAGCTTTCGCCCATGTCTGCATTCAGATCTACACGCATGATTATTCCTCCGGAGTGAACGGGTTTGCGGTGGCGGATATTGCGCCGCTGATCAACTGGTACGACAGCAGATCCCGCATTGCATTCGGATCGCGCAACAGCGGGGTGAGTGATTTGGCAAGCACCGCCTGCGCGTCGCGGGCGCGCTGCATGATGGTGCGGGCTTCCTCCAGCGGGACAAATTCGAAGGTCACCGCCGCGCCTACAGGTGTTTGTGCCACGCGGGCCAGATCGCAGGGCAGCACCGTTCCGATGCGAGGATAACCGCCGGTGGTCTGACATTCACACATCAGTACAAAAGGCGCACCATCGCCTGTGATCTGGATGTCACCGGGTACGATGACGTCCGACAGGATAGTCAACTGGTCGGCGGCCATGAACGGCGCGGCGTCGTGGTCCATCCGCACGCCCATCCTGTTGGCCCGCGCATCACGGTGGAATGTGGTGGCTGCGAACCTGGCTTGGGTTTCCGCGTCAAACTGGTCGGTCTGCATCGACGTAATGATGCGGATCGTCCCGCCATTGAAACGGTCGTCGACCGGCAAGGTCATGCCTGTTGCGGTGCCCTTGTCCGGCCCGAAGGGAAGGGTATCCCCGGCCTCCAGCGCAGTACCAAGGCCCGCACTCAGATGTGCGCCACGCGCGCCCATCATGACCGGTGCGTCGATCCCGCCACCGACATTCAGATAACCATACACCCCCAAACGTGCGCCGCCGATCTTGAGTGTGGCTCCCGCAGGTAGCAGATGGCTGGCGTTCCAGACCAGCGGCGCGTCATCCAGCGTGGCGGCCATCGGCGCGCCTGTCAGTGCGATACGGATGTCGCCCGTCGCGCGAAAGCTACCGCCCATGCCTACCATTTCCAGTGCAGCCAGTTCGGGCGACTGTCCCAGCAGGGCCGCGCCTTCAAGCAGCGCGGTGATGTCCGCAGCACCGCCGCGCGTCAGACCCTGCGCCAGATAGCCTGGTCGCCCCATGTCCTGCACGGTCACGGCAGGGCCGCAGGACAGCACCTCAAGCATCGCCGTCATGTCAGGACACTCCGCTGGGCACCACCATTGCCGCTGGTATCGGCCCGGGTAATGCGGGCGTATTCTGCGGCGCTGACTGAGGGAAACGACATTTCGTCCCCGGGTGTCAGGGCGATAGGCGTGTCGCTGTCCGGGCGGAAGGTCCGGAAGGCGGTTTGCCCCACATGGCGCCAGCCGGTGGGAGTGGCGTTGGTGAACACGATCAGCTGCCGGATCGCTACCACCAGCGCTCCTGCGGGCACAGACCGCGTCAGCGCCTGTTGGCGCGGGATGTTCCAATGGGGTGGTAGTTCTCCGGTGTAGGGCTGGCCGGGGGCAAAACCAATGGTCAGCACGCGGACCCGGGCCGATGACAGCTCGTCGATGGCTGTCTGGACGGACACGCCTGCGGCTTCGGCTGCTTCCTCCAGCTGTGGGGCTGCATCTGTGCCATAGAGGGTCGGGATCTCCCATAGGGTGCGCCCCGCGGGCAGGGGAGCATTGTACCAATCCGTGCCCGAAACCAACTCCTGTAGTTTGTCACCCAGTACGTCGGGCGGCGTACCCACCAAATCGACACTGATAAAGGTCGAAACAAGGGAAGTAGAAGTCTCGCGCACCTCGGGCCAGTGTTGGGCGTCGACCGCAGCACGCAGAGCGATAGCGGCTCGGTTCGCGGGCTCGCTCATGCCCTCGCCGAACTGGACCAGCAGACCGGATAGACCCACACGGCGGATGCGCGGATAGTCAGACATCGGCAGTGGACCACACATCGGTCGTCCCTGCGCAGGGCGCAGAGAGAGGTTTTGGAATGATCTTTTCCATCATATTGGCCTCCTGTCTTGGCGGAAGACAGACCAGAGCCGGGGGGCAAAGGCAATGCCAACTGTGATCTGAGCGCCTGCGCCTTACCGTTTGCTTTGCTTGCTATCCAGACTATCGTGTAGGGCATAGCCTCTACCGGCGCACAGTCTGTGCCAGAGAAACAGGACACCGCCCTTCATGCATGACGACTCCGGCCCGCGCGACAAGACAATCCCGACCAATCTGAGATTGCTGTTGCTGCTGGAGGAACTGGCGCAGGTGGGCACACCGATCACGCCCACTGCTGCGAATGATCTGTTGGCCTTGCCCAAGCCCACCATCCACAGGTTGTTTCACACGCTGGAGGCCGAAGGATTCCTGCAACGCGATATTGACGGGCGCACGCTTGCGCCGGTTTGCAGCGTCTGTCCTGTCCACTTCGCGCATTCGTATGTTGCGTCAATCCATCCTCAACGCACTGGCCGAGGACGTGGGCGAGACCTGCAATATCGCGATGCCGGAACGCCACGCGATGGTGTATCTCGACCGGGTCGAGACAAAGTGGCCCCTGCGTATTCAATTGCCCGTGGGAACCCAGGTGCCGTTCCATTGCACGGCCAGCGGCAAGATGTACCTCAGCACGCTCAAGCCGCGTCTGTTTGACAAGTATCTGAAGATCGTAGCGCTGGAGGCGCATACGCCGCACACGCTGACCGATCCCGCGGCACTGGGCGCCGAGATTGCTCGGATCCGCGCGCAGGGTTATTCGACCGACAACGAGGAGTTCATGGAGGGAATGGTGGCCATCGCCGTGCCCTTGCACGATAGCGAAAACCGCCTGATGTCCACCTTGTCTATACACGCGCCTGTGCAGCGTCTGGGTATGGAAGGTCTAACGGCGTATCTGCCACGGCTTCAGGTGGCGGCGACGGATCTGTCAGAATTGATGTTGCAATGACGGTCTGAGCCATCCGTCCTCGAACATCACCCGGCTGACCCCTGCCAACCGCTTGACCCGCTCCAGTTCGCCTTCGAGCGCTGCTTGCCGGCCTTTGCCCCAGCGCACGCCCTGCTCGGGCCAGACAGCTTTCACGCGCAGCGTGTCTTCGGCGCGAAAAGCCTTCATATCTATCCGGCCTACCAACCGTTCTCTCTCCATAAGCGGAAAGACGTAATAGCCGAACACGCGCTTGGCTTCCGGCACGAATACCTCGATCCGGTAATCAAAGCCGAACAGGAAATTTGCACGCTTGCGGTCGCGCAAAGCGGGGTCAAATGGGCTTAGCACGCGCAGACGGGCGGGGGCAGGGGTGCCTGTGGCTGGATCGTTGGCCAGATCGGGCCGCGCAAAGGCACGTTTGATGCTGCCGTCAGCACCGGTGATCTCGACCTCCTCGATCTCGCCGCTGCGCAGTGCCTGTGCGCACCACGCTTTCGCCTCGGCTGATGTGACATGCGCCCAGAAGGCCGCGATTTCGCCAGAGGTCGCAAAGCCCAGACGGTCCAGAGCGCCCGCGCAGCACCAATCTATTGTTTGCGCGTCGGTCGGGGCCTCGTTTCCGGCCCAGAGCGCGGGATCCAGCGCGCGATCGGTCAGGTCATAGCGCTTCTGAAAGCCCTCGCGCCCGACCACATGCAGCGCACCGCTGCGCCACAGATATTCCAGCGCGGTCTTCGATGGATGCCAGTCCCACCATCCTCCCGAGCCGCGCGCTTCGTTGCGCCCCACATCTGATGAGCCAGCCGCGCCGTGATCGCGTATGTGGTCCAGCACGGACTGCAACTGCTCCTCAAATCCGTCGCGTCGCCAATTGCGCCATTGGCGTTTCAGCTTGGCCGCATCGCGGATCCGGCGCATCTGCCACTGGGGATAATAGGTCAGCGGGATGATGGCGGCGTCATGGGTCCAATGCTCGAACAGCTTTTTTTCCTGCTCGTAGAGACGTTTCAGATCCTCGCTGCGATAGCGTTGTCTGCGAGCGAACAAGATCATGTCATGGGCGCGCGCAACAGTGTTAATGCTGTCCAGCTGCACAAAGCCCAGTCGTTGGATCAACTCCAGCAGAGCCGCCCCGCCTGCTGCACCTTGGGGTGTGTCCAGAAGCACGTGACGGTCCAGAAAAATGCGCCGTGCCGCAATGTTTTGCAGACGCGGCAGCGTCATCCGCGCGTGCGGCGGCGCAGCGTATCCCCCAGTGACAATGTGGGCTTCATGATCACGATTTTAGGCATGTCGGGATCGGGCGCATCGCTGGATGCGTTGATAATGATCCGCGCAGCCGCCTCGCCGATCTCGCGGCGGCAAGCGTCTGTTGTGGCCAACTGCCGCGGCAGGCCAGCCAGCAGTTCCACGCCGTTAAAACCCGCCAGACCGATTTGACCGGGCACATCGATGCCCTCATCCAGCAAATGCAGAAGCCCGCCGGCGCCAATCATGTCGTTGGAATAATATAGGAAATCCAGATCAGGCGAGCGTGCGAGCATATCCCGCGTCATCTCGCGCCCCTTCAGCAGTGCGGATCCGCCGGAGTAGAACGCGCGGTCTTCGATCTCGATCCCTTCTTTGGCGAGGGCCTCGGTAAACCCCTCGAACCGTTTGCGCGCGCGGTGGTCCAGCGGCATCTTTGTCCCCAAAAACCCGATCCGCTCATAGCCTTCGCGTAGGATTGCCTTTGCCATATCCTTGCCCGCCTGACGGTGTGAAATTCCCACCATCGCATCCACAGGATTGCCGTCCACATCCATGATCTCCACTACGGGAATGCCTGAGTTCAGCAGCATCGCGCGGGTGGCCTCGGAATGCTCCAGTCCTGCGATGATCACACCCGAGGGCCGCCATGATAGCATTTCGTACAAGACCTGTTCTTCTTTCTCGGGCCTGTAATCGGTGACGCCCACGACGGGCTGCAAAGGTGTATCGTCAAAAGCGGCGTTTACCCCGTTTAGGACCTCGGGAAACACCATGTTGCTCAGCGATGGAATGATCACCGCGACCAGGTTGACGCGTTGCGACGCCAGCGAGCCCGCGATTTGGTTGGGCACATACCCCAACTCCTTTGCCGCCGCCAACACCCGCTCGCGCGTGGTTACCGACACATCCCCGCTTTTACGCAAAACGCGGCTCACCGTCATTTCCGAGACGCCGCAGGCCTCTGAGACATCACGCAGGGTAAGGGGGCGTTTGGGCATGTTTGACAAGGCGGACATCCTGCTGGGCAATTTCGTTTGCGCTAGCGTAGTGGCAGAATACTTAACAGGCAATCAGCGATCGACACCCGGATTGGTGCGTAAACGAACAATCCAATCGCGCACTGGAACTGGGGACTGGTTTGAGTTAAATCAACCTCGTGGTCCCGTGGCTCAACTGGATAGAGCAGCCCCCTCCTAAGGGGCAGGTTGCAGGTTCGAATCCTGCCGGGGTCACCAAAACCACCTGAATGTTGATTAGGGTGGAGTATAGGGCCGATGGGTGCGAATGCCTTGATACATCTGTCGCTCGGCGCCGTCCTGTGGTTGTTTGCGCGAGCGAGTTGATTTTGGGCACCGGCCCTAGGGACACATTTATGAGCTATCTTGGAATTGATCTTGGCACTTCAGGGATACGGGCGCTGCTGGTAGATGAGGACGGCGCGCCTATTGGTGCGGCCGAAGCGTCTTGCGAGGTCAGCCATCCTCACACGGGTTGGTCGGAGCAGGATCCGCAGGACTGGATTCGCGCGTTGGAGGCCGTTGTGGCGCAACTGCGCGCGGCGCATCCGGCTTTTGCTGATTTGCGTGGCGTTGCTGTGGCGGGGCATATGCACGGGGCGACCCTGCTGGATGCTAACGATATCGTGCTGCGGCCCTGCATCCTGTGGAATGACACCCGCAGTCACGCGCAGGCGGCCGAACTGGACGCTGATCCGGGCTTCCGCGCGATCAGTGGCAATATCGTCTTTCCCGGCTTTACCGCGCCCAAACTCGCATGGCTAAGGGTTCATGAGCCTGCGGTCTTTGCGAAAGTGGCAAAGGTGCTGCTGCCTGCATCGTATCTCACCCACTATCTGACGGGGTCGCATGTGGCGGATATGTCTGACAGCGCAGGGACCTCGTGGCTGGATCTGGGCGCGCGCGACTGGTCAGAACCGTTGCTGGAGCGCAGTCACATGCGGCGAGACCAGATGCCTGATCTGGTCGAGGGCAGTGCGCCTGCAGGTGTGCTCCGGTCTGATCTTGCCGTGCGCTGGGGCCTCGCAGAAGAGGTCTGCGTTGCAGGTGGCGCGGGAGATAATGCGGCAGCGGCCTGCGGTATGGGGGTGCTACACGAAGGGCAGGGGTTTGTTTCGATCGGCACATCCGGTGTTGTGTTGATGGCGCGCGACAGTGTGCATCCTGCGCCCGAGACGGCGCTGCATACCTTCTGCCATGCGGTGCCCCAACGGTGGTACCAGATGTCGGTGATGCTTTCGGCGGCGGACAGCATGACGTGGCTGGGTCGCGTTGCGGGACGCAAACCTGCGGAATTGACCGCCGATCTGGGTGATGACTTGCGCACGCCCGGCACTGTGGGTTTCGCGCCCTACCTGTCTGGTGAGCGGACGCCGCATAACGACGCGCAAGTGCGCGGAGGCTTCAGTGGGGTCAGCACCAGTACGACCCAGCAGGATCTGACCCATGCGGTGCTGGCCGGTGTCTGCTTTGGCCTGCGCGACGGGTTCGAGGCGATTACTGGCACGGGTGCCGCGTTCAAAACGCTCTATGCCGTGGGTGGCGGGGCCGCGTCGCGCTATTGGCTGCGGATGCTGGCGACGGTGCTGAACACGCCGTTACACCTACCAGAAGGGCGCGAATTCGGCGCAGCCCTGGGTGCTGCGCGTCTGGCGATGGCCGCGCAGACCGGTGCGCCGGTGGAGGAGATCATGACCCCCCCGGCCACCGCCGAGATCATCACGCCCGATATGGGGCAGGTTGCCGCCTATGACGCGGCTTATGGGCAGTTCCACAGGCTCTATCCGGCGTTTAAACTACTGTCGTCTTGAAGTCGCCGCGCAGGGCCACTTCAAGCAATTCGATATCATCCGAGGGCGCGAGGTATTGGACCACCATGCCGGGCGGCACCACAAAGCCGTCACCCGCATGCAGTACTCGGTCTTCATGGCCGTCAGCGTGCAGGGTCATGCTGCCGTCCATCACGAATGTGAAATGGATGTCGGCGTCATGGGTGAAGGGTCGCGTATCGCCCTGCGCGCGGCGTACCACCTGAATGCCCGCCACGCCCTTGGTGCCTGCGCAAATGCCGGTGTCGCGCGCGGTAAAGCCGGGCACGGCGAACGGAGCCCACGTGGCGCGGTCCTTGATGTGGTGGACAAACGTTTGGCCATCCCATTCACGGGCCGGATCGCCCTTGCCGTTGGGCAGGGTGAAGTTGTGGTCGATGGTGGTCACATGCTCGGCCGGGACGCCGATCTCGATCACCTCGATGTTGGGTGAGGCTTCGACCACGCGGTGACGGATGCCCGGGGGCTGGGTCACGCAATCGCCTGCGTGCAGGCGGATCATGTCACCCTGATCCTCATAGAGAACATCAACCCAGCCGCGGTAGCAAAATATCAGCTGGAAGCCGACGGTATGGTAATGCACCATATCCGGCACCGGACCGCCATCGGGGATGCGGATGTGGCTGGCGATGATAGACCCGCCCAGCCGCGAGGGGATCAGATCACGGTAGTGCATGCCCGCACGGCCAATCACCCAAGGGGCCTCGTCTGCCAGCCTGCGCACGGCGAATTCGTGCCGCGGTGTGATATGTTCTACATGCGGCGTCAGCGGCACGATGGACACACGGGTGCCGTTGGGTGCGGTCAGCTCCGTCTCTCCGCCCGCAAAACCTGCCACGTCGTCGGTCAGGATGCGCAAATGGCCCGCAGGCACATCCGCGCCCTTCTCGATCCGCAGGCGCAGGCCGTGGCCGGAAAAGCTGGCGACGGAGGGATCATCGGCGGGAAAGATATTCTCCAGCCGCATGCCCAGCGTTTTGGTAAAAAACGGCAGGTCATCGCGCAGCTCGGTTGTGGGGAGCAGGAATTCAGCGAGGAAGGGTGTGTCGGTCATTGGTTGGCCCTTTGGCAATGTCTTGCCAAAAGGTGCCAGCTTTTGCGTCAGGTCTCAATCCGCAAAGGTCAGGCGCGGCATCGTGCGCGCCTGACCTACGTAACGCTTAGAGGCTCGCGTCGAGCGCGGCGAGGATCGCGTCACCCATCTCGGAGGTCGAGATCGGCGTGCCGCCTTCCTCGCCCATCAGATCAGCCGTGCGCGCGCCATCGGCCAGCACTTTTTCTATGGCGTTCTCCAGCCGTGCGGCTTCATCCCCCTGATCGAAGGAATAGCGCAGCGCCATTGCAAAGCTCAGGATGCAGGCGATCGGATTTGCCTTGCCTTGGCCCGCGATATCGGGAGCGGAGCCGTGCACGGGCTCATAGAGCGCTTTGGGACGGCCGTCAGCGTTGGGCGCACCCAGAGAGGCGGAGGGCAACATGCCCAGCGATCCGGTCAGCATCGCGGCGCAATCGCTCAGAATATCACCGAACAGGTTGTCCGTGACAATCACGTCGAATTGCTTGGGGGCCCGCACCAGCTGCATCGCACCGTTGTCCGCATACATGTGGGTCAACTCGACATCAGGGTAATCTTCGTCGTGCACTTTCTGCACCACTTCGCGCCACAGGATGCCGCTCTCCATCACGTTGGCTTTTTCCATCGAGCAGACTTTGTTGCCACGGCGACGGGCCAGCTCGAATGCCGAACGGGCGACGCGGTCGATCTCGCTCTCGGTGTAGCGCTGGGTGTTGATACCGACGCGCTCGTTGCCTTCTTCGAAGATCCCGCGCGGCTCGCCGAAGTAGACGCCGGAGGTCAGCTCGCGCACGATCATGATATCAAGACCGGCGACGATATCTTTCTTGAGCGAGGAGAAATCGGCCAGCGCGTCAAAGCACTGCGCGGGGCGCAGGTTGGAGAACAGGTCCATCTCCTTGCGCAGGCGCAGCAGGCCGCGCTCGGGCTTCACGCTGAAATCGAGATTGTCGTATTTCGGGCCGCCCACGGCGCCCAGCAGAACTGCGTCCACCTCCAGCGCGCGCGCCATCGTGTCGTCATGCAGCGGTGTGCCGTGTTTGTCATAGGCCGCACCGCCCACCAGATCATGCTCGACGTCAAAGGCCAGATCGCGCTTGGCGCCGAACCAATCGATGATACGGGTGACCTGGCCCATAACCTCGGGGCCGATGCCGTCACCGGCGAGGATCAAAAGGGTGGGGTTTGCCATGCGAGATGCTCCTGAAATTGGTTCAAGCTGGCGTAGCGCGCGGGGCGCAGGGCGTCAAGGATCGGGGCGTTCGATGTCCATCCACAACAGGCTGTGTCGGCTGACGGTTGGGGCCGCAATCATGCCGTGGTCCAGCACGCGCCACTCCGCCGACGGCAGCAGGTAATCCACCCGCAGATCACCCGGTACCGGACTATCGAAATTTGCGGTGGGAGAGGCGTCAAAGGGGTTTTGCAGGCGCGGATGGTCGAGTAGCGCAGTGATCGCCTGAGGCCGTCCGCCGCCGCGCTCAGGGTCGGTGTTGGCGGTGCCTGCCAGCACAAAGGGCGGGCCGGAGGTATCCCGCGCCAGATAGTCGAGCCAGAAGGCGACCTCGTCATGGTTGCGACGGCCATTGCGGTCCTCTGGCCCGTCGTAAACCGGCGGTGTGGCATGAAAGGTCATCAGGCGCAGCGTACCAGAGTCGGGCGTGACAACCGGCACCACCCAATGCCCGCGTGAGGACAGCCGATGTGCGGCAAAGACTTCTGTCCCGCCGAACGGGCCACCATCTGCCATCGGGTAGATGTGGCCGCTCAGGTCGCGCCACAGCATCGGGGTGTAATCCTCGACCGCGCCGAGTTGGATGGGAAAACGCGACAGCACGGCCATGCCGCCCATCCCGTTGAAGCGGCCATAGCCGTGGGCGTCATCCGCATCACCCAGCCTGCCGTTGCCATTCAGGTCCAGCCCGCTGGCCTGTCCGGCATTGGGCGCGCTGGCAAAGCTGTAGGGATAGACCAGGCCTGCAGCGCCGAGGTCTTTGACCAGCGCGGCCAGAGCCGCATTCCGAAGGTCAAAATCAATGCCCTGAAGGGCAATAACATCGGGCCGCACATCCAGCATCAGCTGCCGGAAGGCATTCACCTGAGTATCCTCACCGCGCAGGATATCACGCAATAACAGGCCGGGTCCCTTGCGCGACAGCTCGGTGTTAAAGGTGGCGATGCGCAAGGATTGGGCGCTAATCGGGGCGGCGGCGCATGTCAGAGCGACTGCCGCTGCAACACACCACCGGATCAGGCGGGTTGGAATTCGTCGCGCTGCTCTGCGTAGGCGCGCTTGCGTTTCTCTTCGATCATAACGGCGATCTTGCCCATGGCGATGCCGCGCATGATGATGCTTGCTGGAAGAAAGGCCCATGCTGCGATTGTCCAGATCAGGGTTTGAGGTTGATGCAATGTGATTGGTTCGATCATGTCAGCCGCCAGTTTGACCACGGCGGGTAATAGGAAGGGCAGTAGAAAACCCAAGGCGATGTTGATTCGTGCATCCCTCTGCAACCGCTCCAGCACATCGCCACCAGCAGTGGGATCAAAGAGTGGCAGGTTCACCCAGACATTGAACGCACCCGAACGTACAGGCCAGTTCAGGATACGTACAAGGACTACGAAGGCAGTCATTGCGACCAGCGATACGATATACGCGGTCCCCGCAGCGGTGCGCACAAATCTTACGGTTTCGGCAGAGGCATCGGGCGGCAGCATCAGAACGACCATCCGAACGGGGGAGTAGGGGAAATCCATCGCATTCCCGACGATAGTGCCGATGGCGGTCACTGCCATGGTCATCGAGGTCGGATCGGTCATACCGCGCAGGATCACGCTCAGCAAAAAGACAGTCCCGAAAAGAGAGGCAAACCGTAGCCGGTTGAACGGGGCGGCCTCGCGGAACTCGACAATGCTTGGGAAAACCGAGTTGTATTCCACAAACGTCAGCGCACCTGCCAACAGCGCCACAAGCAGAATGAATGGCGTAGAATCATTGCCAAGACCCGGCAGCAAAAGCGCCGGCGTCAAGATCATAGTCGATACTAAAAGCCCGCGCGCCGCAGCGCTGGTCATGCGTACTATCAAAACTCTATCCCTTCAAACTGGTCCGCCGCGGTTTCCGCGTGCTTGTCCCAACTTGATGCCTCCGGGTTGAGAAGGCCTGCCTCATTGTTGTCACAATCGTGCCTTCTTTCGCCTTAGTTCTCAAGCCTATTGCATCAGTTGACCTTGGGGTGCGGGCGTTTTGAAGGAGGGGGTGGTGCGTTCTTGCATCATTTTGGCGGCGCAAATGAGGCAATCGCTATATCTTGTGGGCGCAGCATGTGCGCCCACAAGGAAATCCATTCAAGTTCTAGTAAGACTTAAATAAAAGTTAAACCCAGGGACGACTTTGCGCGGCCGTGGCTTCAAAGCTGTCGATTGAGGCGGCCTTTTCCATGGTCAGGCCGATATCGTCGAGACCGTTCATCAGGCAATGCTTTTTGAACGGGTCTACGTCGAAGGTGAATACGTCACCGTCAGACGAGGTGATGGTCTGGTTTTCCAGATCAATCTCGATCCGCGCGTTGGCGCCCTTTTCGGCGTCTTTCATCAGCAGATCGACCTGTTCCTGCGGCAGGACAATCGGCAGGATACCGTTCTTGAAGCAGTTGCTGTAGAAGATGTCGGCGTAGGACGGCGCAATCACGCAGGTGATGCCGAAATCCGCGATGGCCCATGGCGCGTGCTCGCGCGAGGAGCCGCAGCCGAAGTTATCGCCCGCCACAAGGATCTGTGCATCGCGGTATTGTGGCTTGTTCAGCACGAAATCGGGGATCTCGTTGCGGTCGTCGTCATAGCGCATTTCGTCAAACAGGTTCACACCGAGGCCGGAGCGCTTGATGGTTTTGAGAAACTGCTTGGGGATGATCATATCGGTGTCGATGTTGATCAGGGGCATGGGTGCGGCGATGCCGCTGAGGGTGGTGAACTTGTTCATTAACAAACTCCTAAATTCGGACCACTAGATGTGGTGTATTTCAAAAGGCTGAGACGCAAGGCCGGAGGGATGCAAACTGTACACCGACCGTACACCGCGCGTACACCGCCGGAGCGGTGTCACGCGCGGCGCGCAGCGCATTACATCAAGTCGCGCACGTCCGTCAGCTTGCCTGTGATGGCCGCCGCCGCCGCCATCGCGGGCGACATCAGGTGCGTGCGTCCGCCGCGGCCCTGACGGCCCTCGAAGTTGCGGTTGGACGTAGCCGCACAGCGCTCGCCGGGGCTCAGCTGGTCGGGGTTCATCGCCAGACACATGGAGCAGCCCGCCAGACGCCATTCAAAACCGGCCTCCTTGAAGATGTCCGCCAAGCCTTCTTCTTCGGCCTGCGCACGCACAAGGCCGGAGCCGGGCACAACCATTGCCCGCATGCCGTCCTTGATTTTCTTGCCTTTCAGGATTGCGGCGGCAGCGCGCAGATCCTCGATCCGGCCATTCGTGCAAGAGCCGATAAAGACGGTATCAATCTCGACATCCGTCAGAGGCGTGCCCGCTGTCAGACCCATATAGTCGAGCGAGCGCTGGGCAGCACCCACCTTGCCGCCCTTGAAGTCGGACGCGGCGGGGACGTTTGCCGTGATCGGCAGCACGTCTTCTGGCGAGGTGCCCCATGTGACCACGGGGGCGATGTCTTCACCCTTCAGGGTGATTACCTTGTCCCAATGCGCATCGTCATCGGAGTAGAGCGTTTTCCACCAGTCCATCGCAGCTTCCCACTGTGCGCCTTTCGGTGCGTGGGGGCGGCCCTTGCAGTATTCAAACGTCTTGTCGTCCGGCGCGATCAGGCCCGCGCGCGCGCCGCCTTCGATGGCCATGTTGCAGACGGTCATGCGCCCTTCCATGGACAGATCGCGTATCGCTTCGCCGCAGTATTCGATCACATAGCCTGTACCGCCGGCGGTGCCTGTGACGCCGATGACGGACAGGGTGATGTCCTTGGCGGTGACACCGGGCAACAGCTTGCCGGTGATCTCGACCTTCATGTTCTTGGACTTTTTCTGGATCAGCGTTTGGGTGGCCAGCACATGCTCGACCTCCGATGTGCCGATGCCATGGGCCAGCGCACCGAATGCGCCATGGGTCGCCGTGTGGCTGTCACCGCAGACGACGGTCATGCCAGGAAGGGTCCAGCCCTGCTCGGGCCCGACGATGTGCACGATTCCCTGGCGCACGTCCGACACGGGATAGTAGTGGATGCCGAAATCCTTGGCGTTCTTGTCGAGTGCCTCGACCTGAATGCGGCTGTCTTCGGTCATGGTTGCAGCGTTGGCACGGTCCAGCGTGGTGGGCACGTTGTGGTCCGGTACGGCGATGGTCTTGTCGGGTGCGCGCACGGTACGGCCCGTCATGCGCAGACCTTCAAAGGCCTGCGGCGAGGTCACTTCGTGTACGAGGTGACGGTCGATGTAGAGCAGGCAGGTGCCGTCATCGGCCTCATGGGCGACATGGGCATCCCAGATTTTATCGTAAAGCGTTTTGGGGGACATAGGGTCCTCTCCCTTGGATAATGTTTAAATCGTATCGGGTTGGAACGGGCTGCGCGGCGGGGGCAATGCGGATAACGAGGCATGCCTGGCGCAAAGCATGACTATAGTCGGGCCAGCACAGTGTGTGTGGCGCCGAAAAAGCGTTCGCGAAGGCGAGCGCGGTCGGTCTGGTTGAAGACATTATTCATACGCGCCCTAGATACAGCGCAACGCGACACGCCGCAAGGGTTGCGGGGCCTTTCGCTTCATGCGACGCATTTCTAACCGAGGAGATCCCATGCTGGACGCCGCCGACCCATTTGCAGAGTTTCTGATCACGCTTCAGGCGCTTTGGGCGAATGTGATCGGCTTTGTTTCCGATCTGGCCGAACCCGGATGGCGGCGCAATCAGGTGATCATCATCATTGTGGTGGCACTGGTATCCTGGGCGCTGCACACCAGAAGCGGTGTGGCGTTGCAAAGGTGGGTGCGCTCCCGCGAGGGCTGGGAGAAATGGCAACTGCGCGCGGTGGTTCAGATCAAGCGCCGCCTCGGGCTGATATGGTTCTGTGCTATCATGGGGGCCATCTATCTCGTGATGCAGAACATCACATGGCCATCACGCTCCTATCTGATCGGGTTGGCGGGACAGCTGGCCTTTGTCTGGGTTTGTATCGCCTTTGCCGCGCGGCTGGTGCGCAACAGGCCCATGCGCCGGATTGTGACCTGGTCGTTGTGGATTTACGGCACGTTGTATCTGCTAAACGTCTCGGATGATGTGGCGCTGTTTCTGGATGGTTTGGCGCTGGAGGTGGGTGAATTCCGCCTGTCCGTGCTCACCCTGATCACATCCATTGTCGTGATCGGTGTGCTGCTCACGTTGGCGCGCATTGCATCCACCGCCTCGGCCAGCACGATCCGCAGAAACGAAGACATCAGTCCCTCCATGCAGGTGCTGGCGGTCAAGGGCGTGCAGTTGGCAATGTATGGCATCGCGTTCTATCTGGGCGTCAGGGCTGTGGGCATTGACCTGACCGGATTGGCCGTTTTATCCGGTGCTATCGGTGTGGGCCTTGGTTTTGGTTTGCAAAAGGTTGTGTCCAACCTTGTTTCCGGCGTGATCATCTTGCTGGACAAGTCGATCAAGCCGGGCGACGTGATCAGTCTGGGGGAGACCTTCGGCTGGATCCAGACGCTGGGTGCGCGCTATGCCTCGGTGGTGACGCGGGACGGCAAGGAATACCTGATCCCGAACGAAGACCTGATTACCGGACAGGTGGTCAACTGGTCCCATTCCAATGACTTTGTGCGTCTCGACATCTATTTTGGCACTGCCTACGGCGATGACCCGCATGAAGTGCGCAGACTGGCCATCGCTGCTGCTGCCTCGGTGGACCGCGTGCTGAGCCACAAGGCGCCCGTCTGTCATATCGTCGGTTTCGGAGACAGTTCGGTGGATTATATCCTGCGGTTCTGGATCCGCGACCCCACCGGTGGGCTGACCAATATCCGCGGCAATGTCTATCTGGCGCTGTGGGACACGTTCAAAGAGAACCAGATCTCCATCCCGTTCCCGCAGCGCGAGGTGCGTATGCTGGGCGAGGACAAGGGAACATAGGGTGGTGTCACTGTGTTGTCTCTGCGAAGGAGATATACCATGCCACATGAACTGACACTGAAAACCAAAGAACAACTGACGTCCGATACACACCGCTATGTGTTCACCAAGCCGGAGGGCATCGCGTTCAAGCCAGGCCAGGCCACAGAGATGACGCTGATGAAAGACGGCTGGCGCGACGAGGGGCGGCCCTTTACCTTTACCTCCCTGCCGGAGGAGGACGCGCTGGAATTCGTGATCAAAAGCTACCCCGCGCACGACGGCGTGACCGAGCAGCTGGCCAAGCTGGTGCCCGGCGACACGGTCGAGATTGTGGAGCCGTTTGGCGCGATCACGGACCACGGTCCGGGTGTTTTTATCGCCGCTGGCGCGGGAATCACGCCTTTCGTGTCCATTCTGGACAAGCACGCGGCGAAGGGCGCAATGGATTGCACGCTGATTTTCACCAACGCGACAGAGGCCGACATCATTCTGCGCGAGAAGTGGGAAAAGATGGAGGGGCTGAAAACGGTCTTTACCGTCACCGACGATAGTGGCGCAGACGTTGCCGAACAGAAGGTTGATAAAGCGTTCCTGCAAAAGCACTTGGACGATTTCGGCCAGACATTCTACATCTGCGGACCGGAAGGGTTTGTGGACGACGTGCGCGATGCGCTTAAGGATCTGGGTGCGGATGCGGATAAAATCATCACAGAGGACGGCTGGTAATAGCCGGTCTGGCGCCGGTCATTGAATTGTGGCACTTGCGTTGCTAATTTGGGTCATACCCCAGCGCCGGGGGCCCGTCGGCGCGACATAAGGAGGACAATGTCCTGTCTACGCAAACTTTCGCAGCTTCCGCTGCGCTCCACGGTGCGGTCGTAATGACCGGCCAGAAACAAGCCACCAGCGATCTGTTGCTGGAAACCGTTCTTGCGTCGCTGAATGACGACAAGGCGGAAGACATCGTGCAGATCGACCTGCGCGGCAAAACCGAGATTGGCGATTATATGATCGTCTGTTCGGGCCGGTCTACACGTCAGGTCAGTGCAATCTCCGAAAAGCTCGCGCAGCGGGTCAAGGACGAGTACGGCCATGCCGTGCGCATCGAAGGCAAGGATTCAGGCGACTGGGTGCTGATTGATACGGGCGATGTTATCGTCCACGTCTTCCGCCCCGAAGTGCGTGAATTCTACCAACTGGAAAAGATGTGGCTGCCGCAAGTCGACGCTGCGTCCTAAACCTGCGTGAAAGTACATATCTGTACTGTCGGGCGGCTGCGTGCCGGTCCCGAAAAGACGCTGGTTGACGATTATCTGACCAGATTTGACAGAACCGGCCGGGGGCTTTCCCCGGGCCGGTTTCTGTGTTGGA